>JGI12316J15310_10000093_pt7 | contig 148559 bp, 142 predicted proteins | sample MarCyaLeptolynsp_FD_15310 | JGI IMG/M metagenome (IMG submission 15310)
CGGCGTCGAGACCTGGGGTTTTGTCGAGAATCTTGCCGCTTTCTTGCAGGGCGATACGGCCATGACGGTTTCCTGGCCGCCCTACGGCCGATGGGCCGCGGGATACGGCACCGATGAGGAGGCGCTGTCCTGGGTGCCGAAATCGAAGATTGCCGGCAAGGTCGGTTATGCGCTGCCGCCGGGCGGTCATCCGCAACTGGCCGCCGGATTTGCCCTGTCGGTGTCCGCGTCGTCGCGCCAGAAGGAAGCGGCCTACCTGTTCATACAATGGCTGAATTCCGATCAGACCAGTCTGGAACGGGTGCAATTGCCCTACGCCTTGCGCGACCCGTTCCGGGCCAGTCATTTTGCCTCCGAGGGCTACAAGAAGCTGTGGCCGGAAGCGCCTGAATATCTCGCCGCGCTCGAAGCCGGGGCCGTCAGCGGCCTGCTCGATCTCTCGATCATCCAGACCGACCGCTATGAGGAAGCCGTGCGCCAGAGCATTTCCCGCCTGTGGGCCGGAGACGATCCGCAGACCATTCTCGATGATACGGCGGCGGCCTGGGACAAGGTGACCGAACGCATTGGCGTCGAGAAACAGAAGGCCGCCTACACGGCCTGGGCTTCCAAGCCGAACGCTTATCCCAAGGCGTGACCGCGACGACCGGCCGTCCAAGAGCTTTTTCTGTTCAGACAGAATCGCCTGAACAGATAGGAAATCCGGAAACAGACGAATCTGAGCGGTTCGCTGTTTCCGCGAAATTGTGAACCGCACTGGACGGCCGGTCGCCTCGTTTGCCGGTATCGGTCCAGAATGAACGAGGACCGGTGCCGGTCGAACCCAGGCGGTTCGGACTGTGTTCAACGGACTCCCGATCAACTGAATTTGGTGGTGCAATGGCCGGCACGACGGAAACAGCAGCGACCCGACCAGCCGTCCGCGCTCCGTTCGTCGACCGCAATTTCAAATACCTGATGATCTTTCCCGCCGTGCTGATCATCCTGCTCATCGGCCTGTTCCCCGTCATCTATACGGCGGTCATCAGCGTCCAGAACATCACGATGATGGACGAGGACACGGCGTTTCAGGGGCTGCTTCATTACAAGGCGCTCGTCGCGGACGACCGGTTCTGGGAATCCCTCGGACATACCCTGCTGTTTCTGGTGATAGCGCTGCCGGCAGAACTGCTGCTCGGCCTGGCGCTGGCCTATCTTTTTCTCGATCGCATGCCGGGCAAGCAGATCTTCGTTGCCCTGCTCGTCCTGCCGGTAATCGTCTCGCCGATCATCGCCGGCGCCACCTGGCGGCTGCTGTTCGATCAGAGGTTCGGCCCGATCAACCAGGTCCTGGGCTGGATCACCGGGGAGCCGGTGACCATTCTGTGGACGGTCGATCCGAATTTCGTCTATGCCGCGATCCTCATTGCCGAGATCTGGCAATGGACGCCGTTCATGTTTCTCCTGCTCCTGGCCGCCCTGTCGAATGTCGATCAGAGCCAGATGGAGGCGGCGGAAATCGACGGGGCCGGGTTTGCCCGCGTCTTCACCCACATCGTCCTGCCTGCGATCTGGCCGGTCATGGCGATCGCCATTCTGATCCGGGCACTCGATCTGTTCCGCCTGTTCGATGTCATCTGGGCGTTGACCCGCGGCGGTCCGGGAACCCGCACCGAAACGTTTTCCATCTACGCCTATGTGCAGGGCTTCAGACAATTCGAAACGAGCTACACCGCGGCGATGTCCTTTGTCGTCATCGTCATTCTCGCGGTTTCGATCACGATTGTGCTCAGACGCATGGAGATTGACCGATGATGCGACCCGGCCGCGGCGGCGGACTGATCCTGCGTTACATCCTGGCAACGCTGGCAACCGCCATCTTCCTGTTTCCGATCTACTGGCTGTTCATGATTTCGTTCAAGACACCGGACGAGATCTTTGCATCGCCGCCGGTCTGGTGGCCCGAAACGATCCAGTTCGCCAACTACGGGGTCCTGTTCAAGGACGGGGACGTGGTAACGATCTGGAACAGCCTCGTGATTGCGTCCGTGTCGACCCTGTTCGCCATGATCATCGGAACCATGTGCGCCTATTCCATCGCCCGGTTCCGCACCGGCGGCAACCTGTTTTCCGACTGGCTTCTGTCCAATCGGATGATCCCGCCGATTGTCATCGTGTTTCCGGTCTTTCTCCTGTTCGTCAAACTCGGCTGGGTCGATACGTTCATCGGACTGATCGTGCTCTACACCGCCTTCAACCTGCCCTACGTCGTCTGGATGATGCGCGGCTACATCCAGGACATTCCGCTTGAGCTGGAGGAATCCGCCCTGGTCGACGGATGCACCCGCTGGCAGGTGTTCGTGCGCGTCGTCTGGCCGATGGCGCGGACAGGCCTGTTCGCGACAGCGGTCTTTACCTTCGTGTTTGCCTGGAACGAGTTCATCTTCGCACTTGTCCTGACGCGAAGCGCCGTCACCACCTTTCCGGTCCAGGTGACGCACTATTTCGGCGGGCAGTCGAATTTCTGGGCCAAGATCGCCGCGATGAGCGTGCTTGGCACGGTTCCGATTTTCATCGCTGTCACGCTGCTGCAGCGCTATCTCGTGCGCGGCATTTCCATGGGTGCGGTCAAGGGGTAGAACATGGCGCGGCTTTCCATCCAGGGACTGCACAAACATTATGGCAGGGTCCATGCCCTCAAGGGGATCGACCTTGACATCGCCGAAGGCGAATTCTGCGTGTTCGTGGGGCCGTCCGGTTGCGGCAAGTCGACCTTGCTGCGCACCATTGCCGGCCTGGAGGAGATCGACGACGGCACCGTCGCGATCGACGAAACAATCGTCAACGATCTCCGGCCGCGCGACCGCAACATCGCGATGGTGTTCCAGAACTACGCGCTCTATCCCTATCTCAACGTGTTCGAAAACATCGCGTTCGGTCTGCGCGCGCGCAAGGTCGCACCGGCTGAAATCGATAAACTGGTCAACCAGGCAGCCGCCATGCTTGGCATCGAAGCGCTTCTGGACCGCACGCCGCGTCAATTGTCCGGCGGTCAGCGCCAGCGTGTCGCGATCGGCCGCGCCGTGGTCCGCGACGCCCGGCTGTTCCTGTTCGACGAACCGCTCTCCAACCTCGACGCGCAATTGCGCGATGGCATGCGCGCGGAGATCAAGCGGCTGCATCAGGAGATCGGCAAGACGATGATCTATGTCACCCACGACCAGATCGAGGCGATGACGCTGGCCGACCGCATCGTGCTCATGCGGGACGGCATCATCGAACAGCAGGGCGCGCCGCTCGATTTGTTCGAACGTCCGGCAACCCGGTTCGTCGCCGGGTTTCTCGGTTCTCCGCAGATGAATTTCGTGCCTTGCCGATTGCAGACGTCGGAAGAGGGTGCCCGGATCGTCTTCGACGACGATCGTTTCCTGCCGTTGCCGGACGGATTCGGGGGCGGGGAGCCGTTGCGTGCCGGCGACCTCACCCTTGGTGTGCGCCCTGAACATATGGCGCCGGCGAACGGCGGCGGATCCCGGCGCGCGGGCGACACGCCGCTGGCCGTCGAAATCGACCTGGTGCAGCCGACGGGAACCCGCACCTATGCCCAGTTCCGGCTCGGCGGGGTCGAAGTCACCGCCGAACTGCCGGCCCATACGGTCGAGCGGCCGGGAACTCGGACCGAGCTTCTTGTCGACATGTCCCGGGTGATCCTGATCGATCCGCAAACCGAAAACGTTCTCTACCGGCCGCAATGAGGTCGATGCACAGTAAAGGACCCGTACGATGACTGTACCCCTTTCCGTCAAACTGTTCGGCACCGAAGAGGCCGTTGTCGATCCGGTCATCCTGTCCGCCGGGCCGCTTGAGGCGACGTTCGATGCCGGCAATCTCCGCTACATCCGCGTTGGCGGGGTCGAAGCCCTGCGCGGCGTCGCCTTTCTTGTCCGCGACAGGAACTGGGGCACCTACAATCCGACCCTGTCGAACCTGGTGATCGAGCAGGATGAAACCGGGTTTGTCGTGACCTATGACGCCGAGTGCGGCGACGAGGACCAGTCCCTGCATTATGCGGCCCGGATCGAGGGCCGCACCGACGGATCGCTGAGCTTTTCCTCAAAAGGCGAAACCCTGAGCGATTTCCTGACCGCGCGGACCGGCTTCGTCGTGCTGCATCCCCTTGCCGGAATTGTCGGCATGCCGGTGATTGTCGAACACACCGATGGCCGCAAGGTCGAAAGTCGGTTTCCCGAGCGCATCGACCCGATGTGCCCGTTTCAGGACGTTCGTGCCCTGACCCATCAGGTTGCCGCCGGCGTCAATCTCATGTGCCGCATGGAAGGCGATGCCTTTGAGATGGAGGATCATCGCAACTGGATGGATGCGTCCTACAAGACCTATTCCCGTCCGCTTGCGCTGCCATGGCCGTTCACAATGGAACGCGGCGAAAAGTTTTCGCAGCAGGTCGAACTGTCGCTCGAGGGTGCGCTTGAAAATATTTCGACCGGGCAGGGTGCGGCACCGGTCGGCGTGACCGTCGGGCCGCCCTTGGGACATGCCATGCCGCGTATCGGCCTCGCCGCACCGTCGGCGTACCTCGGCGATGCTATCGCCCGGGCCGATCTGGTCCGGCAGGCGGCACCGTCCTTTCTCGTCTGCCATTTCGACGCCCGTCGGGGTGACGATGCCGATACAATGGCGCGATTTACCGAACTCGGTGCCGCGGTTGGCGCGCCCCTGGTGCTTGAAGCGGTCGTTCCGTGCCTTGATGCAGAGGGTGCACCGACCGGCGACCTGGCGGTGATGCGCCGGGATCTCGACGCTGTTGCGAGTGCGGTGCAGCAAGCCGGGCTCCGGTTCGAAAGGGTCGCGGTGTCGCCGGCCTGCGATCTTAAATGCACGCTGCCGGGCTCGGTGTTTCCGCCGGCACCCGGTTGGAGCGACCTGATCGGTGCGGCGCGCGCGGTCTTTCCAGATATCCCGGTCGGCGGCGGCATGTTCAGCTATTTCACCGAACTCAATCGCAAACGGCCGCCGGCGGAAATCCTGGATTTCCTGTGTCATAGCGGTTGTCCGATCGTTCATGCCGGTGACGATGTCTCCATGACCGAAACCCTAGAAGCCCTGCCTTCGATTTTCCATTCGGCGCGGGCGCTGTCAGGCGGCAAACCCTATTGGATCCTGCCGACGGCGGTTTCCATGCGCGACAATCCCTATGGCGCGGTGCCGGCGGAAAATCCGGACAATATCCGCCAGGCAATGAACCGGGTCGATCCACGCGAACGCGGCCTGATCGGCGCGGCCTGGTATGCCGGCTATATCGCAAGGGCGGGCGCCGCCGGTCTGGAGGCCATCACACTGGCGGCTGCCGCCGGCCCCTCCGGCATAGCCTATACCGGCCAGCCGCATGAACAGCCCGGGTTCGACAACAACGAGGCGGCGATACTCTATCCGCACTTCCACGTCATCGCCGGTCTCGCGGCCTTGCGAGGGGAGGTGCTCGCGGCGGAAAGCAGTGACGCCCGGGCGGTCCAGGCCGTCGCGGTGAAGCAGTCCGGCGGCGTGTCCCTCTGGCTGAGCAATCTGACGGGAGAGCCGCAATCCGTCGAGATTTCCGGGCTGGATGGCATCGGGCAGGCGTTGGTTCTCGATACGCACAGTTTTTCCGCCGCCTGCGCGGATCCGAACTGGCGCGACAGCGCCGCGCGGGTTGCCGTCGGCTCTGGCCCCGTGGAACTTGATGCGTACGCAGTTGCCGAGATCCGCTACGCGGCTGGATAACGACGGGGCAAGGATACGGGTCTTTGGTATCTTGTTGGCGCCCGGCGTCGGCGGGGTTCCTTTGACCGGGGACACCGGTTTCCAACCGCAGATCCTCTCCCGTGTTTCCGCATCGAGCGTTGAACACGATGGCCCTGACCGTAACGCATTACGGTTAGAGAATATGGTATGGTAGTGTGGGTGCAGTCGCCGATCGGCCGGCAATTGACTTTGGAATCATCACCGATTGCAGGGTGCCGATGGCGGGACGGGATCGGGTAAAACCGACACTTGGATTATCGATGGGATGCGGATGAGCGCCGCGCGGAAGGAAACCGCCCGCCGGATCCGAGGAAATCTCAATCCTCGAAATAGTCCGGATAGGTCTTGCGGGCTTCGACCAACGTCTTGTCCAGTCGCGAGAGATGGAGCCGCGTGAGGCTCACGATATTCTCTTCATCCTGTCGCCTCAATGCATCGAATATGTTCGAGTGGTCGGCAAGCAGTTCTTCCTTGCCCTGCGGATCGGCCAGGCTCAGCATGCACAACCTGTCGACATGGGACTTGTTTTCCGCAATCGCCTTGAAGGCGAACCCGCAATTGGCCGCGATACAGAGAAGGTGGTGAAACTCGTAGTCGAGGTCATGGAACCGGGCGTCGTCGTCGGCCTCCACGGCTTCGCGCTGGCTGGCCAGATTGTCTTCTATTGCCGCAAAATTATCGGCGTTCGCGCAGCCGCAGGCACGCCGCACGATCTCGACTTCGATGGCCGTGCGAATGAATCGCGTATTGAGAATGTCCCGGTTTGAGATTTTTCGGACCAGCGTCGCTTTCTGCGGCCTGACATGAAGCAGGTTCATGTTGCTCAGCCGAATAAAGGCCTCGCGGACCGGTTGACGCGACACGCTGCGCTGGCTGGCTATTTCCGCTTCCGACAGTTTCGCGCCCGGCAACAGGCGCAAATTGACGATATCAGACCGCAATTGATCAAATATATCGTCGGCAGTTGTGCGCCTTTCACTGCTGGAGAGGCCGGCATGCATATTCATCCGTCGTTCCAAAATCTTCGTTGCGTTTCAACCACCGCCGAATTGCCGGCGTCTGTTCCTGTGCCGGTAAATCATGACGAGGCGGCTTTCTCAACCATTTCGTTTTGCGGCACTTTAGCATTTCTCCGTCCAGAAGTCGCGTGTAAATTACCATACTAGTCGACATTATCGTTGACTCGCGATTTTGCCTGTGATTGTTTTGCGCATCGTTTTCGAGATCTTCTGTTCGCTTTATCCGAACAGATTGAAGCGTCATTGGGAGGAAACCAACATGACCTTATTGAAATCTGCTGCCAGACTTTTCGCGGGCGCGGTCGTCACGGGATCGCTGGTAATGTCGACGTCGGCGTCGCAGGCCGCCGATTTGACATTCCGCGGCGCAAGCCTGTTCGACAACAACCATGCCTACAGCAAAACGCTCATTCGCTTTGCGGAACTGGTCAACAAATATGCGGGCAAGGAAATCGCGTTCGACCTGCGGGGCAACAGCGAGTTGGGCATTGAGCCCGATTATGTGAACTTTCTGACCCAGGGCGTGGCCATCGACTACGCCATCATCGCGCCGTCGAACCTTGCCCGTTTTGCGCCGTCCGTGCCGCTGATGGACATGCCGTTCGTATTCCGCGATCTGGATCACTGGAATGCGGTTCTTTCCAGCGATGTGCTCAAACCCCTGGAAGATGTTCTGCTTGAAAAGGCCGATCTGAAAGTCATCGGATATGCGGGCGGCGGCACGCGCAACCTGATTTCCAACAAGAAGATCTCCAACCTTGAGGAACTGGCCGGGCACAAGATGCGCGTCATGGGCGCGCCGATCCAGGCGCGCGTCTTCGACGCGTTGACCGCCGCGCCGTCCGCGATCGCCTATTCGGAGGTCTACAATGCCATTCAGACCGGCGTCGTGGACGGGTTGGAGAATGAAGCGGCGAGCCTGTTGCAGTACAAATTCTTCGAAGTCGCCAAGCACATCACGTTGACACAGCACTCGATCACGGTGCGTCCGATCATCTTCAGCGGCAAGAAGTTCAAGACCCTTTCCCCTGAAATGCAGGCAATTATCCTGAAGGCGGGCAAGGAAGCCGGCGATTACGGTCGTGAAGTGGAATCCCGTGAAGATGGCGAAAAGCTGAAGCAGATGCAGGATGCCGGGCAAATCGAAGTGCATGAATTTGCCGATCGGGCCAAACTGCTCGAGATGGTTGCTCCGGTCCACAAGGCCTATGCCGAAGAACTCGGCGCCACGGATTTGCTGAAAGCAATCCAGTCCAAATAGGACAGGACTTGAACTCCCGCGGATTTATTGCCGCGGGAGTTTCCTGCGTGTGCGGGCATGCTCGCGCCTAAACCTTGTAGGGCGGCTATGATCAAGACCATTCTTGAGGGATTCTGCCAAATTCTACGCGTCCTTGTCGGCCTGCTTATTGCCATGCTGATTGTCCCGGTCGCGATGCAGGTGATCGCGCGCTACACCGGCATCATTCCCGTTTACCTGTGGACCGAAGAACTCGCGACCTTCATCTTCATCTGGATCGTCATGTTGGGATCGATGATCGCGGTTTGGGAGGGCACGCACTTTGACGTGCACGTAATCCCGGAAGCCCGGTCGCGCTGGGGAATTTTGCTTCAAAAGGGCTTTGTGCTGGTGATGATCAGCGGTTTCGCCCTGCTCTTTGCCTGGTTCGGGATTGGCTACGCGAAATTCGGTTCGATCCAGCAGTCGGTCATGATGCAGGCCAATCTCCTCGTCACTTTCATCACCGTTCCCCTGGCGGGTTTCTGCTGGGCGGCGTTTTCCCTGTTCCGGCTGTGGGAAGTGATACAGAATTTTCGCCATTCGGGACGAGCCGCCCAATGATTATCTCAACAGGCATTGCCTGCCTGATCCTTGTCGGATCTTTTTTGACTCTGGTCATCCTGCGGGTTCCCGTCGCCTTTGCGCTTGGCATTGCCACAATTCCCGTGGTCGCATTCGACCTCAGGCTGACGCCGTTTCTGATCATGGACCGGATGTTTCAGTCCTACAATTCCTTCATATTGCTGGCGGTTCCCTTCTTTCTTCTCGCCGCCAATCTGATGAATTCCGGCAAGATCACCGACCGGTTGATCGAACTGGCGCGGGTCCTGACCGGGTGGCTCCCGGGCGGGCTGGGCCAGGTCAATGTTGCCGTCTCGATGCTGTTTGCCGGCATTTCCGGGTCCTCCACCGCCGATGCGGCGGGATGTGGCAAGATCCTCATTCCGGCAATGATGAAGCAGGGCTACGATGCCCGGTTCGCCGTTGCCATAACCGCCTGTTCCTCGGTCATGGGCGTGATCATTCCGCCAAGCATTCTGATGATCGTCTGGGGCGGCGTCATGTCGATATCGGTTGGCGCGCTTTTTCTCGCCGGCGCGATTCCCGGCCTCCTGATCGCGGCCGCTCTGATGGCGACGGTGTATGGATATGCGAAAGTCTACAATTATCCGACGGCGGGAAAACCGACCTTTGCCGAATTCATCGCCGCGCTGAAGGGCGCGGGTCTGGCAATGCTGACGCCGGTCTTTGTGATCGGCGGTATTGTCGGCGGCATCGTCACGCCGACGGAGAGCGCCATCATCGCGGCGTTTTATTCCTTCGTGCTCGGCGTTTTTGTGTACCGGACGATCACACCGAAGGAACTGGTCGGCGTGCTCTATGAAACCGGCCGGTTCGCGTCGATTTCCCTGTTCGCCATCGGCACGGCGTCGGCCTTTGGATGGATGCTGTCCTTCTACAATGTGCCGCGCCTTGTCGTCGGCCTGATGACCAGTCTGGAGTTCGGCCAGTTCGGAACGGCCCTGGTCATTGCGGCGCTGTTTTTGCTGTTCGGTCTGTTCATCGATGCGATCCCGACGATCATCATTCTCGGCACGGTGCTGTTTCCGGTTGCGACCGCCGCCGAGATCCATCCCGTCGTCTTTGCAATCATCGGCATTGTTTCCCTTGCCTTCGGGCTGGTGACGCCACCCTACGGATTATGTCTCTTGATCTCCGCATCGATCGCAAATCTGAATGTCGTGCAGGTCCTGCGCGACACCGTGATCATCCTCGTTCCGATGCTTGCCATTCTGCTTCTGATCATTCTCGCGCCCGAGATCGCGCTCTGGCTTCCAAAGGCGCTGATGCCAGGCAGTGTCAAATAGCCGGACATCCCTGACGAGGGGCATCTGGTCGTCCTTTTCAATAAACGGCAAACCTGATCCGCGTTCACACTTGCGCCGCACTCCGGATCTATCCGTACGCGTCGAAGTGCGAATGCGAGGAGAGCCATGCCGCCAACAGTCTACGGCCAGACCGACCCGATCATGGCTGAGTTAAGGGCGCTGCTTGTGTCCGGCCCGGTGCAGAAAATCCAGTTTCGCTTCGGTCCGACGCAATTGCTGGCGGCGGATTTTCGCGAATTGGCGCGTAAGCTGGCGGATTCGTCGAGCACGGTTTCCGCAGCGGTCGATTCCGACCGGTTGGATTCCCTTGGCGCGGGGGCCGGCTACGATCCGGAAGACAACCAGTTCGTGTTTCGCGACGAATTGATTTTCCGCGATCCGCGCGGCCGGGGAGAAGCCGTGCATGAATCGGTGCACGCCATATTCGATCTGAAGGACCGCATGAGCATGGACCTGTCGCAGGAATCCGTCTGTTATCTCGCCGGCGCCATGTATCATGTCGTCACCGGAACCGAAGCCAGCTTCAAGGAAGTGTATGCCGCCAATATTTACGACATCGCCGCGGCCATTCACGCCCGCGGCGGCGCCAGCGTGCCGGAGGCCTCGCTTGCCGAGAGGCTTGAAGTGCGACGAACCCTGCGAGACAAATACGGCTACCGGCGCGGCCTGACCAAGCGCAAGGGCGGCTTCAGCAATCCGTATCTTCTGTAGCCCGACTGCGTCTCGAATTCAGGATCCGGCCGCGTTTTCGCAATAAAATAGCGGTATGAAACCCACGCCCTTGATTGTGCGGTAAACCCGCCAAAATCAGCTTGGGTCAACGCAGCAATTCCTCGATCACCATGGCCTGACCCTTCCTGCCGTCGGGATCGAGGCCGGTTTTCAGCCGGGTAAACTCCTCGCCCCATTTCGACGTTCGGGTGCGAATCGGCGGTTCCTGCGCGCTGACGCAGTCCATAACCACGGCGGCCACCTCATCAGGCGTCTGGTAGATATCGGATCCGGCCTGCCGGTTCTGCGCCCCGCCGATATAGTTCTGGAGGATCGGCAGATATTCGTCGTCCAGCATACCGCCGGTCTTTTCGACATGACTGAGAATGTTGGCGGCGAAGTCGGAACTGATGCCGCCCGGTTCGACAGCGGTGAAATTGATGCCGAAATTCGGAGAGACATAGGAGGCCAGCGCTTCCATATATCCCTCAACGGCGAACTTGGCGCCGCAATAGATCTCATTGAAGGGTTGACCGACCAGTCCGCCGACCGATGACACGGAAACGATGTGGCCCGACCGCTGTTTGCGCATGTGCGGGATAACGGCCTTGGTACACCGCACCACACCGGTGAAGTTCACGTCCATCACCCACTGAATGTCTTCCATACTGGCCTGTTCGGTCGAACGGACGAAGCCCGCGCCGGCATTGTTGATCAACACATCGATCCTCCCGTCCCGGGCAATGATCGTGTCGACGGCTTTTGTAATTGTCGCCATGTCCTGGACATCCAGGGCCAGAACCTCAAGCGACACGCCGGCCGCGTCGGCGGCTGCATCGAGGGCGTCGCGTTTTTTCAGATTGCGCATGGTCGCGTAAACCCTGTGTCCGGCTTGCGCCGCCTGCACCGCGATGCTGATGCCGAGGCCCGTGGATGTGCCGGTGATAAGGATTGTCTTGGTCATTGTCGGTCCTTGATGTCTGGGGGGTAGGGCGGATTGTCCGCGGATGTTTGATGGAGATTGCCGGCGGTTCGGCCGGTCGGTTGTCTGTCGGTGGCGTCAGGTCCGGGACGGCGGTTCGGAACCGGTCGCAGTGATCGAGATCCAGACCCGTTCGAACGTCAGCGCCAACTCCTCTTTCGTGATCGGATTGCCGTTCACCAGATGGGTTCGGGCCAGATGCATGGCCGGCGCCACGAGCAGGATCACGGCGGTGGAGACGGGCAGGTCGGCGAGTGTGCCGTCATCGATCGCGCGTTGCAGCATCGCGATGATCTCGACCTGCTTGTCGGCGACGTCCTTGCTCTGCTGTGCATCGAGAACCTGAGCGGCACCGGCATTTTCGATGAACAGAAAGTCGAAAGGGTGCGCGGCGACGAAATCGAACATGTCGAACCACATCCGGCGGATCATGGCGCGCGATGTCTTCTCGTCCTTCGCCGCGACGATCAGGCTGTGAAACTCGGCTTTTATCTGCAGATAGATCTTCTGCAGCATGTCTTCCTTGTTCTCGAAATGCAGATAGATCGTGCCCGGCGACACGCCCGCGCGCCTGGCAACGTCCCCGACGGAGACGGCGCCGATGCCCCTGTCCGAAACCTCCCGAACGAGGGCGTTGCGGATCTTTGCCTGGATTTCTTCCGCTGTCGGTCGCGGCATTGTCATCTCATTTCAGTAATGAATATTCATTACTAAATAGCGTGCTCCGGCGCGTTTTCAAGGGGACATCGGACATGGCTCGGATAGTCGCTGGATTAGCAATGAAGGAATTTCATGCCGGGCAGATCAGTCCTTCTTATGGCATAATCGCCGGGACCTGACTTTGAGAGATACAATGAAACGCACACGCCTGGACATGCGCGATTGGGAGGCGTTCGCCAGCCTTGTTGCCTTGCGACAATTCGGACGCGCGGCGGAAGATCTTGGCGTCACGCAATCGGCTATTTCGCAGCGGATCGCAAAACTTGAGGCGGACCTTGGCCTGAAAGTGCTGCACCGGTCCAACATGGGTGTCGAACCGACCGATGCCGGACGTGCCCTGCTGCCGCATGCAAAGGCCCTGCTGGCTGCAAAACGCAATGCGCTGGAGGCCGCCGCCGCCCTGAAGAAGGACGGATCGAGGCCGGTGCGGCTGATCCTCTCCAATGCGATTGCGCACACCGACCTGTTGCCCCGGCTTCGCCAAGCGCTCGAACAGGGGGCCGGTTCGGGGTTCGAGGTCGATGTCGAGACGGCCGACGAGATCGAGACCAGGCTCGTCAACCGGGAATATGATTTCGCGATTACCACCTTGCAGGTGTCGCGCGACGGCCTGCGGCAGGAGCGCATGACAACCTTGCCAATGGGCGTTGCCATTCCGAAGGAAATCAAGCTTGATCGGGTGTCGATGGCCGAACTGTGCAAACATCCGCTCCTGACGATCCCGCGGGACACGGAGCCGGACCTGTTTGACGCGCTCATTGTCGCCGCCGCGCAGGCCGGGCAAAGGTTGCGGATTGCGCGATCCGTCGTATCGTTCCCCTCAATTCTTGCAATGGTCGCGTTGGGCAAGGGGTGGGGCATGGTCCCGGTGATGATGGCGGGCGCGGTGCCGAAGGGGGTGAAGGTGGTTCCGCTCGCCGTAACCGCGCCGCCCCATATCAACGTCTGGACGGCGTGGCGTACGGACAATCATCTGGCCGAACAGATGGTTTCAAGGTTTCAGGGGATCGTTTGGTATTAGAGTTTCTGATCTGAAAGCCATTCCAATTCATTGGTTCTTTTGCCGGAAATGGCGCAGAAACGATCCGGGCACCGGACCGAACCAGATGAGTCCTGTACGGGGACCAGGGGTTTGGCCGGAGCTCGATGACCAGGGTCGACCGGCCGACGCGGAGGAACGTTCATGAACCAGCTTGAAATCAACACCGGACAGAACGGGCTCGACACCTGGGCGGCGATCTATTGTGGCGAGACCGGGATAACCCTTGGCGAGGATGCCCGTCTGGCGATCCGCAACGCCCAGCGCACGGTGGAGGAAATCGTTGCAAGGGGCGGCGCGCTCTATGGCATCAATACCGGCTTCGGGCGCCTTGCGGGGACGGTGATCGAAGACGATGCGGTGCTTGCCCTGCAGCGCAATGTGGTCGTCACCCATGCGATCGGGTCCGGTCCGCCACTCTCGCCGGCGGAAACCCGGCTGGTCATGGCCATGAAGATCGGCTCGCTTGCGCAGGGGCATTCCGGTGTGCGTCTGGCGCTCGTGCAGATGATGGTCGAAATGGTCAATCGCGATCTGCTGCCGGTCATTCCCTCGCAGGGCTCCGTCGGCGCGTCCGGCGATCTGACGCCGCTTGCCCATGTCGCTGCCGCCTTGATCGGCGAAGGCCATATCAGCGTTGCGGGGGAGGCGGTTCCTGCCGCAAAAGCGCTTACGGATGCCGGGCTCGAACCTCTGGTGCTGCAGCCCAAGGAAGGCCTGGCCATGCTGAACGGCACCCAGGTCTCCACCGCCCTGGCCATGGGGGCCGCAATCGAGGCCCGGCAGGCGCTCGACACCGCCATTGCCATCGGCGCGCTGACCACCGAAGCGGTGCTCGGGTCGGTGATGCCGTTTGAAGACCGTTTGCACCGGGTCAGGCGTCAGCCGGGTCAGATCGAAGTCGCCCGCCGGCTGCGGGCGTTCACAAACGGCAGTGCGTTTCGGGAGAAAGCGCTGACCGACGGCCGGGTTCAGGATCCCTATTGCATTCGCTGCCAGCCGCAGGTCTACGGCGCCTGTCTCGATCTGCTCGATCAGGTCGACACGACGCTTGCCCGCGAAGCCGATGCCGTCACCGACAATCCGATCGTGTTTCCCGACAGCGGCGAGATCCTGTCCGGCGGCAACTTTCATGCCGAACCCGTGGCCTTCGCCGCCGACATGATCGCGCTGGCAATCTGTGAAACCGGGGCGCTTTCCGAACGCCGGCTGGCCATGATGACCGATACCAGCCTGTCCGGCCTGCCGCCGTTCCTGACCGACGATCCCGGCGTCAATTCCGGCTTCATGAGCGGCCAGATTGCAGCCGCCGCGATGGTTGCCGAAAACCGGCAGAAGGCGCATCCGGCATCGGTCGATTCCGTGCCGACCGTGGTCAATTACGAAGATCATGTCTCCATGGCGACCCACGGTGCCCGCCGTTTGCTGGCCATGGTGGAGACCTTGAACAACATTCTGGCAACCGAACTTCTGGCGGCGGTCGAAGGTTGTGATCATCACGGCCTCGCCCTCTCGTCTCCGCTCAAGGAGGTTGCAGCTTTGGTGCGCACCAGGGTGGATCGGATGAACACGGACCGGCCGTTTGGCCCGGCCTACGCCGCCGCGCGGGACATGGTGAAGTCCGGGCAGGTCGCCGCGCTTTGCACCCGGGTGAGTGAAGGCGGCTATCAACCCTGAGGCGAAAGCTTTTGCTCCGGATGCAGACCTTTTCCCAACACCGAAACGGTCGCCTCAAGCATCCGGCGATGGCGGTTTGCGGATATCCCGAAGAGAGCCTGGTGCAGGACGAACCCGTCCAGCATGCTGGCAAGCATGCGACCGGTTGCGGCGGCATCATGGCGCTGTGATATCTCGCCGATCTTCTGAAGGTGTTTGATTTGCCTGGCATAATGCGATCCGAGCCTGTCGAAAAACCCGGCTATTCGTGTCGTGAATTCGTCAGAGGCAAAGCTGGGACCGAAGATTTCAAAGAACACTGGATAGAAAGCGGCCTGGTCGGCCGGCACATCCATGGCGTGGGTCAGGGTATCGAGAAAGCCGTCAAGCGTTTCGCATCGCTTGTTGCCCATGATCCGTTTTGAAATGTCGGAAAAATGCCGCTCGACAATGGCCGTCGTCAAGGCGTCCTTGCTGTCGAAATAGATGTAGATCGTCCCCTTTCCGAGGCCGGCTGCCTCGGCGACGTTGCTGACCGTGGCGGCGTGATAGCCCTTGTCGGCAAAGACGCGCATCGCGGCGTCCAGAATGGCATTTCGCATTTCCTGTCTGTCGACGATTTTTGGCATGCTGACCGGCCCTTGTCCCGGAGCCCGAGCGACTCGGTCTCCGATTTTTGTGAACGGGCTTATTATGACCGCCTGGTCATAAATGTCGCAACCTCTTTTATGACCCAATGGTCATTAATAAATGAAATTTGTAACCGACCGGTTGGTCATAATAAGCATTCAAGGCAACGGTACGATGCAAACCGCACCAATCCAATGGAAATATTCGGGCAGTGGCGACCTTCTGTGCGGCACTGGAGCCACACGCGCCGAGCGGGTGTTGGCCTATGGCATGGCGGCACTGTTCACCGCGATAATCCTTGCCATGGACCATGCGCGCGCTGCACCCATCGCCACCGGATGGAGCATGGCATTGCTGGCCATTTTTGCCTTCGACATTGCCGGCGGAGCGGTTGCCAACATGCTGAATTCCTGCAAGCGCTTCTATCACGGGGATCTGCAGCCGGGTGAAGGGTACAGCGCCCGTCTGGCCAAGAATCCGCGGCTGTTTGCGGCAATCCACATTCATCCGATCGTTGCGGCCTATGGTTTTGGCGGCGACGTTGTGAACGCAATCGGCTGGTACGGTCTGCTCCAAGCCGGCGTCGCGGTAACCCTGGCGATGCCGCTCTATCTCCGGCGTGCGACGGCAACCGCCATCACGTTGCTGGCCCTGCTCGCAAGCCAATCGGCCCTGCCGCTCGGTGAGGGCCTGGAATGGTTCATTCCGTTTCTGTTTGTCAAGATGCTCCCGGGTCATGCCGTGCAGGAAGAGCCGTACCGGCCGGCGCACCCCGACCGGGAGGCAGGGTAAAACGGCAGAACCGATGTCGGTTTGCCGGTTTCGGTCCCTGAGTTGAAGATCTTTCCTCCGTGCCGGAAACGCGTGTGTCGATGCCGTTTGGGTGCGTCCCAGGCTCGAAGTGCGACGGAACTTTGACTATCATCGAGCAGAACGGCGCTCACGGCGGAGAAGGAAGCAATCCAATGGAAAATACTGACCACCCGCAAGACCCGGCCCCCGCTGTGGCTCTCGATCCCGCCGTCGTGCAGCGGATTTTCCGTTCGCAGCCGTTTTCGGTTTTCCTCGGCGCGGAACTGATCGAGGCCGGGCCGGGCTTTGCCGAAATCGCCATCGATCTCAGGGACAATCTCAAGCAACAGCACGGATTCGCCCATGGCGGCGTCGTCAGCTACCTCGCAGACAATGCGCTGACGTTCGCCGGCGGCCTTGCGCTGGGAGGCGATGCGCTGACTTCAGAGTTCAAGATCAACTACGTTCGGCCGGCCGGCGGCGTTCGTCTGCTGGCCAGCGCCCGAACACGCGCGACCGGCAAGCGCCAGGCGGTTTGTCAGTGCGATGTTTTCGGCATCGATGAAGCCGGCGAAAAGCGCCTCTGCGCCCTGGCCCAGGGCACGATCGTGTCGCTTGCCTGACTGGGGTCAGCCTATCCGGGATTGCGGATCCCTGAGCGCAAATCCCCCATCATCCGCGCGTTCTCGATGGCGATGACGCTCTGGTCGGCGAACATCCTTGCCAGTTGCATGGTTTTTTCGTCGAACGGACGCACCTGCTGGCGGTAGATGGTGAAGGCGCCGACAAGGCGGTCTCCGGCCAGCATCGGGATCGCGGTAAAGGAGCGGGCTCCGCCCAGATCCGCCGTGGCGTCCCTTAATGGGTCGCCCTTGCGATAGATCTCTTCGGAATGCACATCCATGATGTTGACGACTTCATGCCGGGCCGCCATGCGGCCAAGACCGGTGTCCGGGCCGGGTCGGAAATTGCCCTGTGCGAGGAACCAGTCTTCGAAGGCGCGTGGAATGCCCTTGAAATAGCTTGCGCGGAAGTGGCCGTCCGGCTTGCTGTCAAAGACGATGCCGAACTCCGCGTCGCAGAGCTCCAGCGCATATCCCAACAGGGATGCGATCACTTCGCTGATCTCTCCCTGCGATCCGCTGATAATCCGCAAAACTTCGATCAGCGCCCGCTCCCGGCTGATCGCCTCCTCGAGGCTGAGGGCAAGTTCTGAAATGATCGCTGCCTGATCGGTCTGGTTTCTGGGCTGTGGCGCGCCGCCCTGCAGCATCCTGTGCAGTTCGAGCTTTGAGGAGACTTCAAGCTTGCGGTAGATCGCGGCCAGATGGGTTCGGACCGTGGAGGGCGCGATGCACAGACGCTCGGAAATTCGTTGATAATTGTCCCCGGCGGCGTAGGCGCGGGCAATTTCCTGTTCCCTCGGACTGAGGCGGTTGTCAGGCAAGGACGGGTCCCCTTTGCGATCTCGTTTGCGCCGGCTCCATCCTGTCCGCGCTGCGAAGGCATGACAATACTGCAAATGCAGTAGGCGAAATACTGCAGCAGGCCGATTTCGCTTTGAGCCGGCACGTCCTATTCTCAGTCCATCGGGGACGCAGGTCGCTGTCCCCGCCGAAAGAGGATTGAACCATGAGCATTTCCGAAACAGCGAAAGAGTTTTTTGAAGCCTGCGAAACCGGCAAGGGCTGGGAGGGCTGCAAGCAATGGTGTCATGACGGCGCATCGTTTTCCTGTCAGGCTGACGCGCTCGCGGAGGTGACCAGCCTTGCCGCCTATGCCGACTGGATGAAGGGACTGTTCGGTCCGATTCCCGACGGTCATTACGAATTGAAGGCGTTCGCGACCGACGAGGACCGGGGCGTGGTCGTCGCGTTCGCTGTCTTTCACGGGACCCAGACCGGCACGGGTGGACCGGTCCCGCCCACCGGCAACACCGTGGCCGCCGATTACGTCTATGCGATGGAGTTCGACGGCGCCCGGATCCGGCACATGACCAAGATCTGGAACGCCGACCATTCGCTCGCTGCTCTCGGGTGGGCGTGAACTGCATGCCTGCCGGGTGTTGCGCTTTCAATCCCTTCGAGGTGCCCACGCGGAAAAGGTCTGAGCGATGAACGCACCGGTCGCCGCCGTCCGCCTATCCAATCGCTGGATTGTCCTGGCAATCCTGTTTGCCGCCCGCGTGACGATGGCGTTTCAGTTCCAGGCCGTGGCGGCCCTGTCGCCGCTCTACCAAAGCGATTTCGGGGTTGGGCTTTCCGATATCGGATTTCTGATCGGCCTCTACATGGTCCCCGGGCTGATCATCGCCCTGCCGGGCGGCGCGATCGGGCGCCGGTTCGGGGATCGCCGGGTGATCCTGCTCGGCATGGTCCTGATGGCAATCGGTGCCGTGATCATGCTGGCTGCGGAAACCTGGCAGGGCCAGATCGCCGGCCGTCTTGTCGCGGGCGTCGGCGGCGTCCTGTTGAATGTCCTGATGTCGAAGCTGGTCGTGGATTATTTCGGCGGCCGTGAGATTGCCACGGCAATGGGCATCTTCATCAATTCCTGGCCGGTGGGCATTGCCGCCGCGCTCCTGATCCTGCCGGTTGTCGCGGGCGATAGCGGTCTGACCCATGCGCTGGCCGCCGTGACGGTCCTGTCCCTGTGCGGCCTGATCCTGTTCGCACTCGGCACCAGGCCGGCCGCCGCCGGGGCGGGGAACGAGGTTGCTGCCGTGCCGCTGGTCGGTGCGCCGCTTGCCGCAACGCTCATCGCCGGGGGCATATGGGGTCTCTACAATGGCGCGCTCAGCATGATTTTCAGCTTCGGACCGGCCCTGTTGGCCGAGCGCGGCTGGTCGCTTGCCCAGGCGAGTTCGACAACCAGCATAGCGCTCTGGCTCGTTGCCGTTTCCGTCCCGTTTGGAGGATTTCTCGCCGATCGCCTCGGCCGCCGCGACGCCGTGATGCTGTTCGGTTTTCTCGTCTTTGCCTGTCTTTTGCTGATGGCCCCGCATACCGACACCATGGTGCTGATGTTTGCCTTGCTCGGACTTGGCGGCGGTGTGGCGGCCGGTCCGATCATGAGCCTGCCGGCGCAGGTCCTGGTCGCCGGAAACCGGGCTTTCGGCATGGGGATCTACTTCACGCTGTTTTATGCCGGCGTGGTCCTGGCGCCGCTGGTCGCGGGCTATTTTGCCGAAAGGGCGGGGACGGCCAATATTGCGTTCTACCTTGGAGCTGTCATGCTGCTGGCCTGCTGCGCCGGTCTTTTCGCCTTCCGCCGATGTGCGGCGAAGGCCGTGTAATGGCAGGCACAATAAGGGCCGGGCGCGGCCGCGGGATTGAAAGGGAAAGGACGGAGCCATGGTGAAGACACGGAAGATTACCTTCGTGCACGAGACGATATCGACCGATTCCTTCGGCGAACCCTGTGATCCGGTATTCCGCATCGCCGCGATAGCGGTGTTTCGAAATCCCCTGGCCGGACGATATGAGGCGGACCTTTCGCCCCTGTTCGATATCGGTGCCGAGCTTGGCGAACGCCTGTCTGCGCAGGCGGTCGCGCAGCTCGGAGCCGCGCCGGTTTCCTACGGCAAGGCGGCCATCGTCGGATTGTCCGGCGATATGGAACAGGGCGGCGCCGTCATCCATCCGCGACTGGGGGCGCCCATGCGCGCCGCCGCCGGCGGCGGTGAGGCGGTGATCCCGTCCAACGTGAAACTGGGTCCGCCGGGGGCGTCAATCGACCTGCCGCTCGGCCACAAGGACAATCCCTGGTCCTTCGATCATTTCGATACGATGACGCTCAGCGTGCCGGACGCCCCCGGGGCCGAGGAGATCGCCATGATCCTGGCCTATGCCAGTGCCGGGCGCCCGATCCCGCGATGTGGAAGCGGGCCGGTCAGGACCTGATCTTCGATCGGTCTGGAAACAGACCGGATGTCCGCAGGCCTGGATTTGGTGCCAGGCCCCCGACAGGTATCGCAGGACACGGGCGCTCTCATTATTCGGAAATTCCGTATTATTATTCCGTTTTTCTCATGTTTATTCGATCCGGATCGATGCGTATATCCCGCCCATCACCCATCACCCATCACCCCTCACGGAGCCGACACAATGAGCAAGCTGACAATCGTCGCAAACATCCACGCCCATCCGGACAAGATCGATCTGGTCAGGGCGGAGCTGGAAAAGCTGATCCCGATCACCCGGGCCGAACCGGGCTGCCTCCAGTACGATCTGCACCGGGACAACGACAATCCGGCGCATTTCCTGTTTTATGAAAACTGGGAATCCCGCGACCTCTGGCAAACCCACATGAACGCCCCGCATCTCGCCGCCTACATGCAGGCGACGGACGGTGCGGTGAAGGAATTCACACTCAACGAAATGACAGAAATCGGCTGATCTTTCCGGGACATTCGGACCCTCGACGGGAAGGACAGGTCCTTCCCGGCAACCCGTCCCGGGGGCCTTTGTAGGATCTGAGGCGCGGCGGCACCTTAATCAGGTGTCAACCAAATTGCGGTAGGCTCTCTTGTCCGCAGGGAGACACGACCGTGGCGCTCGTATTCAGTAAGATTGTCGAGGACCTTCCCGACAAGGTCGCGAACAAGCAGATTCTGGATCTCCATTCCTTCTGGATGTCCAAGCGCTGTGGCAACGATCTGCCGGACCTGGCGTCGTTCACGAAGGAACAGCTGTTTTTCATCTGGTCGCGGCTGATGATTGTGCGCCGCGCCGGCGACGATTTTGAATATCTCCATTATGGCGCTCGCATCGCTGAAGCAGCCGGTTTCGATATGACCGGCAAACGCACCTCGGACTTTCAAAGCGAGGTCGGCGATTTCTTCCATGCGACCTATCTGGAATGCCTGACCGGAAAGAGCCCGGTCTACACCACCCATCATGCCGAACATGCTTCGTCCGTCAGATCCTGGGAACGTCTGGCGCTGCCGGTGGTTGACGGCGAGGGGGTGGAACACATCGTCTGCTACAACCAGCCCCTGGACCGCAAGAGTCTGCTCTTTGATACATTGATGGAAGCGAATGTGGACGGCATTGCCCTCTACCGTCCGGAATTCGACGAGAACGGCAAACTCGTCGACATGATCTTTCACATGGTCAACCGGTATGTCTGCGAGACTTTCGGAATGGCGGAATCCGACATGATCGGCCGGGGTCTGTGCGAACTTTTCCCGGGCGCGGAATCGGACGCTCTGCCGTATTATGCCGGTCTTCTGGAGACCGGAAAACCCTGTGAATTCGAGCGCAAGTTCCGTTTCGGGGACCGGACCATCTATCTTTTGTTCAAGGCGACCAAGTTTCAGGATCGGGTCCTGACCGTGGCCACCGACATAACCGAATTGCGCCGGGCGCAGGAAGAGGCCAACCAGTTGCTGCGCCAGTCCAATCGGGACCGCATGGTGTTGAAGGCGTTGATTGACGTTATCCCGATGCCGATTTTCAGGCGCGACAGCGCCGGCCGGTTCGATCTCCTCAACAATGCCTATGCCAATCTTGTCGGTGTACCCGGCGAGGACATACATGGAAAGACGCTGGAGGAGGTTTACGGTCCCGAAACGGCGGAGAATATCAGCGCGCAGGATGCCGAGCTATTTGCCAATCCTGGGTCCACACAGACCAGCGAGATCCACACGACGACCCTTCAGGGCGAAGTCGGCCGGGATGTGGTTTTTCACAAGGCAAGCCTGATCCTGGAAGGGGACCGATTGCCTTCGATTGTCGGCGCCGCGGTGGACGTGACGGAGGAAAAGGCGCTTCGAAGCGAACTCGAACGCCTGGCAATGACCGATCCGTTGACCGGAATTGCAAACCGGCGGAAATTCATGGCGACACTTGACGCTGAAATTGCGCGATCGGTCCGCTACCGGCATCCGGTTTCGCTGATCACCATCGATATCGATCGCTTCAAATCGGTGAACGATACATATGGCCATGCGATGGGCGATGAAGTCATCAGGGCCGTCGCTAACGTGCTTGAGGGGGAGGTTCGCAGGAAAATCGACCTCCCCGCCCGTATCGGCGGTGAGGAATTTGCGGTCCTGTTACCGGAAATCCATCAGGACAGAGCTGTCGCCTTTGCGGAACGGATCAGGAAACGGGTTGAGGCGTCGATCGTTGCCCACAAGGATCAGAAAATAAGCGTCACGGTGAGCATAGGCGTTGCCCAGACATTCGACGGTCTGGACCCCGATAATCCCGACGAGCTTCTGGTTCATGCGGATCAGGCCCTGTATGTCTCGAAATCGAACGGTCGCAACCGCACGTCGACATTTCCGGACAGCGAAAGACTTCCCCTGGCCGGATGATCGGCCAAACCTGGCGCTCTACAAAATCTCGTCGAGTGCCCGGCAGGTCGCCTCCACGTCGTCGCGGGAATTGTAGTGCACCAGGCTGAGGCGGATGACGCCGCGCTCCGGCTGGACGCCGAGCGCCCTGACCAGCCGGTAGGCGTAGAAGTCGCCGAAGCCGGCCATGATGCCGCGTTCGCCGAGCGCCGTCGCCAGTGCCTGCGGATCCTTGTCCGGGACGAACGCCACCGTCGGGTGCCGGTCTCCAACCTGATCCAGTCCCAGAATGCGCAGCGAGTTCTTGCCCCGCAGATAGGCAAGCAAAGGATCAAGCAGCGCGTCTTCGTGCGCTTTCCAGAGCCCGTTCACACGCTGCACCGATGCGGCAAGGCCGCCGGCATCGCCGCCGCCATGGTGCCGGTCGAGCGCTTCGATGTAATCGAGAACGCCGGCGGACGCCGCGACCTGGGCGTGGTCGGGCCCGGCCGGGGTAAAGCGTTTCGTCGGATAGTTTTCGTTGAAGAAGTGCCCCTGGTTCGGCAGACTCTCGTTCAGGTCCCTGCGGATGACCATCAGCCCCTGGTGCACGGAATAGACCTTGTAGAGGCTGAACAGATAGACGTCGCAGCCGAGCGCGGCGACGTTCGGAATCGAGTGCGGCGCCCGGCTGACCCCGTCGACGATTACCGCCGGGTTCTGCGGTGCCTGCTTGATGATCCGCGTCCACTCGGCGACCGGATTGTCCTGGCCGACAATGTTGCTGCAATGGGGCAGGCACACAAGCGCGGTTCTGTCGGACAGAAGCGCTTCCAGGCCGGCACTGTTCAACTGACCGGTCTGCGCATCGACCTGCCATTCGCGCACCGCAAAACCGTTTTCTTCGCCCATCCGGCGCATGGCCCCGGTATTGGCCTCATGGTCCTGATTGGTGACGATGATTTCCGTGCCCGGCGCGAGCATCGTGCGAAACGCCTGCGACAGGATGTAGGTGTTGGCCGAGGTCGACGGGCCGAAATTGATCTCCGCGGGAGTGACGCCCAGCGCCTCGGCCCAGCGGCGTTCGGCGTGGTCCATGGCCTCGCCGGCGGCGCGCCCGGCGCCGTGCGGCAGGTAGGGCTGCACCTTGGTCTTGCGATAAAACCCGTCCAGCGCCTCGATCGTCTGTCTGCAGGCAAACGAGCCGCCGGCATTTTCGACCATGTGCTGGCCGGCAAGGCTCGGCTCGGAAAAGGCTGGAAACTGCGAGCGGACGAAATCCAGATCGATGCTGTTCATGACAGGGCCTCGGACGGGGAAAACGAAAACGGCGGAAGCGGTTGCATAGACCGAGCCCGCCGTTCCGTAAAGGCCCGGTCCTGCGGTTGACCGGCCCTGTCGTTTCCGGACTGCCTACAGACTGTCGTGCAGCCGGGTCTCGACCGTGCCGGGAAGCGACACTTCGAGGAGTTCCAGGTCTTGCGAGCAGTTCTTATAGGACGTGCGCATGCCGGGCGGAATGACGAACGCATCGCCGGTGCCGAGCGTGCGCGTTTCCTGGCCTTCGCCGGCGAGCGCCATCTGTCCCTGCATGACGAAACTGAACAGGATGTCGGTCGCGTGGCTGGTGATCTGCGGTTCCGCGCCACCCTGCCATTTGGCCACCTGGACATTGGCCACGCCCTTCGTGGCGCCTCCGATCCCGGTATCGCGCGCCGTGAAGCCGGCGATCCGCCACGGTTCCCAGACCGCCTCGGCCTGTTTGTGATGCACGAATTTCTGGCCCTGGAAATCGCGGTCCGGATTGTAGGTCCCGGTCGGCAGGTCCAGTTCATGATCGATCGTCGTGATATGCTCGGCGGGCACGCCGATTTCGATCACTTGCAGGTTTTCCGAAGCCTCCAGCACCCGGTGCCGGATTTCCGGCGGCTGGATGACGCAGTCGCCGGCATTCAGGATGAAAGGCGGTCCCTGGTCCTCATAAACCAGGCGGACCCAGCCGTGATAGCAGAAGATCAGTTGAAACCCGATAGTGTGGTAGTGCACCATGTCCGGTACCGGTCCGGCGTCCGGGATCCGGATATGCGAGGCAATGATGCTGCCGCCGAGCCGGTCCGGAATGAGGTCGCGATATTGCATGCCGGCGCGGCCGATCACCCAGGGATCGCTGTCGGTCAACCGTCGCACGACGAAGGAATGTTCCGTCTCCGGCAGGACCAGCGGCGGATTGGCATCGATGATCTCGATCCGTGTTCCGTTCGGCGCCTGCAGCTCGGTCCGGCCATCGGCGAAGCCCGTCGGATCGTCGCACAACAGGCGGATTGTTCCCGGCGCTTCTTTCGCGCCGCGCTCCAGCCTGAGCGTCAGGCCGTGTCCGGACAGGACGGCGATGGCCGGATTGTCGGCGGGAAAGATGGTGTCGAGGCGAAAGCCGAGTTGCTTGATGAAAAACGGCATGTCCGCGGTCAGGTCATCGGTCGGCAGGCGCACCTCGGCGCGGGCCTGTCTCGTTTGGGGTCCGGCGTCCGTCATGCGCCTGTCCTTTCGTTTTGGCGCCCGTTCGGGCGGCATGGGGGTTTGAAGAGAATGATGTCCGGTTACAAGCCCGTTCCCGTGTCCGGCATGTCCGCCGTGGTGACGACGAGGATCCGCGCCGGGTTTTCGCCACCATTGACATAGGCGTGGGCCATGGTCCCGTCGAAATAAAGGCTGTCGCCAGCGACAAGTCTGAGTGGGGCATAATGTTCGCTGTGCAGCACCAGAACGCCTTCCAGCACATGCAGATATTCCTCGCCCGCATGCGCGACCAACCCGCCCGCCTCGTTCAGGGATGGCGCCGAGATCTCGTTGATGAAGGGATGCATGCTCTTGTTCGCAAGATCGGCGCACAGGACCTTTGCCCGGAACCGGGCGGTGTCGACCATCGCGCCGTCGCCGCCCCTGGAAATGCTGCGCACGCCGCTGCGCATCGGCTGGCTGCCGGTTTCGAAAAAGGCGGTGATGTCCACGCCGAGCACACGCGACAGAATATAGAGGTGATGCGCGCTGACCAGCGTCTGACCGTTCTCGATCCGTGACAGGGTGGCCTCCGACATGTCGGTCAGCCCGGCCAGGTCGCCAAGCGAAAACGCGCGCGCCTTGCGCAGGCTCTTCAGGCGCGCGCCGATATGCAATTGTTCGACACTTTCCAGGGCTTCGGCCCGGTTCCGTGCCGCTGTCGGGGATGCGTTCATGGCGTTGTCTCGATTGGGGGCGATGCGACTTTTTGAAATCAGGCGGCATTATTGCAATAAATTTCATATTTGCAAGAAATTTCGAAATTGCAGATTTGTTGCGGATGGGATTGCGCACGGATGGCTGGTGATTCAGGCATCCCGGTCGAAATATCTTGACCCTCACTCCCTGGAAGACGCCGATATTATCGACGAAGCAGACAATCTGTTGTCGCGGGAATTTCGAGACTGAGCGGAAAACACTCTCGATGTCTGGGTCAAATGGCAGTTTACGGAGTCCCTCAACAATCACCGCGGACTGTTTCAGTTCCACACTTCGCGGAACCACGGCACGGGCTCAACACTATGGGACCTTGTCGAATTCGTAAGAAAGCAGAGCCTCGGGTCATATGGCGTGATCTTCACGCATGATGAAGAAGAAACTGAACCGGAAAAGGGCGTTTTCAGGATCTGGAGAATCCTCCAAGGTCAATGCACCGAGCATTCAGATTTTTTGTTCTCCGCACCCGATTGCCCGAATGCCTTTGGCGATCATAGGGAAAATTTCACAGATAGCCTCGAGCGTTGAAGCGGTCGGTCCGGGGAGAGACAACACACGGCGTTCGCTCTATCATATCGGATTCTGAGCAAAGGTGTTCAGTTCGCGGGGAGACCTGATGTGAATGACCCGCTTGTCAGCGCCCATGTTTTTCAACTCGGCCAGAAGCCTTGGCCGCATTGTCCGGTGCAGCCACCACATCATCCGGTAAAGGCGGAAAGTCACCGGCAGCATCGGGCACCCTTCCGGGCCGTCCGGGCGGCCCGAAAAGATCGATTTGATTTGCCGTTTTGTCGCCCACCAATAATGCACCCATATCGGGTGATCGACGAAGATGACGGTATCGGCGGCCTCGAACCGGTCCAGGACCGAGCTCCAGGACCCGTAACCGTCGATGAGCCACTTTTCCCGCGAAATCAGTTCCTTATGCCTTTCATCATATTCCGCTGGCGGGGTTGGAACCCAGCCTGGATTCCACTGGATTCTGTCGATCGCGTGATAGGGCAGGCCGTGTGCGGCGCAGACGGCTTTGCACACGCTGGATTTTCCACCACCGGCATTTCCGATGATCATGGCTCTTGTCATGTCAATATGTCCTGTTGCTGACCATGGGAGTTCACGTTTCAAGCAGAAGGTCCGCGGCCTTTTCCGCGATCATGATTGTCGGAGCATTGGGGTGGCCGGTATTCATGCTCGGCATGACGGACGCATCGGCGATGCGCAGTCCATCGAGCCCGTGAACCCGCAGCTTCGGATCCACCACGGCCATCTCGTCGACGCCCATCTTGCAGGTTCCCACCGGGTGGAAAGACGTCGACGCATTCGACCTGATCGCATCCATCAGGTCCGCGTCGCTCTGCTTCGCCTCCCCGGGGGTGATTTCCGAGCCCCGAACCGCGTCAAATGCCTTCGCACCGACAATGTCCCGGGTTTCCCGGATCATCCTCACCATCAAGTGCAGATCATCCGGCTCCGACAGATAGCAGGGGTCGATCACCGGCCGGTCCAGCGGGTCGCCGGACGTGATCGTCACTCTGCCCCTGCTTTCGGGGCGGGTGGGAAATCCTGAGACCGTGATGCCATGCCGATCCGGCGGCCGCATTTCCGGCGCTTCCAGACTGAGGAAGAACGGGATCATCAGGAGCTCTATGTCTGGCGCGGACAGGCCGTCTCGGGAGGACAGGAACGCGCCGGATTCATAGTGGTTGGTGGTGAGTGGACCGGACCTCTCGGTGTCGTATTGTCTTTGGACCGCCGCGGCCTGTTGCGGGCTCCGCCCGAACAGCGTCAGGGGTTTTGTTATCTCCCAGCGGGACCGGTAGTGCAGGTGATCCTGAAGATTTTCGCCGACACCGGCCAGCGCATGCACGACGTCGACGTCAACGGATTTCAGCAGATCGGGAGGTCCGATGCCGGAAATCTGCAGCAGGTGCGGCGATCCTATCGCGCCGGCGCACAACACGGTCTGCGAGCCGGCCCGGGCCGTTCTGCCTTGCCCGCGCAGCAGATAATCGACCCCGGTCGCGCGCCCGTTTTCCACGGCGATCCGTGTCACGGTCGCGCCCGTCACAATGGTAAGATTCGGCCGACCGGAAGCGGGACCCAGGTAGCTGGCCGCAGAGCTGCACCTTTCGTTGTCCTTGAGTGTTGCCGGAAACATGCCGCAACCCTCGATCTCTGCGCCGTTCAGATCCGGATTGAAGGCAAGGCCGGTTTCCTGGCATGCGGTCAGAAACATCTCGGACAGATCGTTGCGCTCCGACTGGGTGTCGACAATCAGCGGCCCGTCGGTTCCGTGAAGGCCGTCCGTCCTGATCCGGTTGTCTTCCGACCGCCTGAAATAGGGCAGGACATCCTGCCAGGACCATCCTTCGCATCCCAGTTGACGCCAGTAATCGAAGTCCGAGGGATGGCCGCGCAGATAGATCATGTAGTTGATCGAGCCGGTGCCGCCGATGGCGCGGCCGCGCGGAAAATAGATTTGCCGATTGTAAAGTTCGGCCTGCGGTGCGGTTCGAAATCCCCAATCGTATTGTGTGTTGATCAGGGCACCGAATTTGGCCGGTGTGCGAATCCGGGGATCGTCGGCCGGCCCGCCGGCTTCAAGCAGCAGAACCGACAGATCCGGATCTTCCGAAAGTCGGGCCGCAACGACGCACCCGGCCGAGCCCGCGCCGACCACAATGAAGTCAAATTCCTCAGTCATGCGCCAAACGTAGCCGATATCTTGCCATTGGTATAGCGTGCGGACCCAAAGCGGGGCGCAAATGCATCCTGGCCGAACTGCGAAACGGTCCCCGGCTCCTCTGCGCGTGCAACATCGTGTATAGACTGTGCGGGGCGCAGCCAATTCGGGACAGTTCAAACCATGGGATGCTACCGGTCCTACATCATCTGTACCAGCCCGCGCAGCGGCAGCACATTGCTGTGCAGGCTGCTGGCGGCGACCGGCAGGTCCGGCAATCCGGATTCCCATTTCCACACGCCGTCGCTCGACGCCTGGTGCGGCTATTACGATATTGCCCGCGACAGCATGGCATCCGAACGCGATCTCCTCGAGGCGATATTCGATGCCGCGATTGCCGAGGGCACCGGCGCGACCGAAGTGTTTGGCCTGCGCCTGCAACGGCACAGTTTTGATTTTTTCATGCGCCAGCTCCGGATCCTGCACCCCGATCCGGCAAATGATTTCGCGCGAATTCAGGCCGCCTTCGGAAAAACGCTGCTCATCCATCTGACACGTGCCAACAAACTGGAACAGGCGATTTCGCTGGTGAAGGCGACGCAGACCGGTCTGTGGCACAAGGCCCCGGACGGAACCGAGCTGGAACGTCTGTCGGCGCCGCGGGACCCGGTTTACGACGGCGATGAAATTGCCAGGAACCTTGGCGAACTGACGGCGCTGGACCGGGACTGGGAGACATGGTTCGCCGACGAAGGACTGGCGCCCCTGCGCATCTCCTACGATGCGCTTTCCGCCGATCCCGCCGGTATCCTCGCGCACATTCTCGACCGATTGCAGGTGGCACCGGACCCGGCCCGTGCGATCGATCTTCCCGTCGCAAAGCTGGCCGATGCCACCAGCCGCAATTGGGCGGAGCGTTTCCGGGCGGAAGGGCGCGGCGGCTTTGCCTGACGATCCTGAAACGCGCCGCATTGCCTGCGCTCCGGTAAAGCGGTCGGTGGGGTTGCGGGTTCTGTTCGCCGCCTCGCTGTTGACCCTCGTGCTCGGATCGCTGCACGCCTTTTCGGTTTTTGTCGAGCCGCTGGAGGCCGAGTACGGCGCCAGCCGCCAATCGGTCAGCCTGACCTACTCGATTGCCCTGGTTAGCCTGACCTTCAGCGTGCTCGTCGGGCACCGGGTCTATGGCGTGTTGCGGCCCGCCATCCTGGTGCTGGCGATCGGCATCGGCGCTGCGCTGGGCCTGATGATCGCCGCGAATGCCGGATCGCTGCCGATCGTATGGTTGGGATTTGGTCTGGTGTTCGGCGCCGCCAACGGCTTCGGATATGGATTTGCATTGCAGATCAGCGCCCAGGCCAACGAGAAAAGGGCCGGTATGGCCATGGGCATCGTCACCGCGAGTTATGCGCTCGGCGCCGCCGTGTCTCCGCTTCTGCTCGAAGCCGCGCTCGCTGATGGCGGCATGGCCCTGGCCTTGTCCGGCCTTGGATTGGTTTTGGCATGCGCGGCGCCGCTTTCGGCGTTTCTGCTGCACCTCTCGTCCATCCGGTTCCGGCAATCCTATCCGGCCAATGACACAGTCTCCGCCGATCCGCCGACGGGAGCTGATCAGGATCCGGAAGCCTTCGATCCTTCCGTGCTCCGGCTTTGGATCGGATACGGGGCCGGATGCGCGGCGGGCCTGATGGCAATCGCCCATGCAATCGGCATCGCCCGCAACGCCGGGATGCCGGATGCGATCCTGGTTGCCGCGCCGATCACGCTCGCGCTCTGCAATATGGCGGGGGGCGTGACCGGCGGCTGGATGGTCGACAGGCTGCGGGCGCGCACCGTACTGGTCGCGCTCGCCATGATGTCGGCGGGTGCGATTGTTTTGCTGCTCGCCGCGCCGCACTGGGTTTTCGTGCTGGCTGGTCTCGCCCTTGTCGGCTTTGCCTACGGGGCGTTGATCGCGGCCTATCCCGCGGCTGTCGCGGCCCTGTTCGGAACCGTTCACGGTGTCGCCGTGTATGGCTGGGTGTTCACAGCCTGGGGGCTTGCCGGTCTTGCCGGTCCCTGGCTGGCCGGCGCAATCCATGATCGTTTTCAGGATTATTTTTACGCCCTTGTCGTTGCCGGCTTGCTTGGAATCGTTTCGGCCCTGTCGGTCGGTTCGTTGAAAGATGGATCGCGTCATCCCGATTGACCGGTTCTCAGCCATGGCGTCGCCGTCATTATTGCCGTATAGAGGGCGCGGCTGCGGTTTCATGTCGCCCGCCGGTTCGCCGGCCCGCATCCCGCCAACACGCTCATTCCCGCGCAATCGTTTCGGTCCCGCCATGCCGGACAGATACCTTGCCGGGTTTCACCTCAGAGACCTTCGTGCAGACATCGCAATCCAGATCCGCCTTCAGCATTGCCGTGGAATCGCGACGCCTGCTTGTCATTGCATTGCCGCTGGTCGCCGCCTATCTCGCTGAATTCGCCATGTTCGTCACCACCAAGATCGTGGTCGGCGAGCTCGGGCATGCGGAGTTCGCCGCTGTCGGTCTCGCCGGGGAATTGTCCTTCGAAGTGCTGGTCATCCTCATGGGGATTGTTTCGATTGTCGGCGTGCTTGTGGCCCAGGCCGAAGGCGCCGGCCGCAAGCCGGAAGCCGGGCAGGCGGCCCGCCAGGGTTTCATCGTCGCCACGCTGATCGGGCTCGTCGCCACCGTGCTGATCTGGAACCTGGACAGGGTGCTGCGCCTGACCGATCAGGACCCGCGCGTGCTCGAACTGGCCAAACCCTATCTGATGGGGGTTTCGGGATTCCTGCTTCCCATGCTGTGGTTTGCCGTGCTGCGAAACTTCGTTGCCGCCCTGTCGCAAACCGGCGCGGTCATGGTCATTGCCTTTGCCGCCGTCGGGGTCAATTACGTGCTGGCCACCGCCCTGGTCCATGGCACCGGCTGGACGCCGGCGCTCGGCGTTTTCGGCGCCGGCCTGGCGACGACGCTGGTCTCATGGGGCATGGTGATCGCGCTCGCGCTCTATGCCTTCTTCACCAGATCCCTGCGCGGCTACGGTCTGTTCAGATCCAGATTGCGTCTCGACCTCGGGGTTTGCGCGGAGATATTCCGCCTCGGCCTGCCGGTCGCCGGTCTGGTCTCGCTCGAGGCCGGTCTGTTCATCGCGGTCGCGGTGCTGTCCGGCGTGCTTGGGGTCTACACGCTGGCCGCCTATGAGGTTCTGATGAGCTGGGTCGGCATTCCCTTCGTCATCGCCCTTGGTCTGGCCGAGGCGACGATGGTGCGTGTCGCGCACGGCATGGGCCGCGGCGACCCGATAGGCGCGCGCCGGTCCGGATTTCTCGGCATGGCGCTCGGCCTGGTCTGTCTCTCCGCCTTGATCGTCGTGCCCCTCTCGATCCCGGACGTCATCACCGGGCTGTTCATCAAAACCGACGATCCGGGCTATGCCAAGATCTCCGCCCTGACCCGGGACCTTTTGGTCATCGTCGCCATCTTCCAGGTGTTCGACGGTCTGCAGGCGGTGGCATCGCGGGCGCTGAGGGGGGTGAAGGACACGATCGCGCCGCTTTGGATGGCCGCCTTCGGCTACTGGGTGCTCGGCATGGGCGGCGGATCCTGGCTTGCGTTCGAAGCCGGGTTGGGCGGAGCCGGGCTCTGGTGGGGCCTCGCACTCGGGCTGGTCGTGACCAGCCTGTTGCTGACCTGGCGGTTCGACCGCCTGACCCGGCGCATCGTTGCGTCGTCGGAGGCCGTCTTTTGAAAGTCAGTCCGGCAATGGAACCGTCTGGCCGACCTTGGTCCTGTCCATGACCACCGATGTGCGAAACCGTTTGATGTTCGGATCGTCGAAAAAGACCCTTTGCGACAGCGCCTCGAAATCCTTCATGTCCCTCGCCAGCGCGATCAGGGCGAAGTCGGCTTCACCGGTAATGTAATAGCATTGCTGGATCTGCGGTTCGTCCCGGGCCTTGCGGCGGAAGGCGTCGAGCTGATCGACACGCTCACGCTCCAGCTCCACCAGAATGAGGAAGGTCATGGGATAGCCGGCGGCGTCCGGCGAGATATGCGCGGTTTCGGTTGTGATGGTACCGCTGTCGCGCAACCGTTTCAGCCGCCTTTGCACCGTTGCCACCGACAACCCGGACTCGGCCGCAATCGTTTCCAGCTTCTCGCGCGCATTGTCCTGCAGCATGCGCAGGATGATGAGGTCGGACGGATCGAGGTCAGTGTCGGTCATGAGGTGATCATAAAGAAAATCTCAGATAACTGGAATATTTTCTCATCAAAGCGATGTTTGTTGTGCTGAATGCCGCAAGTTGATCGGTTAGTGTGGCGCCATGGAAATTTATCGCAACACCCGCGCGGACACAGGTCCGCAATCTCGACTGTTTCGTGTTTCAGCGGAACGCCCTCTGGCATTGCTGGGCAAATGCCCGGCCTATGCGCCCACACCGATCGTCGATGGTGCCGCGCTGGCGTCGTCGCTCGGCATCGCGTCGCTTCGGATCAAGAATGAAGCCGGGCGCATGCGTCTTGGCAGCTTCAAGGCCCTTGGCGGTGCCTTTGCCGTCGCGCAGATGCTTCGGGAAGAGGCCGAAGCGGATGTTGGCCGCTCGATTGACCCGCAGGACCTGACAGGCGACCCGATGCGGCAGCGGGCCGGCGGCCGGACCTTTGCCACCGCGAGTGCCGGCAATCACGGTCTTTCGGTCGCCGCCGGTGCAAGGGTCTTTGGCGCAAGGGCGGTGATTTTTCTGGCGGCCGACGTTCCCGAAGCGTTTGCGGAACGAATTCGTGCCCTCGACGCCGACGTGGTGCGCGTACAGGGCACCTATGAAGACAGTGTCGCCGCGGCCATCGAGACATCGGCGCAGAATGGCTGGCAATTGCTCGCCGACGGGTCCTGGCCCGGATATATCGATCCGCCGGCCCTGGTCATGGAAGGCTATACGGTTCTCGCCGAGGAGTGTCGCGCGGCATTCGAAAAGTCGGGCGACTGGCCGACCCATGTGGTGTTGCAGGCCGGTGTCGGCGGCCTGGCGGCGGCGGTCGCAGCGCACATTCGCGAAACCTGGCCGGCCCAGCCGGTGATCACGGTCGTCGAACCGGATCATGCACCCTGTCTCCTGCGCAGCGTCGAAGCCGGGCAATTGACCGGTGTCGAAGGACCCGTTTCCAACATGGGCCGGCTCGACTGCAAGGATGCGTCCCTCATTGCCTTCGAGGCATTGCGTCGCGACGCCGACATTTTTGTGACCGTGTCCGATGCCGAGGCCGCGGCGGCCGCCGATGACATTGCAGCGCACGGCGTTTCCACGACACCGAGCGGCGCCGCCGGGCTTGCCGCGCTCCGGTGTCGCGATCTCGGCCTCGGCGTGGTGGACCGCTGCTTTATGATCGCTTCGGAAGGGCCTGAATAACCCTGGGGCACAAAAAGTACCGGTTTTTGTGAATAACGTTCAACAAATCGGATCAACTTGGCTATGCTGGCGCCAACAATAATTTGCGCGAGGTAGAAAAGTGAGCAGGTTCCGTTTTGTCCCCCGTTTCGCAGTCGCCTTCCTGGCTCTTGCGATCGTGCATTTCAGTTCATCGGCAAAGGCAGCGACCGCCGAGGAAATCGTCGCCAAATGGTTCCAGAGCATCAAGGATGCGGGCGCGACCGTAGCCGTCTACGAGGCGATCAGGGTCGACCAGGTTACCGACACGGTGACGATCGTGAAGCCGCGATTCGAGTGGCAGGTCGAGTTCCCGAAACAGGGCGAGCCCGACAAAAAGGGATTCAGCGCCAATATCGTGTCCACTGTCAGCGAAATCGCCATGGTCGGTTTGCGTGAGGAAGCCGACGGCTACCGGATCGGGAGCTATACGGTCTCAGATGACAATCGTCTGGTCGCAACCGGCCAGGACGATACCGGCAGTCCTTTCGAACTGAGTGTCGATATTGTCGGCAACAAGAATGAAGGCATCTTTTTCCCGAAGTTCAGCGCCGCCCCGGAGGACCCGCAGCGCCCGATTTCGCGCTTCATGCATTATTACGACCTGTTCCTGAAGGTGGTCGTCGACAAATCCAGCATCGACAAGATCGACGTCCGGCAGATGGTCGACGGCAAGGAGATCATGACCGCCGAATATAACGGAATCGTCACCACCGGCATGAAAAACGGCCGGGTCGAGGAATCGACCCTGGAGGCGTATCGGCAAACCTCCATCTTCCCTGCAGCCCCCAATCAGGCGTCCGGTCAGGGTGCGCCTGCCGTCCAGAACATGGAGGCGACCTATGGCGGCATGGTCCAGCGCGGCATCGATATGAAGGTTCTGGTTGAAGCCCTGACCGCCAAGGACGCGCCCAAGGATGCTCCGTTCAAGTCGGTCACCGACGAAGCCACTGTGACCGACATGACCTTCACCGTTGGACCGGTAAACGTTGAGGTCGGCAAATACAGCGTGACTGGCATGCAGGCGCGGCCGGGCAAATTTTCGGTTCTTGAACTGGCCGACCGTCTGGCGCTGGGTGAGGAGTTCAGCGAGAAGCAATCCGCCGAGATCGGTTTCGACATAGCCCGCAGGTTTGCGATAGGCGAATGGTCGATTTCCGGAATCTCCGGCAATGGCCCGCCCAATATCACCGCCAAACTGGACAGTTTCCTGCTCCGTGACCTTTCGAGCGAAGGCCTTGGCAAGTTCGAAGTCGCCGGTGTCGACGTCAAGGGGCCCGGAGGCGAAGAAGTGCGGTTCGACCGTGTCCTGATCGGCGACGTTCTGTTCCCGGATTCAGAAGCGCTGATTTCCGCCATCGAAAAAGGTCCGCCGGAAGATCCGATCGCCGCGGCGGCACTCGGTCCGAAGATCGGCACCATGGAAGCGGCCGACGTTTATGTCGATGACAAGAAGAAGCCAGCATTCTCGCTCGGCCTGTTCCAGTTGCTGCAATCGGCCTATGTCGGTCCGATCCCGACCGATCTGCGTCTGCAGACCCGTGATCTCAGCCTGCCGGTCGACTATATCGAGGACCCGATGGTGCAGGGCATGCTGCGCTCGCTCGGTTACGACATCCTGAAAATAGCCGCCGATTTTGTCCTGAACTGGAATGAGGCAAATCAGGATCTGACCCTGGAAAAGGCGGACATCTCGATCGACCAGGGGGCGCAGTTTTCCCTCAGGGCCGGTGTTGCCGGCCTGCCCAGGGAAACAATCGAGAACCCGGCTTTGTTCGAGCAGGCTCTGGCGACATTGGCGTTCAAGAATGCCAACCTGTCGGTGCGGGACGCCAAGCTGGTTCCCGGCGTGATCGAGCAGTTTGCGCAATTGCAGGGCATGCAGCCTGCGGATCTGCGCGAGGCGCTGATCCAGTCGATCGATCTGCAGGCCGGCCCGCTGGCCGGGACGCCGTTCGTCGAACAGGTGAAGACCGCCTTGCGCGCGTTCTTGGAAAAGCCCGACCGTCTCGCCGTCGATCTGGAACCGGGCGCTCCGGTTCCGTTCACTCAGATCCTGGGAACCGCGGCAACCGCGCCGGCCCAGGCGCCGGATCTGCTTGGCGCTTCGGTCTCGGCGAACTGACCTGAACGGTGCCTGCCCGGACGAACCCGTCTGGGCAGGGCCGCCTCAAACGCCCTCCAACAGCTCGCGGATACACGCATCGAGAAACGCCGCGAATTCGGGCTCGTTTCCCGGGCTCGCGACGCAATGGCCCCAGTCTGACTCAAAGGGTCGAAGGTCTGCATTGGGCATATGCCGGGCTTCGATCTCATTGTCGGCCGGCGGGAAATAGAGATCCGTCGTGCACGGGATCAGGATCGCCCGGGCCCGGATTGCGGCAAGCGCGCGTTCGAAATCCCCCTCATAGAGCGGGTTGGCGCTGATGTCGCCCAATTGCCAGGTCCTGAGCTTGGCGAGAAGGTTGTTGGCGTCCCAGTTTTTGGCGTGATCCTCGGCCCAGTCGTCCATGAGCGCCTGCGGCGTTTCAAATCCGCACCGGCGATAGAGTCCGTTGCGGTAGAAGGCCTGGGAAAACGCCCAGCCGGCATAGGCGGTTCCGAAGGCGCGAAGCCCTCGGACCGGCGGCGAAGTATAATGCCCGTCCTTCCAGTCCTGGTCGGCGCAAAGCGCCGCCTTCACGCCTTCCAGGAAGACGATATTGTGCGGCGATGTCCGCGCCGAGGCGCAGAACGGCAGGATCGCCGCCACCATGTCGGGATATTGCGCGGCCCATTGATAGGCCTGGCATCCGGCCATCGACCAGCCGGCGACAAGCGCGATCCGCTCGACTTTGAGCGCCTCGACCAGCAGCCGGCGCTGACAGGCGATGTTGTCCCAGAGTGTGACGTCGGGAAAACCTGCGCCATGGCAGGGCGGGCTTGCATTGTCCGGTGACGTGGAAAGACCGTTGCCGAACATGTTGATCGAGACGACGAAATGCCGGGCCGGGTCGATCGCCCGTCCGGCGCCGAAGAAGCCTTCGTTGCGCACATGGGTGCCGGTATAGAAGGTCGGCAGAACGACGACATTGTCCCTTGCGGCATTGAGACGGCCATAGGTCTTGTAGGCCAGCCGCGCCGAGGAAAGCGTTGCGCCGGACAGAAGGTTGACGTCCCCGAGTTCAAATGTCTCAAAGTCCGGCATGTCGGTCCTTTCAAAGACTGGTAAACCGTATCAAAGATTCCAACTCACTACGAATTTCAACTTCCTCATCCTCAGGGACATCAAACACGGGTGTTCCGGTGTTCGAGCATTTGAGTGTCCACATCGGGAACACTCGATGTGGATGCGAAGCGGAGCCTCGAGGGACGGATGGCGGGCGCTGGTTCGTCCTTCGGGGCCTTGCTTCGCAAGGCACCTCAGGATGAGGTGGTTGGGTTTCATACCCCCGTTTGAGTGGCGCATTCGCCACAATCAGATCGGTTCGCCTCCAGCCATCTTGGACTATGAAAACACGAATTCAGGCCCAAATTCCCGAATTTATGCCACAGTCTATCTGTCCACAAACCCTAATACAGCCGCAGATATTCCTGGACTTCCCAGTCGGTGACGGTCTGGTGGTAGCGTTCCCATTCGTCGGTCTTGTAGGCGACGTAGGATTTGCGCATCACCGGGCCCATCACCCTTTCGGCGAGGGCATCGGCCGCAAGCGCTTCCGTTGCCATCATCAGGTTGCGCGGCAGCCGTCTGATGCCGAGCGCCTGGAATTCCTCGTCGGTCATGGCGTAGAGATCGCGGTCGGTCGGAGCGCCCGGGTCGATCCGGTTGCTTATGCCCTCGATGGCCGCGCTCAGGGTCATGGCAAGCGCCAGATAGACGTTCATGCACATGTCGGCGGCGCGGTTTTCGATGCAATACCGGCTTTGCGGCAGCCGGAATTGCGCCGAGCGGTTATTGTGTCCGTAGGTGATGTTGGTCGGGGCCCAGGTCACCGTTCCGCCTTCGAAACCGCCGACCCGCGGCACCAGGCCATTGTAGGAATTTACCGTCGGGCAGGTGATTGCGGTGATCGCCTTTGCATGCGCCATCAGGCCGCCGACCGCGTGCCGGGACTGGTCGCTCCACCCGGCGTTTCGGGAGCCGAACAGGTTCTCTCCCGGCCGGTCGATGGCCTGCATGGAGAAATTGATATGCGCCCCTGAGCGCCAGTCGCCGGTTGTCGGCTTCGGCATGAAGGTGATGAACATGTCGTGTTTCTTGGCGACTTCCTTCAACAGGATGCGCAGGAACACCAGCCGGTCGGCCATTTCAACCAGGTCGGTATAGTGGAAATCCAGCTCGAACTGGGAATAGGCGCCCTCGGCCACGACATCGTGCAGGTTCCAGCCGAGATCCTCCAGAATATCCATCAGTTCCTTCAGGAACGGCATGGAATCCAGGGAATATTCCACGTCGTATCCGAACGCCTGCCGCCGCGGGCGCACGCCGTTGGCCGGATCCGTATCGATCGCCTTGACCGGTTGGCCCTGTTCGTCGAAGCGCATGGCGATGAATTCCGGTTCGATGCCGGCAAAGCCGACATAACCCGCTTTTTCGCCGTCCCGAACCGCCCGCTTCAGGGCCTGGCGCGGGCAGACATTGTACGGCCGGTCTTCCCAGAACAGGTCGGCAAAGATGATCGCCATCGACCGGTCCCAGGGGCAGATATAGACCGCATCGAGGTCCGGCACCATGACCTGGTCGGAATCCGCCGGGCTCAGTTCCGGCACGAAGGAAATCGAATGAACCGCGAATTGCGGTCCCTTGCCCATGCACAAATCCTCGAAATCGCTCATCGGCACCGGCTTGGTCTTGGGGATACCGTGCAGGTCGATCCAGCTCGACAGGACATATTTGACGCCGGCCGCCTCAAGGTCCTTGCGGACCTCGGCAATGCGTTCGGCCGAGGGCAGGGCGTCTGCGAAAGTCTCGACATAGGCGGTCATGGTGGTTTTCCCTCTTGTGATCTCTCGGCGCTCAGGTCCAGTTGCGTTTCAGTAGGAACTGGTTCTTGAAGTTTTTCAGGCCCGACATGGTTTCGCTCGACCCGATATCGTCGCGGCCGTGTATTTCCGTGTCCAGGAAGCTCAAAAAGCTGTCGTGGTCGGCGCACACGACCTCGATCAGCAGGTCGTAGCGGCCGCTGACCCAAAGGATGTAGACCACGTCGGACAGGCCCGCCAATCGTTCGGCGACCGCCTGCGGAGTGTGTCCCGGCGCGACGGTCAGGCCGAGCATGGCGTCGGTTCTGTACTCGACCGCGACCGGGTCGGCGATGGCGACAATGCGCAGCATGCCGGCCTGCTTCATGCTGGCCACCCGGTTGCGGATCGTTCCCTCCGAGACGCCGAGATCCTGGGCGATTTCGGAAAATGCCATGCGGCCGTCCTGCTGCAGCATGGTGATGATCGACCGGTTGAGCGCATCGTCCGGTGAGGATTTGTCCGGCTGCCGCGCCGATCCCGCAGCGAATTTGCGGTCATCGATCTCCCGAACCGTTTCCACGATTTTTGCGCCGCGCGCCATTGGCGGATCCTCCATCTGTGTTCAGCCTAGATTCGAAATTCGTACGAATCAAGGATTGATATGCGGTATTCGTAGAAAAAAGTCATTGACCTGCGAAATAAGTAGATCAGAATAGGTTGGACTGCTCGTTGCGCAGATTTTTCGGCTCACATCCTGTTGGTACGGAGAAGATCCCAATGAAAACCGTTGCACCTGACCTCGCCACTCTGGCCTCATTCGAGGGGTTTCGCGGCTATCAGCAAGCGCATCCGGCCGACATCGATGCGGAAATCGCCCGGGTCGGACCGGGAACGCCGTGCGGCGAATATTTGCGCTGTTTCTGGCATCCGGTGTTTCTGGCCGGGGATCTTGACGATCTTCCCAAGGCGATCCGGATTCTCGGCGAGGAGCTGGTCGTGTTCCGGTATGGCGGCGGCAAGGTCGGTCTGGTGCACAAATTCTGTCCGCACCGGCGCGCCTCGCTCGAATATGGCCGGTGCGAGGACCGCGGCATTCGCTGCTGCTATCACGGCTGGCTGTTTGCGCCCGACGGCGAGATCCTGGAAACCCCCGGCGAGGCCCCGGACGCGGAACCGGCGCGGATGGTGCGCGAACGCACCCGGCTCGGCGCCTATCCGGTCATCGAATTCAACGGATTGATCTTCGCCTATATGGGGCCGCCGGACCGCATGCCGGAATTTCCGGTTTACGATACGTTCGAGCTAGACGACATCACCATCCGCCCCTACAAGGCGCCCTATGCCTGCAACTGGGTTCAGGTGCTCGATGCCATCATGGATCCGGTCCATACCAGCTTCCTGCATTCCCAGAACAGCCACCCGCAATTCTCCGAGGGCATGTCGGAAATCGGCGAACTGAAATTCTACGAACGCAACGACAATCATTTCCTCGGATCGTCGACGCGAAGAGTCGGCGACAATGCCTGGGTCCGCCTCAACGAACTGATCCTGCCGAACTTCACCCAGGCCGGGTCGGCCTTTGCCGCCGACGGCACCCAATCCCGCTATTTCGGCCGTTCCGCCTTCACGCGCTGGGTGGTGCCGGTCGACGACGAGAAGTCGATCGCATTTGCCTGGGCCAATTTCGGGCCGCGCGGCGACCCGCATCAATACAATTCCAGGGAAGGTTGCGAACTGATCGAACAGGGGGAAGTGCTTGACCGTCCGCCGGAGGAGAAACAGCGCTATCCCGCCGATTCCGAGGCCGTTGAAGGCATGGGCGCGATTTCCACCCATGGCGGCGAAAACCTGATGCCGACCGATCGCGGGATTTCGCTCTATCGGCGGCGGGTGCGCCGCCAGATCCGGGATCTGGCCGACGGCAAGGCGCCGCCGCAGCCGGTGCGGCGCGGAAATCGCTCCGTGCGCACCTATGGTCAGGATACGGTTCTCAATTTGCCACGATCCGCGGATAGGAACGATCGGGACTATCTGATGAAAATCGGCGCCGCGGTCGTCGACCTGCAGTTCGGCTATGAGGATCATGACAATGACGCGCGCGACGCGGCGATCATTGCCGAGCTTCAGGCTCTCGAAACCAGGGGCGAGATCTGATTTAATTGGTGCGTCGAAATTTGCGGGAAAACACGATGGCCGTCAGGGTGCATGTCAAGAACAATCGATGGGCCGAAGGCTCGTTTCCGAACACGCCGGAGGGGGAGGAGGTCTTCACCATCACGGCCGGGCGTTTCGACCGCGCCGTGTCGGATTTCCCCGGAATGGCGGACGAACTCGATGTCGTCATCGACTGGGACACGGACAATTTCGAGGCCTCCATGAAGGACGCCGAAGTGCTGTTGACCTGGAACCTGCCGACGGAGGGATTGCGCGAGGTCGCGCCGAACCTGAAATGGATCCACTGTATCGGCGCCGGCGTCGAGCACATGCTGCCGATGGACTGGTTGCCGGAGGGGGTGACGCTGACCAACAACAAGGGCGTGCATGCGGCCAAGGCGGGCGAGTTCGGCCTGATGAGCATCCTGATGCTGCATTCCCATATGCCGGCCATCGTCAGCAACCAGCGCAATCATGTCTATGATTCGCTCTATGCCTCGCCGATCGCCGGCAAGACGCTGGTGGTGATCGGGACCGGCAGCCTCGGCGGTTCGGCGGCGAAGAAGGTGAGCGAACTCGGGGTTCACGTCATCGGCGTCAACCGGCATGGCCGGCCCGTGGACGGCTGTGAGGAGGTGGTCACGACGGAGGAACTCGACGATGTCCTGCCGCACGCCGATTATGTGCTGGCCGCGACCCCGGACACGCCGGAAACGCGTGGCCTCCTCGACCGCCGCCGCCTCGACCTTTTGAAGCCGTCAGCCGGCATCGTCAATATCGGGCGCGAGGCGATCCTCGATTACGACGCGCTCTGCGACAAGCTTGAGGACGGAAGTCTCGCCGGCGCCATTCTCGACGTGTTCGATCCGGAGCCGATCGCGGCGGAGTCGCGCCTGTGGGACACGAAGAACCTGATCATCACGCCGCACGTCTCCGCCGACGACGGCGACGCCTATGTGCCGATGACCCTCAACCTGTTCTTCCGCAATATGGAATTGTTCCTCAAGGGCGAGGACCTGCTCAATCCGGTGCGGCCGGAGCTTGGATATTAGGCTGTGTTGACGTCCAGGTTCTGATGCGGGCGCGGCCGCTTTGGTCATTGGTTAACGCATGTCGCGTCTGATCTGTCTCAGATCAAACGAAAACGATTTGCGCAACAAGAGGTCTGCAGCGTGTTGCGTGAATCCGATTTCACGCGACACGCTGTAGGTGTCGAACGTCGGACCAATCTGACCTTAGCGTCATGATCTGATCCAAAATCCTGAAATGGCAAATCTGACCTTCGTACAGATCGCGTCGAAGGTCTGGTATGAGCCCTTTTTGCCGCTCGCTTCACTTTAAGCGAATGTCGGATTTCCCTGGATACGGCAAAAAGGTCGTGGAAGAAGGGTGCTCATCATTGGGATTTCCATTTTGAGGTCTCACAGCCCTGTTCATGTTTTCGCAAGGCACCCTGCCAGCTAGCCGTACCGCAAAAATTATGGCTGACTTGTGTCCTGTCCGACACGCAAAGAAAGATTCTGACAATGTTGCGCGCAAATACCCAACGGTTGCTGAAGGATCTGTATCAGCTACGGTCAATCGGAAGCTACAAAACCGGAGTGCATCGACCAACCCTGTCGGCGGACGATATGATCGCGCGCAAGTGGCTCGCCGATAAATTGCTCGCAATCGGGCACGAGACCACGATCGACGGCATTGCAAACGTCTATGGCCGTGCGCCTTCGGATGGTCCGGTTGTGCTGGCCGGCAGTCATATCGAAAGCCAAAATCATGCCGGCTGGTTGGATGGCGCATTGGGCGTTGTTTATGCGCTGGAGGCCGCACGTGTCGCCAAAGAATCTGGTGTTTCCGGCGGTGTCGATGTCATTGCCTTCGCGGATGAAGAGGGTCATTTCAGCGGCGCATCCTTTCTGGGTTCCGAAAGCTTCGCAGGCGATGTTTCAGAAGAGGTCATGGACGGGTCGGTCTGCCGTTCGGGCCGGGGGCGTTTGCGTGACCTGTTAGCCGACGCAGGGCTTGCGGGTCGCGAGCGCGTGAGGATCGACACTGCCCGGTACAGGGCCTTTTTTGAGGCCCATATCGAACAGGGTCAAACTCTGGAAACAGAAGACCTGAAAATTGGTGTTGTCACGTCGATTGTGGCGATCTGGCAATACCGGATCACCTTCACCGGCATTCAAAACCACGCCGGCACAACCAAGATGGCCATCCGCCGCGATGCGGGAAAGGCCCTGATGGGTCTTTGGCACAGGATCGAGGAAGAGTTTCCCAAAATCTCCGGGCCGCACAGCGTGTGGACGGTTGGGCACGTTGCGCTCTCTCCGGGCCAGCCGTCGATCATCCCCGGCGGTGCTGAAATGCTTGTCCAGTTTCGCGATGCCGAGCCGGCTACGCTGGATCGTCTAAAGGCAAAGCTATACGAACTGGTCAAAGATGCGGGCGAAGGTCCCTGCACGACAACGATCGAAGCCCTGGGCGAAAGCAAGCCTGCCCATATGTCCGAGGCGCTTCAATCAACCCTGATTGATGCGGCCAAGGTCCATGCTCCCGAAAAGTGGTTGATCATGCCGTCAGGTGCCGGTCACGACGCCCAGGTGATGGCACCGTTGATACCCTCGGCGATGATGTTCGTACCCTCAATCGGGGGCATTAGTCACCACTGGACAGAGAACACGTCCGACGAAGACATCGCTATCGGTGCGCAAGTCTTCGTCGATGCGATAGGCCGTGTGATGTCGGGTGGCTGATCGGAATCTTGAAGACAGGACTCGTAACCCCGTTATACCAACGGCCCTTGAGAATGACCCATCTGACCGGCTTCACCTGGTTTTCGGCTAGGCGCGGTCGTCGAGGTGGTGCCGGGCACCACGAGATGATCGCAACGATCCCCGCCTGCGCGAGGACAGGCTAAAATCCAGGTGAAGCCGGCCTTCGGTGCGGAGAAATAGCCCTTTGGATGTCGTTGCATTGCTTGCCCGATACCCCGCATCGCGCTGCGCAATGCGCCTAACCAAAGGGCTGCTTCTCCACATCAGATGAGTCATTCTCAAGGGCCGTTGGTATTAGCCGGCATGTTTGGTGATCGTGTGCTCTCGGCCAAACCGGGGGCTGCCACCTTGATCAAGTCATGACATTACGACTATAGCCGTCTGCGCAATGGCGGCGAAGGTCCGTATTGGCCGCACTGTCGCCATTGGGTCAGAAATGCGTGGCGACCTGCTCAATCCGGCGCGACCGGAGCTTGGGTATTAATGCTTTGCCTGTTCCGATGGAACCGGCTGGACAGTCAAGAAACGCTCAAGGTGCCGTTTTTGGAAAATTTGCGATGTTTGATGCCCTGCAATGTGGACGCCGGATCGGTGGCCGGCGCGGCACGTTGGGCCGGGCTGTGGAAGAGGGCAATGTGGAGTTCGCCACGGTGAGTGATATCCGTTCACATCAATCCAGTGCGCCTTCCCGCACTTGATGCGGGATCCACATCTCTGGGCGCCGCGGTTTGGGCATTGCCCTCGTCATGGTCGCGGGGATCCGTTAGCAGGCGCCCGCAATGGCGCCTACGAACCCGGATCCCGACCCAGCAGACCAATGAGAAGAAGGCGCGTCGCCTCCTCGTACTCTCCACTCGACCCGCCCCCGGCAATGGCCAGCGCCGCCCGGTCGAAGGTGGCCGACAGCAGGTCGGCAAGCGCCTCGAGCGGCATCGATGACCCGTCGCTGCCGTCCAGCGCGTATTTCAGCCCCTGCAGCAATTCCTCGCGTCCGGTTTCCCGGTCGATCCGGTCCATCTCCGCGTGTCCGAGCACGGCCGGGCCGTCCAGCAGCAACAGGCGTACCCGGCCCGGTACCGCCATCTCGCGGAAATAGCTCCGGGCGCCGGTCATCAGCGCGTCGAGCGCCGAAGTCGGATCGACCGTGTCCCGTTCGATCGCTTCGGCGACGGCCCTGGCCTCCGCCTCGACAATGGCCTGGAACAGGGCCGCCTTGTCGGCGAAGTGATGGTAGAGCGCGCCTCTGGTGATCCTGGCGGCCGCCACGATTTCCGGCGTCCCGGTTTCGGCATACCCCTTTTCCACAAACAGCGCGCGCCCGGCGGCAATCAGGGCCGTGCGGGTGGCGCGGGTGCGCTCGTCGTTGGAACGGCGCGATTTTTTCTCTTGCATACATACAGCCTGTATGTTTATGAATATTTACATACACACTGTATGTAAATTTCGAAAGGAAGGAAAGCCATGAAATGCACCCAATTCTATCCCGTGCTGATGACCGCAGACGTTGCCGGGACCGCAAAGTTCTATTGCGACCATTTTCGTTTCAAACCCAGTTTCGAGAGCGACTGGTACGTTCATCTGCAATCGAGTGAGGACGAGGCCGTCAACATCGCGGTGCTGCAGGGCGATCATGAAACGGTCCCGCAATCGGCACGCGGAAAGGTCACCGGCCTGATCATCAATTTCGAGGTCGCCGATGTCGATGCGGAATACGATCGGGTTCGCGCAAGCGGCCTGACGATCCTGCTGGCGCTTCGGGATGAGCCGTTCGGACAGCGCCATTTCATCACTGCCGACCCCAATGGCGTGTTGATCGACGTGATCAAGCCGATCCCGCCGAGCGCGGAATTCCTGCAGCAATACGCGTCCGGCGCGGCGCCCGTATGAAAACGCCTCCGGCTATCCCGGCACGATCAGGGTGCCGGTATCGCCGCCCAGAATGGCCAGCGCGTCCTCCAGCCGTCCGATCCCGGCCCGTCCGCCGGTCCGCTCGACGAACCGGCAGGCGGCGGTCACTTTCGGGCCCATGGATCCGGCCGCAAAGGCATGGTCGGCAAGGTCCCTGGGGCTGACCCGCCCGAAGGCGGCCTGATCCGGGCCGCCCCAGTCGCGATAGACCGCATCGACATCGGTCAGGAGCAGAAGCGCGTCCGCGCCGAGCTTTTCCGCCAAGAGCGCGCTCGCCAGATCCTTGTCGATGACCGCCTCGACCCCGATCAGCGATCCGTCGTCGCGGCGCACGACCGGGATGCCGCCACCGCCGGCGCAGATCACCGTGACCGACCGGTCCAGCAGCAATGCGATGAGATCGACATCGGGGATCGCGACGGGTTTCGGCGACGGCACCACCCGCCGGAATCCGGTCCCGTCGGCCCGAACCGCCCATCCGCGATCGTGGGCAAGCCGGGTGGCCGTCGTTTCGTCATAGACCGGTCCGACCGGTTTCGTCGGCTCCTGGAAGGCGGGATCCGTCGCGGCCACTTCGATCTGGGTGAGCAGTGTCGCGACTTTGGCGTCCGGCGCCAGCACGTTTTCGAGCTCCTGCTCGATCAGGTAGCCGATCATGCCTTCGGTTTCGGCGCCAAGCACGTCGAGCGGAAATGCGGTCGCGGCATCATAGGCGGCGGCCTGCAGGGCGAGCAGGCCCACTTGCGGCCCGTTGCCGTGGGTCACGACGAGCCGGTGCCCGGCCTCGACCAGCCGCGCCAGGGCTGCCGCCGCGGTCCGGACATTTTGCCGTTGCGTTTCGGCAGTCATCGGTTCGCCGCGCCGCAACAGGGCGTTGCCGCCGAGCGCGGCGACGATCAGCATCGCCTCAGGTCCCGATCGTGGCCACAAGAACGGCCTTGATCGTATGCATGCGGTTTTCGGCCTGGTCGAACACGATCGAGGCCGGCGATTCGAACACCTCTTCGGTCACTTCCATGGCCTCAAGTCCGAACTCCTCCTGAATTTCGCGGCCGATGGTCGTTTCCGCGTTGTGGAATGCCGGCAGACAATGCATGAACCGGGTTCTCGGATTTCCGGTTTTCCGCATCAGCGCGGCATCGACCTGATAGGGTTTCAACAGGGCGATGCGTTCCGCCCATTTCTCCGCCGGCTCGCCCATGGAGAGCCAGACGTCGGTGTGGATGAAATCGCAGTTTTCCACTGCCAGGCCGATTTCCTCCGTCACCTCGACGCTTGCTCCGGTTTCTTCTGCGATGGCTTCCGCCTCAAGGACGATCGCCTGATCCGGCCAGCAGGCGCGCGGCGCGCACAGCCGTACATCCATGCCCATCTTGGCGCCGCCGATCAGAAGGCTGTCGCCCATATTGTTGCCGGCATCGCCGATAAAGCAGAACGATATCTGCGACAGGGGTTTTCCCGCATGCTCGCGCATCGTCAGGAGGTCGGCCAGGATCTGGGTCGGATGGAAGGCGTCGGTCAGTCCGTTATAGATCGGCACGCCGGCATAGCGCGCCAGGTCCTCGACGGTCGTATGGGCGAAGCCGCGATATTCGATCGCATCGTAGATCCGGCCAAGCACCCGTGCCGTGTCCTTCATGGTCTCCTTGTGCCCGATCTGGGTTCCCGACGGCCCGAGATAGGTGACATTGGCCCCCTGATCGTGGGCCGCGACCTCGAAACCGACGCGGGTGCGGGTCGAATCCTTTTCAAAGATCAGGGCAATGGATTTGCCGTGCAGGCGCGGCTGTTCGGTTCCCGCCCGTTTTGCCGCCTTGAGGTCGGACGCCAGATCGAGCAGGCTGGTGATCTCCGCCGGGGTGAAATCCCTGAGAGTGAGGAAGTTCCGGTTCTTCAGGTTTGCTGCCATGACAAAATCTCCTGATGTGAGGGGTCGTGAGCTCTGCCGCCGAACGTCGATCAGATCGGATCGCGGACGATCGGGCAGGTCATGCAATGTCCGCCGCCGCGGCCGCGGCCGAGTTCGGAGCCGGGGATGGTGATCACTTCGACGCCGGCCTTGCGGAGCAGGGTGTTGGTGAAAACATTGCGGTCATAGGCGATCACCACGCCGGGTTCGAGGGCGACCACATTGTTGCCGTCGTCCCATTGTTCGCGGGCCTGCTCGAACGTGTTGCCGCCGGTCTCCACGACGCGCAGCCGCTTCAGGCCAAGCGCCTCCGCGATGACTTCGAACAGGGATTTGAGTTCCTGCCGGAAGTCGATGTCGTCCGGGCCGCCGTCGGGACGAAGGCTGTAGCAGGTGATTTCGCCGGCGACCTCGAGATAGCTCGTCACCAGGTCGCGGTCGCAGAATGAAAACACCGTATCCAGATGCATCGCCGCCCGCGATCTGGGCATCTGGCAGGCAATGACCCGGGTCGCGGCCCCGGCTCTGAACAGGGCGCGGGCGACCTGGCCGACGGCCTGCGGCGTGGTGCGTTCGCCCATGCCGATCAGGACAAGACCGTCGCCAATTGGCATGACGTCGCCGCCTTCCAGCGTGGCCGGGCCGTGATCGGTGTCGGATCCGCCCCACCAGACGTCGAAGTCGGTCTCCGCGAAGCGCGGATGGAAGCGATAGACGGCGTCCATCAGCAGCGTTTCCTGCCGGCGTGCCGGCCAGTGCATCGGATTGAGGGTCACGCCGCCATAAATCCACGCGGATGTGTCGCGCGTGAACAGGGAGTTGGGCAGGGGCGGCAGGACGAATCCGTCCGGACCGAGATAGGACCCGAACATGCCTTGCGGCTTGAACGGCAGATCGTGGACCGCGACGCCGCCGATCAGGAAGCGGGCGAGGGCGGCGTCCGGCAGTTCATCCATCCAGGCCCGCAATTCCGCGCCCATGCCGACGCCGACATGATCGTCGGTCAGCCGCCTATCGAGCAGCCACGTGCGTGCCGGCCCGTGGGCCAGCGTTTCCGCGAGCAGGTCGTGCAGTTCGAGCACTTCGACGCCCCGGTCGGCCATCTTCTGGCAAAAGGCGTGGTGGTCGGTTTTTGCCTGCTGAACCCAGAACACGTCATCGAACAGAAGCGCGTCGCAATTGGCCGGCGTCAGGCGTTCGTGCGCGAGCCCTGGCCGGCAGACGAGAACCGTGCGCAATCGGCCGATTTCGGAATGGACACCGGGGAATTCGCTCATACCGTTTCTCCCAAAATGGCCGAGACGCTCAGGATGGCGACGACCATAAGCGTAAGCGCCGCAAGCAGCGGCCAGATGAACCGCAGCCATCGTTCATAGGAAATCCGGCCGATGGCCAGCGCTCCGACCACAACCGCCGACGTCGGTGTCACCAGGTTCACCAGTCCCGATGCCGACTGGTAGGCGGTGACGACGAGGTCGCGGCCGATTCCGGCAAAATCGGCAAGGGGCGCGAGGATCGGCATGCTGAGCACCGCCAGCCCGGAGGTCGACGGCACCAGGAACGACATCAGCACCTCGATCGCAAACACGCCATTGATGAAAGCCGTTGCGGAGAGGCCCGTGATCGCCTGTTCGCCCCAGTGCAGGATCGTGTCTGTGATCTTGCCGGCGTCCATGATCACGACAATGCCGCGCGCCAGGCCGATGATCAGTGCGACGCCAAGCAGGTCGCGCGCGCCGTCGACAAAGCTGTTGACGAACGGCTTTTCGCCGACCCAGCCGATAAGCCCGACAAGGATCGCGCCGGCAAGGAACAGAGCCGACATTTCCGCCATCCACCAGCCCTGCGAGGCAACGCCCCAGATCATGACGCCGAAGGTCAGGCCGAAGACGATCAGGATCAGGGCCTGCCGACCGGTAAACCCGGCCTCTCCGGTTTCAGCCGAAAGGCGAAAATGCGCCCGGTTGCTTGCTTCCATGTCGGCGACAAGGGAGCGCGCGGGATCGGTGCGAACCCGCTCGGCATAGCGCATGACATAGGCAACACACACCAGCCAGCCGAGACCGAGGATCACGAGGCGCAGGACCATTCCCGCCGTGAACGGAATTTCGGCGGCGTTCGAGGCGATGGTGGTGGCAAACGGATTGATGGTCGACCCGAGCACCCCGATGCCGGCACCGACCAGAATGACGGCGACCCCGGTCAGGGAATCGTAGCCGGCGGCGATCATCACCGGGATGATCAGCACATAAAAGGCCAGGGTTTCCTCCGCCATGCCATAGGTGGTCCCGCCTGCCGCGAACAGGGCCATCAGGATCGGGATCATCCACTTTTCCCTGCCGCGCATGGCCTGCATTGCCCTGGTGATCCCGGCATTGATGGCGCCGGTCGCGTTCACAACCCCCAGAAACCCGCCGATGATCAGCACGAACAACGAGACGTCGATGGCGTTCGCGGTGCCCTCGGCCTGATTGTAGAATCCGTTGATCGGGGCGAGGAACACGTCCAGGACCGATTGCGGCGTGGCGGCAACCGGCTTGTAGGTGCCGGGCACCGCGACGTCGCGGCCGAGCGCTTCGTTTGCCGCCCGGTCATATTGTCCGGCCGGGACCAGCCAGGTCAGGGCGGCGATCAGGACGATCAGCGCAAACAGGATGCTGTAGGCCGTCGGAAAACGGTTTGCCAGTCGGTCCAGATTGTCCGGCTTCCCTGTTCCTTCGCCTGTGTCGGTCGCATCTTTTGCACCGTCCACACGTTTCTCGAATGACATTGTCAATGCCTCCGGTATGCGGGAACTCATACTGGAAACGGATAGTGCCTAATCGTGATCCCGTTTTGATCGGTGTCAATCGGCTCGATATTTCTCGCCGGCACTATTCTTCTGTCGGCTGCGCGGGTTTCTGAAAATCCCGTTCCAGGCGTTTTTCCAGTTCCACCAGATCGTCCGGCAACGGCAGTCCGGTCGCCCTGAGCTGATTGAGCTGCAGGTGCAGCCGCTCGAGAATTTCATGGGCATCTTCCGGTTCGTTTTCCATTTCGCTGACCAGAAGATTGATGCTCAAAACAAGATCGTCGAACGCCATGATGTCTGCCTCCGCGAGGTGTTGGTTTCGCGGGGCATTTTATCACACACTGGGGAAACAAATTGACGGACGTCAAGGCCGGGACCGGGTTTCTCGGGCGCGCGGCGTCCTCAAGGTCCCACTGCGTCAACGTTGGCCTGATTGTTCAAGACACATCATTCAAACTCGACCATCGCCCCGAGCGCGTCCGCGTCATAGCCCTTGCTCGCGACCCAGAGCTGGCGGGTATAGGCGTGTTTCATGTCGCCGGTGCGCATGTCCGCATCGGTCGCCTCCTCGATGATCGCCCCCCGGTTCATCACCGCCATCCGGCCGCACAGATGCCCGACCACCGCCAGGTCGTGGCTGACCATGAGGTAGGTGAGGCCGCGTGTCTCCCGCAGACGAACCAGAAGGTTGAGGATTTCCGCCTGGACCGAGACATCGAGCGCCGATGTCGGTTCGTCGAGCAGCACCACCTGCGGTTCCAGGATGAGCGCCCGGGCGATGGCGATGCGCTGGCGCTGGCCGCCGGACAATTGGTGCGGAAACCGGAACCGGAATTCCTTGCCGAGGCCGACTTCCTCAAGGGCGGCAAGAATACGTTCGTCGATGCCGTCGAACCCGTGGATCGTCAACGGTTCGCGCAGCGTATCGTTGACCGTTCGGCGCGGATGCAGGGAGCCGTACGGGTCCTGGAACACCATCTGCAGGAGCTTGCGCGCCGCCTTGTCACGATTGTGGGTCAGGTTCTGCCCGTTGACGAACATGTCGCCGGTCCAGGTGTCGATGAGGCCGGCCAGAGCCCTCAGGATCGTCGACTTGCCGGAACCGGATTCCCCGACGATCCCGTAGCTTTCGCCTTCTGCCACGGCGAACGAGGCGTCGCGCACGGCATGGATCGCCGTCGCGCCGCGCCCGAAATGAATGTTGAGGTTGCGGATTTCGATCATGATGGCGCGCCTTGCAGATCGAGCCAGGCCGGGTCGCGTTTCAGAACCGGCAGGTCTTCATGGCTGCCGTCGGCCTTGGGCAGGCACGACAACAGCCCGCGGGTATAGGGATGTTGGGCCTTGTGCAGGTCCTTGGCCGCCAGCCGCTCCATGATCTGGCCGCCATACATGACCAGGACCTGGTCGCAGAACGAGGCGACGAGATTGAGGTCGTGCGACACCAGGATCAGCCCCATGCCGTTCTGGCGCACCATGTCGTCGAGCAGCGCCAGCACCTGCATCTGCACCGTGACGTCGAGGGCAGAGGTCGGTTCGTCGGCAATCAGAACCTGCGGGTTCGGGATCAGCATCATGGCGATCATGATGCGCTGGCCCATGCCGCCGGACACCTGGTGCGGATAGAGCTTGTAGACCTTTTCCGGTTCCCGGATGCGCACGGCGTCGAGCATCTCCATGGCCTTGCGCCGGGCTTCGGCTTTCGAGGCCGTCGCGTGGATGCGATAGGCTTCCGCGATCTGCGCGCCGACGGTCATCACCGGGTTCAGGGAATATTTCGGATCCTGCATGATCATCGAGATCCGGTTGCCGCGAATGTCGTAGAGGGTTTTCTTGTCGGCATTCAGGAGGTCGATGCCGTCGAACTCCATGCGCCGGGCGCTGATCGAGCCGTTGCCGGACGTCAGGCGCAGGAGGGCCCGGCCGGTCTGGGATTTGCCGGATCCGGATTCGCCGACAATGCCGAGCCGTTCACGCCCGAGGGTGAAGTCGATGCCGCGCACGGCTTCGACGACGCCCTTGGGCGTCCGGAACCGGACCCATAGGTCCTCGACGCTGATGAGTGGTTTTTCGGTCATCCCTCGCTCCCCGAGCGCGGATCGAGCACGTCGCGAAGCCCATCGCCCAGCAGGTTGAATCCCATGGAGACGATCAGGATGGCAAAGCCCGGGATCGTCGAGATCCACCATTGATCGAGCAGGAAATCCCGGCCGGTGGAAATCATCACGCCCCATTCCGGCAGCGGCGGCTGGGCGCCCAGGCCGAGAAAACCGAGACCGGCCGCGGTCAGAATGATGCCGGCCATGTCGAGGGTGAGACGCACGATAATCGATGACAGGCACATGGGCACCACGTGGCTGATGACGATGCGCCAGGTCGAGGCGCCCTGGATCTGGGCCGCGAGAATATATTCCGAACTGCGGACTGTCAGCGCTTCCGCCCGCGCCAGACGCGCATAGGGCGACCAGGTGGTGACGGCGATCGCGATGACCGCGTTTTCCAGTCCGGGCCCGAGCGCCGAAACGAACGCCAGAGCCAGGATCAGGCGCGGAAACGCCAGGAAGATGTCGGTGATGCGCATGAGCACCGTATCGACCCACCCGCCCATATATCCCGCGATCGTGCCGATCAGGAGCCCGATCGGCATGACGATGACCGACACGAGAAACACGATGTAGAGTGTGACCCGCGAGCCCCAGATGATCCGGTCGTAGATGTCGCGGCCGAGTTCGTCGGTGCCGAACCAATGGTCCAAACTCGGGGGTTGCAGGCGGTTGGCAAGGTCCTGGGTCAGGCCGGCTCCGCCGGTCAGAAGCGGCGCAAACGCGGCAACCAGCAAGAGGGCGCAGATGATGATCAGCCCGGCCATTGCAATCGGGTTGGAGCGAAAGGTCAGCCAGCCGACATAGGCGCGCTGCGCGCGCGCCTGGAACGCGTTCGAAGGCGAATCCGACAGGAGCCAGGGGCGCAGGCCGGCGGATTTTATGTCCTGCATGGCCATTTATCGCGCCCTCGGATCGACGATACGGTAAAGGACATCCGACAGCATGTTGATGCCGACGAAACAGACCCCGACCACCACCGTGCCCCCGATCACCGCGTTCATGTCGGCGTTGAACAGGGAATTGGTGATGTAGAGACCGATGCCCGGCCAGGCAAAGACGGTTTCCGTCAGCACCGAGCCCTCCAAGAGGTTGGCGTAGGACAGGCCGACGACGGTGATCAGCTGCACACGCACGTTCCGGAACGCGTGGCCCCAGATGACCGTGCGTTCCGGCAGGCCCTTGACCCGGGCCGTCAGTACATATTCCTGGTTGAGCTGGTCAAGCATGAACGATCGGGTCATGCGGGCGATATAGGCGAGCGAGAAGAAGGCCAGCATCGAGGCCGGCAGGATGATGTGGCTGAGGGCGTTGTCGAACACGTCCCATTCGCCGGCCATGGCGGAATCGATCAGAATGACGCCGGTCACCGGTTCGACGATGCCTTCGAAATAGAAATCGTAGCGGCCCGGCCCGGGCAGCCATTCCAGTTTGGCGTAGAAGACGAGAAGGGCCACCATGCCGAGCCAGAATATCGGCACGGAATAGCCGACCAGGCCGACCACCCGCACGATGTGATCGATCATCTTGCCCTGGCGCACGGCGGCCAGAACGCCCATGGGAATGCCGAGGAGCACGCCGATCAGGGTTGCCAGCGTTGCCAGTTCCAGGGTGGCGGGAAAGAACCGTTTGATGTCGTCGGCGACCGGTCTGGCGGTCATGATCGAATGGCCGAAATCCCCCTGCACGGCGCTGGTCAGGAAGATCCAGAACTGGGTCAGGATCGGTTTGTCGAGCCCGAGCTGGACCCGCATCGCCTGATAGACCTCTTCGGTTGCGCGGTTGCCGACAATCGCCATCGCCGGATCCGTCGGCAGCACGCGTCCGATGAAAAACGTCACGGCCATCAGACCGACAAAGGTCAGGGCGAGGGTAAGCGAGAAAGCAATGAATTTCTTCAGGAAAGAAGGAAGGGACGGGAATGAACCCGCCCCCACATCTTTTGTCGTGTCCGAATGAGACAAGATGAGAGTCCCGTCTACTTCGTCACGGTGCGGAAATAGACCAGATCCGACGTCGGTCCGCGGACATAGCCCTTGACATTGTCGCGCAGGCCGACCTTGCCGACGAGCTGGAACATGACCGTGTACGGCGAATCCAGCTGCATGGAGGCTTGCAGGTCCTTGTACAAGGTTTCCCGCTTGGCCACGTCGGTTTCCATGGCGGCGGCCTCGGATCCCTTGGTTGCCGCGTCGCTGGCCCACGAATTCCGCCAGGCCAGCTTGCCGGTCAGTTTGGCTTCCAGGCGATTGTCCGGATTGTGGGCAAACGAATCGGCATTGGAATGCGGATCCGGATAATCCGGTCCCCAGCGCGCGATGATCAGTTCATGCTTGCGTGCCCGGTATTTCGGCCACAGCGTCGCGCCGTCCGACAGGGTGATTTCGCTGTCCACGCCCAGTTCCCGCAGGGAAGCCTGAATGGATTGCGCGACTTCCTTGAACGGTGACTTGTTCAGCGTGTCGATCGCCAGTTTGAAACCGCCGCCTTCATGGCCGGCCTCGGCCAGCAGCGCCTTGGCTTTGTCCAGGTCATAGGAGAACGGCGTCTCGTCGTAGGAAGCCCACATGCCCGACGGCCAGAACGCCTGGTGCACACGATAGGTGCCGTCAAGGATCGAGGTGACAAGACCGTTATAGTCGACTGCATACCGGATGGCTTCCTGAACCTTGGGCTTCGACAGGATCGGATGGGTCTGGTTCGAGGCCATGTACATCAGGTTGGATTGCGGAAAGGTCAGGATCTCGATGCCGTCCTTGCCGTCCAGTCCCTTGATCTGGTCGGCGGTCAGGTCTTCGGCGGAATCGACGTCGCCTTTTTCCAAGAGCAGCCGCTGCGCGGACGCTTCCGCAACATGGCGGATGATCACCCGTTTCATCGCCGGTGCGCCGTGACGGTCCTTGTCATGGGCGTCCAGGATGATCAGCTCGTTGGCATTCCAGGTTTTCAGGCTGTAGGGCCCGGAACCGGCGGAATGGGTCTTCAGCCATTCGTAGCCGAGGTCGCCGTCCTTTTCGTGGCTCATCACCGTTTTCTTGTCGACGACGGAGCCCACGCCGGCGGACAGGGCGTTCAGCACCAGTCCCGGGGACAGTTCCGCGTCGATCGTCAGCTCAACGGTTTCCGCATCGACGGCCTTGACCATCGAATCGACATTGTCCGCGCTCCAGCCGAACTGGGTGAAGATGAACGAAGGCGTCTTGTTCAGTTTGATCACGCGCTGCAGGGAGAACGCCACGTCCTCGGCCGTCACCGGATTGCCGGAATGGAACACGAGGCCCGGACGCATCTTCAGCACGATGGTCTTGCCGTCGTCGCTGAACGTGTAGCTTTCCGTCGTGCCGCCGACGAGTTTCGTCATGTCTTCCGGTTCGAAATCCATCACCCGGTCGTACATATTGGTGATGACGAACTGGCCGCTGAACTCGAACACTTCAGCCGGATCGAGGCTGATAATGTCGGCGACGTTGCGCGCGACGACGAACGTGTCTTTTGGCGTCGCGGCTTCGACCGGCTGCGCGACGGACAAGGCCATCAGCGCTGTAAGCCCTAGGGCCGCAGAAAATTTTCGTAATGTCACGTATGACTCCCTGAACTTTGCGCGCCCCTGTCTTTTTCGTGTCGGCACGCAGGTGAATGATGGCGATTTTTTGCCATCCGCAAAGCAGTCTATGTGCGAAAATCACAATGGACAACTCGTCTTGTCCATAAACCCGTTGGAATCTGAACGGGTTCAATGTTTCCATCGCACCCGTCGAAACGGCATCGCTGCAAATCCGCTAAAGCGGAAGGCGGGTGTGACGAGGGAAAACTAAAAAGACAGGCGGGCGCGCCGGGATCGGGGATTTGGACCATGTTTGCAGAACGATTGCAGCGGCTCAGGGGGGCAATGTCGAGTGCCGGATTCGCCGTCGCGCTGATCACCGACGATGACAGCGTCTACTATCTGACGGGTTATTACGATTACCTGCACATGGAATTCGGGCGCCCGACCATTCTTGCCGTTCCGGTCGACGGGCCGAGCGTTTTGATCACGCCGTCGATGGAACTCGACATGGCGGAAGCCGCGGCCAGGGTTGACCGGATTGAAGCCTGGAACGACGGAATGGGGTCCGAATGGCGGGCGGCGCTTCCGGACCTGGTGACCGGTAAGGGGCCGGTTGCGATCGAATTCGAGGCCATGCCCCAGGCCGTACGCGCCTGTATCGAGGGCCTTGTCGAGCGCGACCGTCTGCGCGATGTCACGCCACTGGTCGCCGACATGCGCATGATCAAGTCCGAAGAAGAGCTGCAGCTTGCCCGCCATGCCGGCGAGGTCGCCATGGCGATGATGCAGGCGGGTCGCGACGCGATCGGCGACGGCGTGCGCGAGTTCGAGGTCGCGCTCGCCACCTCCGAGGCGGGCACCAGAGCGGCGGCGCACTTGCTGGAAGACCATTATGCGGACGCGCGCATGTCGCCGAATACACATTTCCTGCAGATCATGGCGTCCGGGCGCGACATCACCATGCCGCACCACCGGGCGACGACGCGCAGGATGCGCCGCGGCGAACCGGTATTTCTGTGCTTCTGCGGCATGACCAATTTCCACCGCTTCAAGCTCGGCTTCGACCGCACCTTCTGGATCGGCGAGATTGCCGACAGGAGCCAGGAGGCGGTTTACCGTGTCGCGCTCGAAAGCCAGGCAGCGGCCCTGGCAGAGGTCCGTCCCGGCAATACGGCCGAGGCGGTGCACGCGGCCTACGCCGATGTGATCCAGGATGCGGGCTACGATTATCCGTTCCGCTGCGGACGGGCGACCGGGTTCAGTTTTCTGGAAAAGCCGCAACTGGTTGCCGGAGACAAGACGATCTTGCAGCCGGGCATGGTGCTGGCCGTGGACGGGTCGGTCAGCGTGGCAAAATCGTTCCGGGCTCAGGTCGGCGACAGCGTGATTGTCACGGAAGCGGGATATGAGCCGCTGACCCGGCATCCGAATGCGATCGGGGACGTGATCCTGTAATCATTGCCATTGTCCACTTGGCTCCGCCTTGCTAAGGTCCGCGCAGGCTTGGCGCAACCGCCGGGCGATGGAGATTTTATGTTCACGATTGCGGGCGACCGCTAGTCCTCTTCGCGGGGACGCCGGACGGAACAGGGTCGCTGATTTCTCGGCTTGACCGATGATGTGTCGTGTCCGGATTTTGCTCACCTAGAATTTGATAGCGAAAATGCGGGACGGAACGCCTTCAGTCTGTGGAGGCTGGCGCACTCCGTTTCCGTATTGCCAGGAAGAAAGACACCAACAGTGATTATTAGATCGACTGTCTCGAATGACATTGCCGGCTTGAAGCGTATTCTGGAGGAGACAGGGCTGTTCCCCTCGGAAATGCTCCCTGACATGATCGGCGGTTTTTTGTCGGACGCCGAAACCGCGGACCTCTGGCTGACCTGTGAGGTCGGCGGTGACGTCTGCGGCTTCTGTTACGCCGTTCCCGAACCGATGACGGAGGGAACATGGAACATGCTTGCCATTGCCGTGCGTCCGTCAAAACAGGGAAACGGAGCCGGCGGCGCGCTTGTCAGACATCTCGAAGACCAACTCCGTGTTCGCGGCCAGAGGCTTCTTGTCGTCGATACATCCGGATCCGCCGCGTTTGAACAGACCCGACGGTTCTATCGCAACAAACACTATGTCGAGGAAGCCCGCATCCGCGACTATTGGGCCGCCGGCGACGACAAGGTCGTCTTTGCCAAGGCGCTTTGACGGTGATTGTCTGACAGGTCTGCAATGGGCGGCGCGGCGGTCTTGGCCGCGCCGCACGAATGAGGTGTCCCGCCTGAACCGGTCTGAATTCTGCACTTTTCCGTGCAATTTCAAGAAACGGTAGTGTTTTCAAGGGTTAAACAAGGATATGAAACCCACCGGCCTCATCCTGAGGTGCCCGCGCTAGCGGGCCTCGAAGGACGGTCCAGTGCACGCCATCCGTCCTTCGAGGCTCCGCTTCGCATCCACATCGGGTGTTCCCGATGTGGACACTCAAAACGTCAAACAGGGGAACACCCCTGTTTGATGCACCTCAGGATGAGGTCGAGTGATATGATCATCGCAGGTCATTATTGAAGCACACCGATCTCGCAGCCTTCGCGGCCGGCAAAGCCGGCCCCCGAAGGACGGTCCGGTTCACGGCATCGCTCCCACAACAAGATCGATCTCCGCGTCGGAGAATCCATGCCGCGCCGCCATGAGCCGGTGCGCGTCGCTGCCGAGATAGCCCGCAAGCACGGCGTCAACCGCGTCGCAGAGCGCGGCGTCCGAATGGGAAAACGCGAAAGATCCGAATGCCGGTGACTTCTCGGCGGCCGGAATGATCCGGTTTTCGAGGGGCCAGTCGGGATGCCGGTCGAGGAATCCGTCATGGGCGCGGCCGACGCTCGCATAGGCATCGGCAATGCCGTCGCGCACAGCGCCGGCCGCATCGCGATAGGTTTCGAAGATCCTGATCCGGGTGTCGGGAATGCCGAACGTCTTTGCCGAGCGGTGCTGGAACTGATCGCGCACGACCGCCAGAACCGTCCCGTCGTCGTCGGCGATTGGTCGGTATCCGGCAATTCGCTCCGGAGCGTCCCGCCGGACCAGCAGGCCGTCGGGCAGTGCCCAGATGGGGCGGGTGAAGCGGGCATGAACCCGCCGCTCCCCGGTCGCAAAGAGACCGGTCGTCATGCGCCAGCGGCCCGCGGCGAGGCCGGGCAGCAACGCGGCAAATTCGGTTTCGATTGGCACGAAGTTCCCGAGACCGAGTTCCTTGACGACATGCCGGGCAAGCTCGACGTCACATCCGGTAACGCGGCCCTCGGAATCGATGTGATTGAACGGCGGTTCGATGAGATAGGCAAACTTCATGGGCTTTTCCCGATTGCAACGGACGCGTGAGTGCGAAGCAATCCCGGTCCACAGTCTGTTGATCGAATGGAAGCGGGCCGGGTTGGCTCCGGCGGGCGTTCTACCGGGCTGGAGCAGGTACAGGTCAATATCTGGGTTCAGGGAATTCGGACTGGCTGGTCGCTCAAAAATTTTCGGCAACGCCATGTCATTCGAAACGTTCAAGAGGATGGCTGGCCCGTGTCACGGGCCGGCCAATCCTGACATGCGCGACAAGCGGGGCCGCTGGCGCACAAAAAAGGGGCTGGAGGTTCAGACGTCCTGCGGTTTGAACCGCTCAAGCGCCCAGACCAGGGCGACGCCGTAAAGCGTGTGACCGACAAGGGCGACCCAGGTGATCCCGCTGAAATTCAGGAAGGATGGCAGTCCGGCGATTACGGTAATTCCGCCGATCGCAAACACCCAGAGACCGACGCCATAAACCGCGGACGGCAGCAACCATCCGGTATTGCCGACAAATCGCGCCCAAAGCGGCTTGAATATGTACATCCAGCCGACCGGATAGGCGATCAGCCCGATCAAGACCAGGTGCATGAATTGTCCGTGTTCGCGGCCGTTCGGCAGCCCGAAGGTTCCAAGCAGCGAGCGCGCCAGGCCGTCCGGCGACAGTCGCGCGAACCCGAGCAGGGGGCTGAGAACCTGCCCCCAGAAATCGAAGGCCAGCGTTGCGAAGGCACCGGCAAGGACCATGAGCGTGAAGGTGCGGGTGTTTGCGGGTGGAAGGGACAGGGATGATGTTTGCATCAAGGGACTCCGTTTGTGAGTGTCGTGACAGATCCGGGCGCTGGCAATGGCGCCGGGACGAGCGGACGCCGCCGGCCAGGAGGCGCCGGCGGCATACGTGAGAGCGGGATAGGCGTTCAGGCCGCCTTCAGTTTTGCGTCTGTGCTGTCGAGGCCGACAACCAGCAGAACCGTGGCGCCGAGGGTCCAGTAATAGGCGGCATCGAGACCGGCCAGACCGAACAATGTGGGCGCCAGGACAAAGGCCACCCCGACCAGGAAGTCAACGGCCAGGTGAACCTTGTAGGGCAGGATCCGGATCACTCCGAGATGATGGTCCGTCAGGAAGGTCAGTGCGAGCGCCGCGAATCCGGTAAACACCGAAAGCCACAGTGCGACCGGGTTGGTGGCGCCTATTCCGAAAATATAGGGCATGACGATCAGGCCGAGCCCGACCGGGTAGTCCAGATAGGCATGAATGTTCTTGTTCATGAAGCGAAGCACGAGCGGTCTCCTTGTTGGCGTCTGGACCTCCTATCTGGGGTTAGGAACCGATTGGTCCAAAACACGTTGCCGTGAGTTTTCGTGTTGCGTGCTTTCGGATCGATGGCCCGACAGCGGGACACGTTTGCGCCGTCGGGCGGGGTGCCGGTTGTAAAGCCCGGAGATATGGTTGACAGGTGTTCGCAGACAGGGTGGACACTTTGGCCTGTATCAGGAGAAGGAGCCCTGTCATGCCTTGGAACAAGGTATTCGCACTTGATGACAAACAGGCATAACGCCTTACCATTCCGCGCCAACCCTTTCCACGCTTCCACGTCATGGCCGCGGCTTGTCCCGGCCACCCACCAGGCCGCCTCAAATCGGGACCGTGATTTGTTCGCTGGCCGGTGGGTGGCCGGTACAAGTGTATGGCCCGGAGACATAGTGGACACATTTTTTAACAAAATCGGCAGCGATTGTTGATTCTGTATTGCGGAATTGTGGTCAGGCGCGGCGCGCGCTGTCCCCATTTCCATAATGGATCTGCACGGTAGCAGACTGTTTTATACCTCTTGTTCAGCCTCCGCCTCGCGGTCCTCGACCCCCGATCATCCCCAACCCGATCACCTCACCCCAATCCACGTCATGGCCGCGGCTTGTCCCGGCCACCCACCAGGCCGCCTCAAATCGGGACCGTGATTTGCTCGCTGGCCGGTGGGTGGCCGGGACAAGCCGCGGCCATGACGTGGTGGGGGGCTCCGCGTTGGCGCAGAATGGAATTGCGCCTCTTTGCCATCAATGGCAGATACCTCGTTCCAAGGCATGACAGGGCTCCCTATCCTGGTACAGGCCAAAGTGTCCACCCTGTCTGCGAACACCTGTCCGCCCTGTCTCAGGGCCAACACTGGTCAGGTGGGACGCACAAACGTGGCAGCAGTTGGCTCCGGACGAGACCTGTTTTCCTTGTGCGTGATATCGAACCTCTTTTAGGATCGGGGTCGAACATCCCTTCATTGCTGCCGGTACGCCATGCAATTCTTTGACGCCGAAACCATAGAAGCCGTGCGGGCGCTGCTGGGCGTGCAATTGAAGGCTGTGCAGCAGCATTTCATTCATGTGCTGATCTTGCAGACGCGGGGAAATCACGCGTTCGCGGAGCGCATCACCGCAATCGATAACACGGACCTGTCGGTCGCCATGCGATGGATCGAACGGCTCGTTGCGCAAGACGTCGATCCGCTAAACGACAACGCCGTCTCCGGCCTTGGGGCGTCGATGCCAAATCCGGGTTTTTCAGACGAGGGCATTCGCCGGTCGGAAATCGCGCTTGAAAACGACCTTGCCGATGCGCTTAAAGAGGCTCTTGATAGGGTGTCCGGGAATGCCGGCGAAGACGTCCGGGATCTGCTTGCCCGGACCTTGCGTCCGCGCGCCGACTATACGGCGTGGCTGCGCCGGAAACCTGAAATGCAGGCGACGCCGCACGCATCCGTTTCAAAGCCGCCGACGGTCGGCGCGCTGGCTGACGATGTCAGTCTTTCGCTCCATGGACTGTTCGCAAATCTGATGACCGTCATCACCCAGGAACTGGTGCATGCCTTCGTTCACAGACAGTCGGGAAACCGAGCGCGGGCCGACGCCGCCTGGGAAATCAGCGGCGCGGCAATGATGCAGGCGACAAAAATCACCAGGCTTTTGGCCGGGCACCGGATTGCCCCGGCACCGCAATTGGCCGTTGCTGCAGCCTGTCCCGTCCAGGCTCCGCGAATCGAGCTGACGTCGGACGGTGCGCTCCACATGGATCGGAGCCTTGCCCTGCACTGCGCCGAGGAAGCGGAGATCTGCGCGGAGCGTCTGGACGGCACCGAATTCGAACCGGTTGTGCGGGGGTGCCGCGACTATTTCCTGAGCGCCGCCGCCTGGCGGGACGGAATCAGTCTTCCCGACATCCCCAATCCCTGTCGTGATTTCGAAAGAACACTGGGCCTCTATGTCCGTCCGGCTGCGGGTCGTAACTCTGCGTGAGACGCGGCAGGCCGACTGTCAGGCCGCCGCGATTGCCTCGATTTCCAGCAACCATTGCTCGTCGAAAATGCCGGTTATGATGACGGTGAGGGCAGGTTTGTGGTCGCCCAACACGTTCAGCCGCACTTTTCGGTTTGTCGCGTTGAATCGGCGCGACGACAGGAAAATCGTGACCTTGACCAGGTTGGCAATGTCCATGCCGGCCGCGTGGAGCTGATGCCTGACATTGTCCCAGGCCAGTTCGCATTGTGCGTCGAATGTCTCTGGAACGGTGCCGTCTGCAGCGACGGGGATCTGGCCGCTGACGAACAGCAGCCTTTCGTGCCCGGAGAGTTCCAGCGCCTGCGAATAGTTTCCTATGGTTTGCGGGGCTTCCGGTGCATTGATCTCGGTAAGTGTCATCGTCATGAATCGTCTCCGTTGTCTGGCGTGTCTGTTTGCGCCTTTGGATGAAATTCCGACGCTGCCTGCAACGCAGTTTTGCTAAGTCTGCATCGTTTCGGTTCCGCTTGGATGTCGCAAATGAACGGCTCTTGGCCAAAGAGCGTCCGCCATCAGAGAGCGACAAAAAACCGAATGACGAAGGCGTTCGCCAGATCGACGAAAAACGCCGACACGAGCGGCAGAACGATAAAGGCGAGCGGCGCCGGGCCGTAGCGTTTGGTAACCGACGACATGTTGGCGATCGCGGTTGGCGTCGCGCCGAGAGTGAAGCCGGCAAAACCGGCGCTCAGCACGGCGGCGGTATAATCGGATCCCATCATCTTGAAGAAGACCATGATGACGAAGGCGGTCGCGGCCGCGACCTGCAGGATCAGAACCATGGTGAGCGTTCCCCCGAGACCGGCCAGCGACCAGAGCTGCATGCTCATCAGCGACATGGCCAGAAAGATCGACAGGCTGAAATCGGAGACAACCGCGAGTGCCGCCGACCGCGCCGGCCAGGTCAGATTCGGAAGCAGATACGGCACCGTGTTCGACAGGATGATGGAGACGATCAGGCAGGGAACGAAGAGCGGAAGTTTCAGGCCCCATTCATTCAGGCTCTCATTGGCGATATAGCCGAGAATGACCGCGACATGGGTTACCAGAAGCACCCGCATGAGGCCGATATGGGTGACGGTTTGCTCTTCGGTCCGGTTCGGCTGGAACGGCAATCCGACCGCAAGCCCGTCCGCCTCCGTCGACTTGAGCGCGTTGCGGTCAATCAGGTGTTTGGCGATCGGACCGCCGACAAGGGCGGCACAGACCAGTCCGAGGGTCGCGGTGGCGACGCCCACTTCGGTCGCAGCCGCGAACCCGCTCGTCTCCTGGATTACGGGACCCCAGGCGATAGCGGTTCCGTGCCCGCCGATCAGGGACGCGGATCCAAGCAGGACGCTGGTGGCGTTGGGCAGGTCGAAGACCTGCGCTCCGATGAGGCCAACGCCGTTCTGCACGATTATGAAGGCGAGTGTGGCCAAAAGCAGGATTCCGAGGATACGCCCGCCGGCCATGAGGTCGGAGAACCGTGCATTCAACCCGATGGTCGAAAAGAAGATCACCAGCAACGTGTCGCGCGTCTCCAGGTCAAAGGTGATCTCCAGTCCGAACCAGGCAAACAGCATCCAGGTAACAAGCGCGGCGGCAAGCCCGCCGGAGACCGGTTCCGGGATATTGTAGTTCTTCAGGAATGCGACGCGCCGGGTCAGAAACGCGCCGAGGAAAAACACGACGATGGCGATGGCCATCGTCGGAAAGTCCGGGATGACAACAACGTTTGCGTCGGCCTCGGTCATGGAAGGTCCTTGTTGGCTGCCTGCGGGTGGGCAGAGGGGAATCCGGTGCCCGGCTATCGGCGGGTTCGGCTATGATGTCAAATCCTGGCTTTGTTGAACACCGCCCCAGGGGCAGCGATGTGATCCGGACCTATCCTCTCCGAACCGGAACAGTATGGGAAATTCAGGGGGCCGCCACCGTTTCGCGAGGCGCGGTCCGGATCTGAATTCAGCCTTGCTTCGCTCCGTTTCAGGCCCGCTTAACCGGTGCGACGCCGACGGTTCCAAAACAGGTTCATGTGGCGGAATCGTGATAGGCCTTGTCGCGCTGCTTTGTGCATTGCCCGGCATATGATCTTTCATTAAACCCTTCTATTCGATCACATCCGGTTCGGGACCGGTACCGGGAACTGCGTCCGGCGCGCGGATGTGATTGTTCGCCGCTTCGACCACAATGGGCTGTTATTGGGTCAAATTTGGCTCGACTTTGGTAGCATATTGGTTCAGGTTGGCAATCTGCCGAGGCCGGTTTCATCCGGGCGGTAAGCGAATAACACAGGGAACAGGGGCTGCGAGGGGCAGGGTACGGGCCTTGCGCGGTCGGACCGAAAGGTGTTTGAGAAATGACCCGCTACTCCGCATGGAGCGTTTTCTGGAATGGACTGACCGGCCAGAAGGGCTGGGACCGCGCCTGGCGCGACCCGGAACCGAAGGCCGGATACGATGTGGTGATCGTCGGTGGTGGATTGCACGGCCTGGCAACGGCCTATTATCTGGCAAAGAACCATGGCGTGAAGAACGTTGCCGTTCTGGAAAAGGGCTGGCTCGGCGGCGGCAATGCCGGTCGCAACACCACGATCGTGCGCTCCAACTACATGATGCCGGGCAACCGGGACTTTTACGAACATTCCCTGAAACTGTGGGAAAATCTGAGTCACGATCTCAATTACAACGTGATGTTTTCACAGCGCGCCCATATCTCGCTGTTGCATTCGCCGGCTGCGCGCGATGCCGCGGCGCGGCGCTACAACACCATGCGCCTGACCGATACCGAGGCCGAATTGTGGGACCTGGATCGGCTGAAACAGGCGGTGCCGCACCTGAATTACGCCCCCAACGCGCGCTTTCCGATCATCGGCGCCGCGGTCCAGAATCGCGCCGGCACCGCGCGCCACGACGCGGTCGCCTGGGGTTATGCCCGTGCCGCCGACCAGCTTGGCGTCGACATCATTCAGAATTGCGAAGTCACCGGGGTGACCCGGGAAAACGGCCGTGTCGCCGGGCTCGAGACCTCGCGCGGCACCATTCGCGGCAAGAAGGTCGGATTTGCCGTCGCCGGCAACACCTCGCGGCTCTGGCAGATGGCCGACCTCGGCAACCTGCCGATCGAAACGCACAAATTGCAGGCCTTCGTTTCCGAGCCGCTGAAGCCGCTGCTCGACCAGGTCGTGGTGTTTGGCGTCGGCGGCGCGCATTTCTACATTTCCCAGTCCGACAAGGGCGGCATGGTCTTTGGCGGCGACCTCGACTGGTACAAGTCCTACGCCCAGCGCGGCAATCTTCCGATCGTGCAGGATGTCGCCGAATGCGCCACCTCGATCCTGCCCTGTCTGGCCCGGGTGCGGCTGCTCCGGCACTGGTCGGGCGTCATGGACATGTCCATGGACGGCTCCGCCTTCATCTGCAAGACGCCGATCGACAATCTCTATCTGAACGCCGGCTGGAACTATGGCGGGTTCAAGGCGAGCCCGGCATCGGGCTGGTACTTCGCCGACCTGATCGCCAATGACCGGCCCGACCCGGTGATTGCCGATCACGACCTCACCCGCTTCGAGCGCGGCGTCATCATCGACGAACGCGGCGCCGGTCCCGACCCGAAACTGCACGGATAGGACGAAGACCATGATCAGAATACCCTGTCCGTTCTGCGGCGAGCGCGACCACAGCGAATTCGCCTATGGCGGCGACGGAACCATCGTCTATCCGGCGCTCGACGCCCCGGCCGAAGACTGGGTGAAGGCCGTTTTCGAGCGCGAGAACATTCGCGGCATGCAGACCGAAACCTGGCAGCATGTCAGCGGCTGCCGCATGTGGCTGGTCGTTGAACGCGATACGATGACACACGAGATCAAGAGCGTGCGTCCGGCTCATCCCGGCCTGGCTGAAACGCTGGAGGCAGAACAATGAGCGCCCGGCGACTCGATACCGGCGGTCGCATCGACCGCTCGAAAACCCTCCGCTTTACCTGGGACGGCCAGACCATGACCGGCCATCCCGGCGACAGTCTGGCTTCCGCGCTCATGGCCAACGGCGAAACTGTCCTGGCGCGCAGCTTCAAATATCACCGTCCGCGCGGCATCATGTCGGCCGGCGTCGAGGAATCCGGTGCGCTGGTGACGGTCGGGTCCGGCGCCCGGCGCGATCCAAACGTCAAGGCAACGACCCAGGAATTGTATGACGGGCTCGTTGCCACCGGCCAGAATGCGTGGCCGAGCGTGCGTTTCGACATGGGTGCGGTCAACGGCCTGTTTTCGCGCTTCTTCTCCGCCGGTTTCTACTACAAGACCTTCATGGGCCTGCCGCCGTTCGAATGGGGATCGGGAACCGGCCTGTGGATGAAATATGAAAAGATCATCCGCAAGGCCGCCGGCATGGGCGAGGCATCGCGTGAACCGGATCCCGACTCTTACGAACATGCGCACGGCTTCTGCGACGTGCTGGTCGTCGGATCCGGACCAGCCGGCCTTGCCGCCGCGCAGACGGCCGCCGAAGCCGGGCTTGAAGTTTGGCTGGTCGAACAGGACAGCGAACCCGGCGGCGCCTGGCTGAATGACCCGGCGCGCGAAACCGAGCGTGCCGCTTCGGTCGCGCAATTGATGGCCGTCGGCGTCCGTGTCATGACCCGGACCACCGCGTTCGGCCTCTATGACTACGGCACGGCCGGACTGCTCGAGCGCGTCACCGACCATCTTGCGGCGCCCTCGAAACATGCTCCCCGGCAGAGATTCTGGACCGTACGCGCCCGATACACGATTGTCGCCGCGGGCGCATTGGAACGCTCGATCGGCTTCGGCGACAATGATCGACCCGGTATCATGACGGCCGAGGCCGCCCGGATTTATCTCAACCGCTACGGGATTCTGCCAGGCGACAACATCATCGTCGCGACCAACAACGATTCCGCCTATCGCGGCGCCGCCGAACTCGCCGGCGCCGGTGCGACTGTGCGCCTTCTGGATGCGAGACCGGAGATCTCGGCGGACCTCGGCACCCTGGCCGGGAAAGCCGGCATCGCGCTTGAAATGGGCACCGCGCCAAAGCGGGCCCTCGGGGCCAGGGGAGTCACCCATCTCGATACGGCGACCGCCGACGGCAGCGGCTGGCGCAGCAAGACATCGGAGCGCTGCGATCTGGTTCTGGTCTCGGGCGGTTGGTCGCCGCTGGTCAATCTCCTGTCGCATCGCGGAACCCGGCCGGTCTGGGATCCGGAAAATGCCTGTTTCATGCCCGTCGAAAGCAGCGAGCCGCTGGCAATGGCCGGATCCGCCGCCGGGGTGTGGACGGACGAGGCCTGCGTCGCATCCGGCCGGGCCGCGGCCAGCATGGCGGCAAAGGCGCTCGGCAGGACGGCTCCGGACAATCCGGTGCCGTCACGCGGCGGCTGGACCAATCCGATCCGACCGCTCTACGAAGTCCGGGTGCCGGACGAGAAGCTGAAGAGCTTCGTCGACCCGCAGCATGACGTGACCACGGACGATGTGCGGTTGGCGCACCAGGAAGGCTTCGTTTCGGTCGAACACCTGAAACGCTATACGACCCTCGGCATGGCCACCGACCAGGGCAAGATGGGCAATATTATCGGCATCGCCCTGATGGCCGAGGCGCTCGGCAAGGAGATTCCGGAGGTCGGCACGACCACGTTTCGTCCGCCCTATACGCCGGTCAGCATCGGCGCCCTGCGCGGCCGCAATGTCGGCGAGCATTTCCGGCCCCTGCGGCGCACGCCCATGCACGACTGGAACCTGGCCCATGGCGGCACCATGACCATGGCGGGTCTCTGGCATCGGCCCTGGTATTTTGCCCGCTCCGGCGAGACGATCAGCGAGGCCTATGTACGCGAGGCCGAAACCACCCGGCGCACCGTCGGCCTGTGCGATGTGACTTCGCTTGGCAAGATCGCGGTGCAGGGCCCGGACGCCACCGAATTCCTCAACCGCATCTACACGAACCCGTTCGCCAAGCTGGCGATCGGCAAGGCCCGCTACGGCATCATGCTGCGCGACGACGGCATCGTCATGGATGACGGCACCACGTGGCGCCTGTCGGAAACCGATTATTTCATGACCACGACGACGGCACATGCGGCGTCGGTGATGGTCTGGCTGGAGGAACTGCTGCAGACCCGCTGGCCCGACCTGAAAGTGCATGTGACCTCGGTTTCCGAACAATGGGCCGGATGCGCGGTGGCCGGGCCGAAATCGCGCGACGTCCTGGAAGCCTGCATGGAAGATCCGGCCGTGGTCGGCAACGACGTGTTCCCGTTCATGGGCGTGATCGAAACCAGCATGAAGGGCGGCATCCCGTGCCGGATCGCACGCATCAGTTTTTCCGGCGAGCGGGCGTTCGAGATCTACGTGCCCTCCGATTATGCGCCGGCCATGATGGACATGTTGTGGGATGCGGCGGAACCGCTCGAAGGGTGCCTCTACGGTCTGGAGGCCCTGGGCGCCATGCGGATCGAGAAGGGGCATGTAACCGGCGCCGAACTCGATGGCCGCGTCACCATCGACGATGCCGGTCTCGGCAAGATGGCGTCGCCGAAGAAATCCTTCATCGGCAGTGTGCTCAGAAAACGTCCCGAACTGATGGGCGAGGATCGACCGCGTCTCGTCGGCATCTTCCCCAAGGACCGTAAGGCCACCTTCAACGCCGGCGCGATTCTGTGCGCGCAGGAGAAGGTGTCGGGTCTTGGCGAGGGCTGGATCACCGGCGTCACCCATTCGCCGGCACTCGGCCACTGGATTGGAATCGGCTTCCTGTCAGGCGGGTACGAACCCTGGTCGGGCAAGACCGTGATTGCCGCCGATCCGGTGCGCAAGGGCAATGTCGAGGTGGAGATCGTCTCGCCGCACATGGTCGATCCAAAGGGAGAACGGATGAATGGCTGAACGTGTTTCCGCCCTGAACGGGCATGCCAATCCGGGCCGGTTCGGCGAAGCCGGCGACGCACCCGGAATAATTCTGCAGGACGTGCCGAACCTCGTCCTGCATCAGGTCGCGGCCTGGCCCGACACCCTGGCCGCGGTCGGCAAGAAGGCGGCCGCCGCGGTCGGCGCGTTCAAGGCGCCGGCGCCGTGTTCCGCGGTTCTCGGCAAGACAGGCACCCTGTTGCGCATCGAGCCGCTGAAATGCTGGGTGCTCGGTGCCGAGGCGCCCGAACTCGATCCGGCTGAGGGCGCGACGCTCGACCTGTCGCATTCGCGCACCCATGTGCGGGTGTCGGGACCGGACGCGGCCATGCTCCTCAACCGTCATCTGCCACTGGATCTGCGGGACGCAAGTTTCCCGGTCGGGTCGGTTGCCTCCACAGCCTTTCACCATGTCGGCATCACGCTGTATCGATCCGAAGCGGGATATGAACTGTTTCTGCCGCGCGGCTTTGCCCTGTCCCTGTGGGAAATGGTCCTGGAGAGCGCCGCCCAGTTCGGTGGGGAGATCAGGTAGCATCGATTGCAAGAAGCCTTGGTTTGACGGCGGTACAAAATGAGTTCGCAAACCATTTCCATGACGCGAATGCTGCCGAAAAGATCCCACGACCCATCGATATTATTGTTCCTCAACCTCATCTTGAGATGTGAAACGAAGGGGAGACTCGAAGCACGATCCAGTGCGCGTCACCCGTCCTTCGAGGCTCCGCTGCGCTCCGCGCCTCAGGATGTGGTCGTTGGGTTTCATCCCCTGTTTGAGTGGCGAAATCATGCAAATGACAATTGTTCAGCACCTGTCGTGCCGGGCGCCAAAACCTGCTCACTTACGGCGATCCGGTCCAAGTGCTGTCACTGGCCGAAGTGCTGCCTTCAGGCGGTTTACAATTCCACTGTGACGCCTTCCGAAAAGGGGACGCGAACCCGGTCTCCTGACAGAATTGCTGCCTGTCCGCATGACCTGCTGACACTTAGCTGTCAGCGGCATCGCTTAAGTCATGTCCCCGTCGTGAAGAAAAATGATGCACTCCGCTGAAAGGCCATGCCGTGGGTATCAAGACAACAAAACTGAACCGTTCCTTTCGAACCTTCATCGAGCGGCAACCTCTGTTCTTCGTTGCCACTGCCGGTCCCGAAGGCCGGGTCAATCTGTCTCCGAAGGGGCTGGAGTCCCTGAAGATCGTCGATGACAGCAGGATCGTCTGGCTGAGCGTCACCGGCAGCGGCAACGAGACCGCGGCCCATATTCTCCAGGATCCGCGCATGACCCTGATGTTTTGCGCGTTTGAAGGCGACCCGTTGATCCTGCGCGTTTACGGCGCGGCGCGGCTGCTCTATCCGCGCCATGACGAATGGGAAGCCTTGTCGGAATTGTTTCCGGACTATGCCGGCGCCCGCAACATCTTCGTGCTGGACATCGACCTTGTCACCACATCCTGTGGCACCGGGGTGCCGGAAATGCGTTTCGTCAAGCCGAGAGCCGATACCGAACTGGTCCCCTGGTATGCCGAAATGGGGCCGTCCGGTGTCGATGCATTCTGGCAAAAGAAGAATGTGGTCAGCATTGACGGGCAACCGACCGGGATATTTGAAGAAGTGGAATGAGATCCAGATCTGAGCGGCGCGCTGCTTTCAGACGCGCACACTCTCAAGCGCGAAAAGCGTCGAAAGCGCCGCCATCCACCTTGACACCCAGGCCCGCATTCAGCCGGTTCGTCGCGTTGAAGATCGCCACGATCTGGACGGTTTCGAGGATTTCAGGCTCCGATAGTCCCGCTGTCCGCAAGTCATCCAGCGCTGCCTCGCTCGCCTCCTGTGGGCGCGCGGTGAGCTGCGCCGAAAATGCGGCGAGCGCCGCCTCGCGCGCCGACAAGTCCGCCCGCCGCCAGTTGCAGAGCAGCACATCCACCGTCCGTTTTGTCATGCCATGCGCCTCAAGTGCGCCGGCATGGGTGATGATGCAGGCCTCGCACTGGTTTTCAAGGCTCGCGACCAGCGCCACGAGTTCCCGTTCCTGTCCCGTCAAGAGGCAGTCGTCGCTCCGCATCAGCCGATTCACATACCCCTGGAACAGCGATAGCCGGTCGGCCTCGATCGGCAATTTCAGGAATTCGCGCACATAGCCGAGCCGCTTTTTCGATTCCGCCCACATTGCCGCGATGGCCGGAGCAGGGCTCGTCTCGTTATCGATGCGCAGCCATGACGCGCGCTCGTCTCCTGATGCCATTGGAACCTCCCGTTTCAATCGCTTCCACTTAACACCGGTGCTATGACCAGGGTCAAATTTTGGGGCGGGGATGAAGGAGTAAGCCCGGGAAGCTCGATTGCCGGCTGCGTTACATCCGACAATCGGAGGCCGTCCGTGTGCGCGATGGCAGTGAGGGTTGGAAGCCTCTGGAGCACTGGTGTCCGAAAATGACGTCTAACCGCGCTTCCAGCGCCGTCCCCACCCGACCTTCGCCCACACCAGTTCGTGGACGAAATAGCTGACAAATCCGAGCAGCGCCGATGCCAGCGCGATCCCGCCGCCGGCGGTGATCGAGTTGGTGAACCAATAGCCGATCGCCGTCATCACGATCAGCCCGGAGATCTGCCATGTGATTGATTTGGCGACGAGTCTGCCGGTGGTGTCCATAATGTTGTCTCCGTTCCATCGGGATTGCTTTCCTGATGAGATAGTCCGGAAATCGCCGCTTGAAAATTCTGTATCTTTGCTGCAAAAATCCCATTTTGTTGAAAATTTACAACAATGGTGAATTTTATGGACAAAAGGGACCGTTCCCTGACGTTCCGAAACCGTCTTGCACAGGCCATGGACCGGCAGGGTTTCACGCGCAGCCGCCTGGCCCGGGAAACCGGGGTTGATCGATCGACAATCGGCTATCTGCTTCGCGACGACGCGCCGCGTTTGCCGAACGCGCAGCTGGCGGCCGATGTCGCGTCCGCGCTCGGCGTGAGCACGGACTGGCTGCTGGGCCTGACCAACCGGCCGGAAAGGCCCGGCGACATCGTCGCCGCCGCCATGGCGCTCAGTCCGGCCGAGCGCAGTTCGGCCGATGCGCAATTGCTTGGCTGGCACCGGGAGGCGGCCGGCTACAAGGTGCGCCATGTCTCAGCCACCCTGCCGGATATTCTGAAAACCGAGAGCATGCTGGAGTGGGAATATTCATCCCTGCACGATCAGGCGGCGCCGCAGGCCATCGGTGCCATGCGCGAGCAGCGGGCCTGGTTGCGCTCCGGCGTATCGGATTACGAGATTGCGCTGCCATTGCATGAACTGAGCGCCTGTGCCGAGGGAACGGCCTATTATCAGGGGCTCGCCGAAAATGTTCGATACGAGCAGTTGCGGCTGATCGCCGATTATTGCCGGGACATGTTTCCCCGGTTGCGGATATTCCTGTTCGATGCCCATACCGTATTCAGTGCGCCGGTGACCGTGTTCGGGCCGAACCTTGCGGTCGTCTATATCGGGCAGTTCTATCTGGCCTTTCGCGAGAGCGAGCGGGTGCGTGCGCTCACCGACCATTTCGACTGGCTGGTGCGCGAAGCCAGGGTCGATGCGCGCCATGTCAGCGACCACATAAATGCACTGTTGCATTGAGCCGACATGAAACCGCACATTGCCAGATCCGTTTGCCAGATTCGTTTGCCGGTGTCGTGGCGGACGACCTTGCCTTTGCCTGTTTCAATGCCCTAGTTTTGACTCCCGGCGGATCCACCAGGGCCGTCGAGGGTTTCAAGGACGCGCCGCTGGCGCCGCACACCGGGAGGATACAGGGCATGAGCAACGATCTGGCAAAGGGCATAACCGAAAACGGCAAGGGGTTTGAGGGCACGGTCTGGTCGATCCTGGGCCAGACCTATTATCCAAAGGCCGTGTGCGAAACCACGTTTGCCTTTGAGACCAACACCGAACCGGGACAGTTCGTGCCCGTCCATATCCATCCGACCCAGGATGAATTCATTCTCGTTCAGGAAGGCGAAATGGATCTGAAGCTGGACGGTGTCTGGACCAAGGCCGGCGTCGGCGATCTCGTGCGCATGCCGCGCGGCATTCCCCACGGCTATTTCAACAAGTCCGACAAACCGGTCCGGGCCCTGTTCTGGGTGTCGCCCGCGGGCAAGTTGAAGGAGCTGTTCGACGAATTGCATGAAATGACGGACGTGCAAAAGGTGGTCGCGGTTTCGGCCGAGCACGATGTGGATTTCCTGCCGGAAGAAGCGAACGCCTGATCTGGATCGCGGGGTCTTGAACCGGGAACAGGTGACCGCCGATGACGCCTGCGCGGTCTGGGAGGCAGACAGGCTGCGCGCCGAACGCGGAACGCTTTATGCGGCCCGCCTTGCGCATCTGCTCGACCATATGCGCAAGGCCGGTGTCGCGGCGATGCTGCTCATCGATCCCAACGATATCTTCTATGCGACCGGTGCCCGCAACATGCAGGTCTTCGCCATGCGCACCCCGGCGCGCTATCTGCTGATCCTGCTCGACGGCCCGGTCATCCTTTACGAATATGTCGGATGTGAACATCTCGCCGCCGGCCTTTCGACCATCGACGAGATCCGCCCGGCCGAGGGTCTGACGACGCTCAGTTCGGGCAACCGGTTGGGCGCGGCGAGCACCCGGCTTGCCGCGGAAGTCGCCTCGCTTGTGCGCGCGCACGATCCCGCGATCGACCGCATTGCGGTTGACCGCCTGCCGTTTCCCGCGATTGACGCCCTGCGCGGCGAGGGCCTTTCCCTCTCCATGGCCGACGAGGTGCTGTTGCGCGCCCGCGCCATCAAGCTGCCGATCGAACTGCCCTATATCCGCGAGGCCATGCGCCGTGTCGAAACCGGCGTCCGGCGGCTGGAAGAGCATGCCGAACCCGACAGGACCGAGGCGGAGACCTGGGCCGAATTCCATTATGAACTGATGGCCAAGGAAGGCCAGTACACCACCACGCGGCTGTTCCAGAGCGGACCGAACACGTTCCCCTATTTTCAGGAATGTGACGCCCGGGTTCTGCAAAAGGGGGATCTTCTGTGTCTCGATACTGACGCGGTCGGTTATCAGGGCTATTGTGTCGACTTTTCCCGCACGTTTCTGTGCGGCGACGGCCGCGCGAGCGATGACCAGCGCCTTTTGTATGCCAGGGCGCGCGAGCAACTGGAATGGAATGCCGATCTGCTGCGGCCGGGCATGGAATTCCGGGAGCTGGCGGAAAAGGCCTGGACCATTCCGCAGGAGCATCTGGAAAGCCGCTATTATTGTATCGGCCACGGCCTCGGCATGGCCGGAGAATGGCCGAACATCCCGCACCATGACGGGAGCGGATCCTACCCGCTGTCTGGCCATATCGAACCGGGCATGGTGATTTGCCTGGAAAGTTATATCGGCTGGTCGAAATCCAGCGAGGGCGTGAAGCTGGAGGACCAGTTCCTGATCCTGGACGACCGGGTCGAACGCATGTCGACCTACCGCTTCGACGAACGGCTCGGTGGCGCGTAATCCCACGGCGACGATTGATCGGATTATTGCGGATCGCGTTCCGGCTCCGGTTCGCCGCTGATGAAGGCCTGGCTGCCGGGATGCAGGTCAAGACCGGTCCCGTCTGCCGGTTCCGGGTCAAGGCCGCTTTCATGCAGGGCCGCCGCCACCAGCCAGGCATGGCGCTTCGGAAACCGGGCATGGGCTACCAGAACGTGGTCGGAAAGTGTCGTCAGCAGGGTGAGGTCGATGCGGCCATAGGGGTGAAAGCGCCCGGACCCGTCGCGCATGGCGATCGCATCGCTTTTTGCAAGCACCGCCACATCCAGCTGGTCGGTCCCGATCAGGCTGGCCAGCCGTCCGGCGGTTGGAGCGCGGGCGACACGGCTCTTGGCTTTCGGCAGATGCAGTCCCAGGGCCGCCGAGAGGCGTTTGGCAAGCTCGTAGGTCTCCGGATCGGCGCGATGCGCGCCGATCAGCAGATGTTTCTTGCGATAGACCACCCATTGACCAAACGGCGTGTGCGCGCGGGCGGAGCCCGCTCCTGCAACGACAAGAGCAAGCCCGGATAATATCTGTCTTCGGTTCACTGATCGAACACGTCCAGATTGAGCACCGCCGTCACCACATAATTGGGCACATCGACCACCTGACCGACCCGCAGGTCGACCGCGACGCTGGCAAGGATATAGGCCTGTTCCGACGTCAGGCCGTGCTCGCGTTGGATATAGGCGATCATTTTGATCAAGGCGTTGCGGGCCGCCAGAATGAGGTCTTCCGACAGGTTCTCGAGATCCTTGATCTTCTGGCTTTCCAGATAGGCGAGCGGCGGCGGCACTTCACCGGCTGTCTTCAGCGGCAGGCCGATGGTCTGGTAGAATTTCGACGGTTCGATCCGTTTGATCTGGTCGCCGCCTTCCACTTCCGGGCCGGTGATGTCGGCGCCCGCACCCTTGCGGATTTCGGTCGTGACGGTCACCACGGCGCCGGTTTCAATGGCCGTGCCGGAGACTTCGCCGTCGCCCTGGGCAAAATGCACGTCCCCGACGAACAGGCCGCATCCGTCGATGAAACAGGGCAGAAGCAGGGTCGTGCCGACCTGCATCTGCTGGACATCCATGTTGCCGCCGTTTTCGCGCGGCGGAATGGTGCGCAGGCACTCATCCTTGTGCGATCCCTCCGGTCCGCAGACCGCCGACGGCAGAGCGCCGATCGGTTGCGGCGGCAGCGCAATGCCGCCCGCAGAACCAAGCGCGGCCTCGCGTTTCAGCCAGGCCTTGGTTTCCGGGTCGCCGGGCAGCACCCCGACGGACCCCATGAACGCTTCGTAGGGCACCTTGATGCCGGGCATCTGTTCGGATTCGGCATGGGTGCGCGAGAGCTTCCAGTTGACCAGATGCGGCTCGGTGTAGAGATCGCGTAGAAAACCGAACCCGGGCACGATCACCGTATAGCCGTACTGGTCGGGCTCGATATCGACCAGTGTGATGGCAAGCACGTCGCCGCGCTCCGCGCCCTCGATGAAGACCGGGCCGGTCATCGGATGGACGAGGTTGAGATCGACGGCGGCGAGATCATCGGCGACGGAATCGAGCTTCAGATCGGAATCAAGCGCGTCGCGCGTGTGAAACACGATCATGTCGCCGGGTTTGGCCCGGGCAACCGGGGGAATGGCGCCGTGATAGCGATTGAAGCAATTCTTGTCGTCGACACAATGGGCGCCGGTCTTTTCGATCACCACCCTTGTCTGCCATGTGACGTCGGTCGTGTCGGCAAACGAAAGAGATGTCGAAAGCGCGATCATCGCTGCAGCCGACGATAGTGAGAGGTGCCATTTCATCTTCTGTCTCCCTGCATCACTTGGAATTGGAATACTTCATCCTTTAATCTTGCAGAGATCGGCGAGTGCGACAAGAAAAACCGGGACCTCGGGCCTTCCCGGTATGGAAGGCCCGAGGTCCCTGCCGCAATCCAGGGCAAATGGTTCCGGGTCTATTGTGGTGAAATCTCCGCAATGATTGCCGCGCCGATTTCCGCGATTGCCGCATTGCGTGCCGCCCAGTCGGCCCTGGTGCCGGTGATGTAGATGGCGGCGATGGTCGGCTTTTTCTGCGGTGGCCAGATTATCGCCAGGATCCCCCGGGTGCCGTTGCCGCCGCCGCCGGTCTTGTCGGCAATGCGCCAGCCTTTGGGCAGCACCGACCGGATCAGCGCGTCGGCAACCTTGTCGTTCAGCATCCATTCCGTCAACTGGCGTCTGGACGCGTCCGACAGAACGTCTCCGAGGGCGAGTTCCCGCAGGCTCTGTATCGCCGCGCGCGGACTGGTCGTGTCTCTTTCGTCGCCCGGGCGGGCTTCGTTCAGGTCGGTTTCCCAGCGGTCGAGGCGGGTGGTCTCGTCGCCGATGGAGCGCATGAAGGCCGTGAAGCCGTCCGGGCCCTTCAGGCCGGTGAGAATGTGGTTGGCGGCCGTGTTGTCGCTCAGGGTAACGGCGGCCTCGCACAAATCCGCGACCGTCATCGTGCCGCCGACCCGTTTTTCGGTGACCGGCGAATAGGTGACCAGGTCGTCGCTGACGATTGCGACCGTCCTGTCCAGCGTTTCGCCGCCCGCATCCACTTTTGCCAGGACGGCGCCGCAGGCGAAAGCCTTGAACGTGCTGGCCATGGGAAAGCGCTGGTCCTGCTTGTAGCTCCAGCGGTCTCCCGTTTGTGTGTCGTGCACGGCAATGCCGACGCGTCCCTTCAGGCGTGCCTCGACCGACCTGACCGTGTCGATCAAGGTGTCGGCCGCCGTCGCGGGGCTTGTCTGCGTGAGGATACAGGTGGCCAGCAACAGTCCCGCAATCGGCCCCGTTACCAGCTTGAACCGTTTTACGCGCTGCAGAATCATGATGATCGCTCCATTGTCGATGATGCAAAATTTTCTAGTGACAGGGGGGATATATCCGGAGTAATTCCGCCGCAAACGAACAGTTCTTGTTTTCCGCATTAGAAAAACTATTGGCATGGATCGTCCGCTTCTCCCTCTCAATGCCCTGCGCGCCTTTGAAGCCGCGGCCCGTCAGGGCAGTTTTACACGGGCTGCGATCGAGCTGTGCGTGACCCAGGCCGCTGTCAGCCACCAGATCAAGGGCCTGGAGGAACGGCTGCGCCTGACCCTGTTCAAGAGAACCTCCCGCGGCCTGGTCCTGACCGACGAAGGCGCGGCCCTTGTCCCTGTGCTCGAAACCGCCTTCGACCAGATCGGGGCCGCGCTCGACCGTTTGCTTGACGGCCACCATCACGCGGTTCTCAATGTCGGCGTGGTCACCACGTTCGCCGCCGGATGGCTGATTGAGCGCATAGATCGGTTCGAGAGGGCCAATCCCGGAATCGATCTCAGAATTTCCACCAACAACAACCGCGTCGACATTGCCGGCGAGGGGCTGGATATGGCCATTCGTTTCGGCGACGGCGGCTGGCCGGGCGAACATCGCACACGCCTGTTCGAAGCGCCGCTCACGCCGCTGTGCGATGCCGCCACAGCGGAGCGGCTGCAACATCCCGCGGATCTTCGCTGCGAATCCCTCCTGAGGTCCTATCGCGGCAGCGAGTGGGAAAGCTGGTTCGGTCTCCAGGATCTCATCTGTCCGAAGCTGACGGGACCGGTGCTCGATTCTTCACCGGCAATGGCGGATCTGGCGGCAGCCGGGCAGGGCGTCGCCCTGCTGCCGTCGCGCATGTTCGAACGAGCCCTGCGGGCCGGCCAACTGGTGCGGCCGTTTGCGGCGGAGATCGGCACGGGCAGCTACTGGTTGACGTCCCTTTCCGCCAGACCGTCATCGCCCGCCATGCAAGTGTTCACGGACTGGATTTTGGGCGAAGTGAATGAGAGTTACTCCTGAATATCCGTGATGTTTCGAAGTGCGCTTAGGAATATAGAGCCGTTCCCGCTCGGCATGTATGTAAAGGCAATGGAAAATCCTGTTTTTTACAGAGCTTTGGCTTGCCTCCTCGGTCAAATTGACAAGGGTTGGTCAGAAGAGAATTGTCCCGGCAAAAAAAGTTTCCTAAAGCCTGTCGAATTTGATCTGGCGCAGATCAAGTGAAAGCGAAAGGCGTAATATAGGATCTGCAGCCTTGTGCGCGCCTCATGTCACGCGCGATTCTGCAAGAGCAATTCTGACTTGGAAGACGGGGATAAGTAATGGCGAAAACGAAGACGAATGGTGCATCCGGAGAATCCTTCAAGATCTCGAATGCCGTCTATGAAAAGGAACTGGTTCGACAACAGATCGAACTGGTGAAGCTCCAGGAATGGGTGAAACACACCGGACACCGGGTCGCCATTGTGTTCGAAGGTCGCGACGCCGCGGGCAAGGGCGGGACAATCAAGCGGATCACCGAAGCCCTCAACCCGCGGATCTGCCAGGTGGTGGCGCTGCCGGCCCCGACCGAGCGCGAACAGACCCAATGGTACTTCCAGCGCTATGCCGCGCACCTTCCGGCCGCCGGCGAGATCGTGATCTTCGATCGCTCCTGGTACAATCGCGCCGGCGTGGAAAGGGTCATGGGCTTCTGCACCGAAGCGGAATATACGGAGTTCCTGCGCTCTTGCCCGGAATTCGAGCGCATGCTGGTCCGCTCTGGAATTCAATTGATCAAATACTGGTTTTCCGTCAGCGACGAGGAACAGGAGCGCCGGTTTCAAAAACGCCTGACCGACCCGACCAAACGCTGGAAACTGAGCCCGATGGATCTGGAAAGCCGCAAGCGCTGGGTCGACTATTCCAAGGCCAAGGACAATATGTTTGCCCATACCGACATCAAACAGGCGCCCTGGTACGTGGTGGCCTCCGACGTCAAGAAACATGCGCGCCTGAACTGCATCAGCCACCTTCTGTCGCTCATCCCCTATGAGGATCTCACACCGCCGATCATGGAACTGGAAGACCGTCCCGAGCAGAGTGATTACGTGCGCCCGCCGATGGACGATCAGACGTTCGTTCCCGAAATCCACCATCTCGTCGGACAGTGAGTGCAATGGCTTTGCGTGTCCGCATGGACTTATCCATGCCGGCATGAAGTGTGAATGGAGCGAAAAGGTTAGCCGGGTTATTTTCCGGCTTTCTCAACCTCCTCCATCAGGATCGGGATCGCCAGATTGCAGGAATGGATCCCCATAACCGTCGTCAATTGGATCGTTTCCAGGAGCTCTTCCCTAGTCGCCCCGGCCTTCAGCGCATTCTGCATGTGTCGCCGGACGCCGGGCCCGTAGAGATGGGTGGTCGCGGCATTGATCGCGACCAGGATGAGCTCCTTGTATTTTGCCGGCAAAGGGCCGTTTTCCTGGGGCACGCTGCGAAACGCCAGATAAGCTTCGAGAAATTTCGGGTCCAGGTCGTGAAACGTGTCCCAGAGCGGGTTCCAATCGCCCTTGTCCTGATGCGCTCTGGTGTTCGGATAAAGGTTCGGATCGGCGGCCATGATGATCTCACTTTGCCCGGTGCTTGAAGGAATCCCGGCGGAAACTGTAGAGCGCCTTCGGATCGACGGCGACGTCGATCACCGCCGGCTTGCCGCAGGTGAGGGCGGCATCCACCGCCTCGCCGATTTCCGAAAGCCGGTCGACCTTGAAACCGGCCGCGCCATAGAGCTCGGCCGCCTTGTCGAAGGCCGGGCTGGAAACGTCTGCGCCGATATAGCGTTCCCCGAAGAAATCGCGCTGGTAGGCCTTTTCCGCGCCCCAGCACTTGTTGTTCATGACGATGGTCACCGTGTTGATGCCGTGATCGACCGCGGTGCTCAGTTCGGAGATGGTCATGCCGAACCCGCCGTCGCCCATCAGGCTGACGACGGTCCGGTCCGGCCGCGCGGTCTTGATGCCGAGGCCGCAGGCGAAGGAAAAGCCGACCAGGCCGAAATCGAGCGGCGTGAACAGGCAGGGCGGTTGCCAGTAATTCATGGCGTCGGTCGCCTGCAGGCATAGTGTGCCGGCATCCATGGTGATGGCGGCGTCGCGCGGCAGCACGTCACGCAGGGTCTTGAACAGGCCGGAGGGCTGGATCTGATCGGCGTCGACGACGGCGTCGGCATCCCGCTTGGCTAGATAGGCGGTCCGTTCGGCCTTGTAGGCTTCGGTCCAGGCCGCGACCTCCGCCCTGGCGTCCAGCTTGGCCAGCGCCGCCGTCAATTGTTTTGCCGCCGTCGGCGCGTCGGCCCAGATACCGAGCGCGACCGGGAAGTGTCGGCCGATCGCTGTCGGGTCCAGTTCGATCTGGATGATCGCCGCCTGCGCGTTGATATTGTCGTAGGAGTAAAACGTCGAGTTGAAGCCGAGCCTTGTGCCGAGCGCCAGAATGACGTCCGCTTCCCGGGCCAGCCGGGAGGCTACCGGATTGCCGCGCGGTCCCATCTGACCGGCGTTCAGCGGATGGCCGAAAGGAATGGCATCGCCATGGCCGGGCGCCATGATGATGGGGGCATTGAGCGCTTCGGCGAGCGCCAGCGCTTCCGCGTGCCCGCCCCTATTCTTGATGCCGCCGCCGGCGACGATCACCGGCTGTGCCGCGACGCGCAGCAGGGTTGCCGCCTGCTCGATGGCGTCGCCCGCCGCCGCCGGCAGGCTGAACGACCGATAGGATTTGGGATCCTGGAACGGGCCGAAATCCGCGTTGGCCGACAGCACGTCGCGCGGCAGGTTCAACTGCACCGGCCCGCGCCGCGGCGTCAGCGCGGTGCGAAACGCTTCGCGGAACATTTCCGGGACGCGGTCGACGGAGGTCGCTGTCCAGGTCTTTTTGGTGACCGGCTTGAACAGGGCCTGCTGGTCCACCTCCTGGAACGCGTCGCGGTAGACATGGCCGGCCGACAGCGCCCCCGCGATCGAGACCACCGGCGAAAACGCGGCGGACGCCTGGCCGAGGCCGGTGACGAGATTGGTGGCGCCGGGACCGTTCTGGCCGGCCAGGATCACGCCGGCCCTGCCGCTGGCCCGCGCATAGCCGTCGGCCATGTGGGTGCCGGTGCGCTCATCGTGCACGCCGATGAAGCTGATGTCGGACGCGTCGTAGAGTGCATCGAACATTTCCATGGTTGCCGAGCCGATCAGGCCGAATACGTGTTCGACCTTCTCCGCCTTGAGGGATTCGACGGCGGCCTGACCGCCTGAAAGTGTCGTCATGAAAATGTCCTTGTTCATCTGTTTGTTCTGCCTGAAACCGGGGCCTTGGGCCCCGGTTTTATCGCGCCTGTGTCTCGTCGAGAAAATCGAGCAGGGGCGACGTGAAAAGGTCCGGGGCCTCGGCAAGTCCCATATGCTGGAGACCGGGCACGATCAGCGTCCGCGACCCCGGAATTTCCGAGGCGATGGCGTGCGCCATGGCCGGCGTACTGCCGCTGTCGTTTTCGCACGTCATGACCAGGGCCGGATGTGTGATCGCCGGCGTCGGGCGGATCAGTTCGATGACGCCGTTGGCGAGCACGCGGCGGCACTGGGCGTAACTGACGGGATCGTTCGCCAGAACCCACTGACGGATCGAGGCGATGATGTCCGCTCGGCTCGACAGGAAATCCGGAGTGAACCAGCGCGCCAGCGTGGTGTCGAGTGTCGCGCCCGGTCCGCCTGCCTCGGTCTTTGCCGCGCGTTCTTCGACCAGACGCTGCGCTTCGGGCGTGCGTTCATGCGGCGAATTCAGGATCGCCAGCGCGTTCAGTCTGCCGGGATGATCCATGGCGAATCGCCGGTTGATCATGCCCCCGAGCGAGAAGCCGGCAATGGAGCAGGAGGCGATGGAAAGTTCGTCGAGCAGGCCCCGCAACTGCTCTGAAAAAAGCGTCAGCGAAGGTGTTTCGGGCGGCGGTGCGCTGTCGCCATGGCCGTAAAGATCATAGGCAAGAACCCGATAGCGCGCGCAAAGGGCGGGCAGATGCCATTGCCATGTGTGGCGGTTCAGACCCAGACCGTGGATCAGGACCAGCACCGGCGCGGCTTCCGGACCGCTCAGTTCGTAAGCTGTACCGGACATGTTCCTGTTGCTCACCGCATCGTTCCCAGGTCCGGGGCCTCCGCCATGCTGTGCAGCAGCGCGTCGCGGGCGGCGCTGATATGGGCGAGGCTGGCCGCGCGGGCCGCCAAACGGTCGCGAGCGACCAGCGCGGCGGTCAACCGCCGCATCTCGGCCAGCGACGCCTGGCGCCGGTCCGGGTCCAGAAGCAGGCGGCTGCGCAGGTAATAGATCCGGTCGATCACGTTGGAAAGCGCCCGCTGGATTTCGACGTTGCGGCATCCGGTGAACAGGACCTCGTAATAACCTTCCTTGGCGGCGCGCATCCGGCTCAGGTCGAAATTGATCAGGCAATCCTCAAGCACTACGAGCGCCGCTTCCAGGTCCCTGATTTCCTGGTCGCTGGCCCGTTCGGTGAACAGTTCGGCGGCAAAGGTTTCGACCGTGCCGCGCAATTCGAAAATCTCGTGCACCTTGCGGGCGCTGAGCCGGGTGACGCTGAAGCCGCTGTAGGAGCGCCGCTCGATCAGGCCGTTGGCCTCCAGATGCACAAGCGCTTCGCGCAGGATGGACCGGCTGGCGCCGGTCAGAAGACTCAATTCCCGTTCCACCAGCTTCTGGCCGGCGGCAAAGTGCCCGTCGAGAATTGCCTCGCGCAGCAGCGCCTGGGCGCGGGCGCGCAGCGTCGTGTCCTGGAATTCGGTCGCCGTCGATGGACTGGTGACGGCCTGCAATGTGTTTGCTGGCATGGTGTGCTTGTGCCTCGAGAGAGTCCCCGTCATCGCGAAGTCAGGCTGGGATGATATTTTGTATACAATTATTGTCAACAGATTTCCTGATCTCGGGAACTCTGCGGAATCGCGCTGACAGCTTTTCACATTTTGTATGACGAAATGAATTTGAAGCTTGTGGAAACTTTCGACTTCGACCCGGATTCCCTGCGGTCACCGACACGACGGGCATGCCTGTGCCGCGGATTGGGGACGGGAAACTCGAAACTGGCTTCCAGGCGCGGCCGGCCAGGGCGGTATTGGCGTGAAATCGCCGTCCGCCGGGGGTCGCAAGTTCACTTGGATTTAACAAAGGGATGCCAAATTACGCAAAGAAAACAATGCGTTACAATGGATTATGCGCGTTATGCAGGTAATGCATACAACGATCATGATCGGCGGGTTTGCCTGGGGGCCATAAAATGGAAATTCGACTGCTTTTTGTTTCCGATCTCGACGGATCTTCGAGGAAAGCGGTGCCGATACTGGCCGAGCACTTCACATTGAAAGATCAGCCGCTCAGTTCGAAAACCCATGAAAACCTGTCGGACTATTCGGTGATGCTGATCAGCTTCGATTTCTCCAATCGCGACAAGGTTATCCGGTTCCGGAACTTCTGCAAGGAAACCAACAGCGACAAAATCCCGAAAATTTTCGTGGCCGGCACATCGGCGGGGAACGCAAACCAGGCTCTGAAGGCGGGGTATGCCATCTCCAGGCCCATTGACATCCGGGAATTGCTGACGGTGATCGGCCGCATCTTTCCCGACATGGCCGGGGAAATTGCGGCAAAACCGGCCTCGAGCCGGGAAACTTCAAAAAAGTGCTTTTCCACGTTGAGCACCATCACCAAGATGGTTCAATCCGGAAACCGCATCTCCAGGAAACATGTCGAGGGCAACGCCCAGGAAATCTGCAAGACCATCGGTCACGGGACGACCATCGACTGGCTCGCGGCCGTCAACGATCATGATTCCTACACGTTTCGCCACAGTCTTCACGTTGCCGGGCTGACCTACGCCTTTGCCGAACATCTCGGCTTCAACGAACGTGACAAGAACACGATGGTCACAGGCGCGCTGCTGCACGATGTCGGCAAGGCAAAAATCCCGCTTGCCCTGTTGGACAAGGAATCGCCGCTCACGCTCAAGGAGCAGATGCTGTTTGTTCAGCATCCCACATTCGGCGCACAGATCCTGAAGAACGATGGCTGTTGGGATCAACTGACCCTGAACCTGGTTCTCGAACACCACGAATATCTCGATGGGAGCGGGTTTCCCAAGCGCCTCGCCGGCAATGGAATCATCGACCCGGTGCGCATGCTGACGATTGCCGACGTGTTTTCCGAGCAGGTCGACAGGCGCAGCCACAAGGATGCGATCGAGCCGAAAAAAGCCATGAAGAAGCTGTTTTCGATGGCCGGAAAACTGGACATGGATATGGTCAAGGCATTCGAGCCCGTCGGCTTGAAAGTCATTGAAGACCTGAAGGCCGCCGTTTCCGCCGGATGAACCGTCGCCATCCTGCGAACGGGCCGGCGAGCCGGCCCGCTCCGATGTCACCTCATGCACTGTGCAGGGCGATGACATTGCCTTCACTGTCGGAAAACTGGGCAATGTGGCCGAAGGCGCCGATGGATGTTCTGGGAACGACGACCTGCCCGCCGGCCCGTTCGACCCGGCCCAGCGTCCGCTCGATATCGGCACATCCGAAATAGGGTTTGAACCCGTTGCTGTCCGGACGTCCCGCGCCGGTGATGCAGCCGAACGGCCTTTCGCCATCCAGGAACGCCATGACGTTTCCGCCGGGGCTGTCCATCGGCATCATCGGCGTTTCGAACACCTGTTTGTAAAAGGCGGTTGCCCGCTCCAGGTCGGCTGCCGGGATTTCGAACCAGGCGAGCGGCATGGCTGTTTGATCTGTCATATCGGGTTCTCCATCGCATCGCGACATGCGATGCTTTCCCCAAAAAGACGCTTGGGTCCCCTTCGACAGGGACACGTTTTCCTGGATGCTCGCCTTTGTCCGATTTCCTCCGGCCACGTTTCCTGTGCACAAAGACTGGCATTGCGGACGATCAGGCCTAGATAGTATCTGTGGCTGACGTGCAAAAACCCGATCGATCCCAGGATTGCCGGATCGTTCAGCCATGGATTCTATTACATGACAATATTGAGACACCCGGACCGGCCGTCTGACAGCAACTGGGCCATTCTTGCGGATTTTGCGATCGGAAACGCGCAATTGAAGCCGGATCACCAGGCCTGGCTGGACCAGCATGCGGTCCGAACGCTGACCGCGCCGCAACCGGGATGGGTCTTGCTTCGCGGGTTTGCAGGCGGTGCCGGCGAGAATGACGCCGACCGGGCCCTGAGCAATCGCAGAGCCGGCGAGGCGCTGAATTGTCTTTTGATGAACCCTCTCATCGACCCCCGTCACATTGTCGTCGTGGACGCGCGCGCCGAGGCGGGGGGCGACGCGGTGGACGACAGCGATCGCTGGCGCTCTGTTGAAGTGCGCATAACACCGGAAAAACCGGCCGTCGTGCGACAGCTGGCCGTCGCCCCGAAGCTGATTGAACGGGTTCTTGAACGCGCGTGGCTGATCGATCGCGCCGCGGACGAAGCGTCCGAGGCCGCGGAGAGCCGTGAGCCCGAAGTGGACGAAGATGGGTGGACAATATTCAAGCGTGACGAACGCGAGATGATGGAAATGCCATCGGTTCTGCGTCAGACCCATCATGCCTATCGCGTCGTCGAAATCCGCGTGACGCAGGAGCCCGTCATGGCGGAGGACACGCCGAAGGACCGCTGTGTCGTGCACTATGTCTGGGGTGTCGCACCGACAAATGTCAGACTGTTCGACCGGTCCGAACCCGTCCGGATTCTCACGTTGGCGCAGGCGCGGGCGTGGATGGTCAATCCGGCCCAGTTTCTGCTTTGAGAGACCCGGTTTGGGTCGCTTAGCTGTAGGGGCCCTTCGCTGGCCGGACCGACGACCCGACAGTTATAGAGAACAACCGGTCACCGTGCACGGCCGCCTTCGCCGATGACGACAAAGGGCGCCCATATTGCTGGATAGCTGTTTGACGGATTGGTCGTGTCGTCCAGAAGGTCCAGCATGGAGCGGCGCAGCGCCTCGGCCCTGCCGATCTGCGGGTAATCGTTCATATGTTTGAACGTCCTCGTCGTGAGCCGCACCGCTGCGGCGGACTCCACATTCCAGTGGGTAACCAGCAGCGACCGGCTACCCGCATAAAAAAAGGCGCGTGCCAGGCCGGACAAAGCCTCTGCGCCGGGCTTGTCGCCGGCTGCGGTGTTGCAGGCCGATAGCACAACCCAGTCGGCGTTCAGATTCAACTGCGCGACTTCGCTCGCCATCAGCAGACCGTCATCCTCCACGGTCGCCTTTTCCGGCAATGTCAGGGCCAGGGCCGGTTCCGCCTGCCCGCCGACCGCCTCGGTTTCGCCGGCAACGAGGGCATGGGTTGCGAAATGGACCACGCGGTAGTCTTTGAGGGTCGCCTGTTTCACTGCCCGTTCAGTGGCTTTGCCGCGCAATCTGACATCACGTTCCGTTGCGCCCAAGATTGATGCGACAGACCGCAACTCGGCGCCGGTATCTTCCAGACGCGGAAGGCTTCGGCGGAGAACATCAAGGTCAGCGCCGGCGCCGCGGAAATAACTCGCATAAGCGTGCGGGCTCGTCTGTGCGGTTCGTCGATTGGCGTTCTCGGCCGGGCTGTTGTTGAAGATGGGGTCGCCATAGCCGATGAAAGGCTTGCCTGCGGCGGTTTTGCCGGTGAAGGTTCGCAAGGCCCGCAACGAGGATACGGACGGCAGTGTCGTCGTCGCATATTTTCTGACAAGCCAGGCGGCCTCTGCGAAACCGGAAAAGGGTCCTGACCCCTTCGACTTTTGTGGTTCTTCCGTCACCAGAAGGTGAAACGGCAGACTTGTTAAAGCGCCGGACGGAACGATCAGCAGGTGTTTTTTGTTGCGGATCAGGTCGAAGACCGGCCTGACAAGATTTTCATGCAGTGAATGGGCTTTTTTTAGGTCAAAAACCTTACCGCTAGTAAGGGTGTTTAAATTTAGCCCCGAACGCAGTTCACTTACCATGGCCTCTATGGTATTTGAACCGATTTTGGATCGCTCCCATAGAATGCCTTCGCGGGTAACGGCCCAGATGAAGGTTTGCTTTGAATCAACAAGATACACGAGCAGCGCTTCGTCGGGACCAAGCAATGCCTGAACCGTTTTGATATCGAGCGTCTGCGGGTTGGCCAGTTCGGCGAATTCAGGGAAATCGCGTTGTAAGCGGGCGTCACCGGTCTCGATTTTCTGATTGATCCTTTCAAGTTCTGCCCGCATTTCAGAGATTTGACCGGCTTCTTGCCTATCCGGGGATTCGCCGATAGCCCTGATCAGGTTTCGATCCAGTGCCTGCCATCGGACAATTAAATCCTGTTGTTGTCGCACCTGTTGGCTCAACGCCGAACTCCCAGCGCCGAACCGGACCGCCATCTGATTGAGGGCGGCTCCGGTAGACGTACGGCCGGCAAGTTGCATGGTGCTGAATATCTCTGGCGTGAGCTCAGGTAGCCTGGCCGGTACGTTACGCCCCATTTCCCAGGCGATTTCGATCATGTTGCGGAATACATGGCGCACCCTACCCAGTTCTCGGCCTTGGCTTTTCCGTTGCCTGTTATGTCTGAAGGTGCGAGACTGGTGAATGGTTGCAGCACGGCGGACGTAGTCGTAAGCGCTGTGGTGCCGGCCTCGTTTCCGAAGCAAAATCGCCAGATCATTCAGGTTTTCCGCAATATCGGGATGCTCTGGTCCAAGGGATGTTTCCATGATGGCCAGCGAGCTGCGATAAAGTGATTCCGCACCAACAAAATCTCTTTTGGCCTTAAGCAGGTTTGCTAGGTTGACAAGGCTGTCTGCGACTCGGGGATGGTTCACTCCACGTGTTTTTTGCCATATAGCTAGAGAGCGGCGGTAGAGTGGCTCTGCGCCGACGTAATCACCTCTGCGGACTAGTATGCTTGCTATGTTGTTCAGGCTTGCCGCAATATGGGGATGCTCCGATCCAAGGGTCTTTTGCCTGATAGCAAGCGAGCGACGATGAAGTGGTTCGGCAGCAGCAGTGTCACCCGCTTCCTCAAGTAGGACTGCCAGATTATCTAGGCTGGTGGCGACACTCGGATGCTCCGGCCCTAAGGCATTTTCCCTGATTGCCAACGAGCGGCGGTAAAGGGGTTCGGCACCGCCTAAATCACCCGTGGCCTTAAGCAGGATCGCTAGATTAGCAAGGCTATCTGCGACCAAGGGGTGCTCCGGTCCGAGGGACATTTCTCTGATCGCAAGGGAGCGGCGGTACAATGGTTCGGCTCCGGCATAGTCACCGGTTTCCCTAAAGAGGTTTGCCAAATCGACGAGGCTGAATGCGACACTGGGATGTTCCGGTCCAAAGGCTTTTTGTCTGATGGCAAGAGCACGTCGGTAAAGTGGTTCGGCTTGGGCGTATTTGCCGGTGGACCAATGCTTGAGCGCCAAGCAACCAAGGCTATCGGCAACGGCGGAATGCTCCGGGCCCAACGCTTTTTCCCTGATGACGAGGGAGCGCCGACAAAGCGGTCCAGCACTGGCAAAATCACCACTGTGGGTCATGATCAGAATTGCGAGATTATAAAGAGTTGTAGCAAGTTGGGGATGCTCCAATCCAAATACCTTTTCTTTTATGAAAAGAGAACGTCGATAAAGTAGTTCGGCACCAATGTAATCTCCCTCTTCCTTAAGCAGTGCCCCGAGGTTGTTGAGGCTTTGGGCGACCTCGGGATGCTCCTGGCCAAGGACCCTTTCTCTGATGGCCAGCGAACGACGGTACAGCGGTTTGGATCGCGCATAATCACCCGCCTTGTGCAGCGAGATTGCCTCGTTCTGCAGTCGATTGGCCTCACCAAGGTTTTCGTTTGCCCGGGCACTAAGTCGCTTAGCAATTTCCGGAAATTTTATGGAGTTGGGAGCTGCGTTCTGTTGTGTGGCGTGTCTGTGTGGTCGAGGGGTTGGGACTAACACAACATTATCGGGCCAGTGATAACTCGCGGAATGGCATGCCAACGCCGCCTTCAGCGCAGCGTTGGTACTTTCGAGTGAAATATCGGTTAGCGTCCTTTGGCCGTTCGCCACACGCAGAGCGGAGGAGCGGGCAATTTCATTGCGAAAGCTGCTGTTGTCGTAGATGCCCATCAACCAATTTGCGCCACCAATCCTCTTTCCCCGGAAGCTTGTTGTCCATCTGCGTTTTTTATCGAATGTCAGTTTGAGCGAGTGCTTTTTCTGAACCTTTATGAAACTCCAATCCTCATTGAAAAGGCCCATGGCCAACCTCTGATCCTGTTTGATGATACCGAACACGACCAGTGTTCCGTTTGCCTGCTGTTTCTCCGCAAAACATCCTCTGTTTCGATCGTTCCAGTAAATCTCCCAGCCACCCTCAACGCCCCACGGCCTGTCGGCGGTAAAGGCCGGCGCTGCGTCACTCTGGGCCAACAATATGATGAAGACGAGTGCGGCAATCGCCGGCGTGACGATCCGCCTTGTCAGTGGACAATTGGTCCGTGCCATCTTTCGCCTCCCTGCTCTCGGGCTTGCGGGCAATAATAATCATTCTACCCGGAACATCGGAATTTATATTCCGCTGATGCCGACTTTCTGTTTTCATTGGTGATTTGACGGGAAAATTGCCGAAGATTCGCATGTTCGCGGTCATGTTCGTGAATCTGCCGGAATTCGGTGGTTCAGATCCAAAACCATGTTCGGCATTTGAATGCGTTGCGGTGCCGGGAAACTGATTTTGCAATGAGTATGAGGCGGTGCGGGATCGCGAATGATCGCAGCGGAAAGCCCAAATGTTCGTTTCACAAAATTGAAACAGCTTTTAACAGGTGTGCTGCCAACTGAAGCGACTGCGCCAATCGGAACATGGTGTTCACAACCAACTGTTCCGGCAAACCAACGACGGTGCTTGAATTCCAACTTTTAGCGTACAGTAGCGCTGAATTTTTCACGGTCCAGTTGCCCCGAATTCAAACGAAACCTCTTGACGCGCGCGCGCTGCAGCGGGCGCGCGGCGCTGATTGCTCACATGGTCCAGGGATCGCTGCGCCGCGACCAGTCGAACCAGAAACGGCCCGCTTCGCCGAGCACGCTTTCGCGGGTCAGTCCGACATCGCGCAGCAGCCGGTCATCCGGTTTGTCCAGCACCGCCCGCAGCGCCGGGTCGTTCAGGTTTCCCGCCTGCCGTTTCACGCGTTTTGCATCGTGGGCCTCGACGATCGCGCCACCGACCCATTGTTCCGTCATAGTCATAACAGCACACTCCATCGGTTTGTCTGGTTGAAAGGTGGGGACGGCTTTGACATTTCACAAACGAATATCCATTATGGCTGACATGAAGAAACGGAATGTCTCCTGATGCCCCTGCAACTCGAAAGCGATCTGCTGCGCAGCTTCGTCGCTGTCGCCGATTGCCAGAATTTCACCCGCGCCGCTTATATGCTCGGCCGGACCCAGTCCGCGGTCAGCATGCAGATGAAGCGCCTGGAAGAACAGGTCGGCGATCCCTTGTTCGAACGCGGTCCGCGCGGTGTCGCCCTGACGCGCAAGGGCGGTGACCTGCTCGTCAATGCCCGTCGGATCGTGGACCTGCTCAATGAAACCGAGGCGACACTGGCCGCGCCGGCGCTGGAAGGCCGGATTCGGATCGGCATTCCGGAGGAATATGGCGCGGCGGTCCTGTCCCGGGCGCTCAGCGCCTTCGGCAAGGTGCATGCCAATGTCGAAATCTCGGTGCGCTATGCCGGGTCCAGCGCCCAGATGGAGGCGTTGCAGCGCGGCGATCTTGATCTCGCCGTGGTCTTTGAATGGCAGCCGGCACCCCATGGCGAAGTGCTGATGATCGATCCGACCGTGTGGGTGACATCGAATGTGCATTGCATGCATGAACATTCGCCGTTGCCGGTGGCTCTCTATGAAAGTCCCTGTTCGTGCGCGGAATCCGCCATGCGGTCCCTGGAGGCTCACGGACACGATTACCGCGTCGCCTATCGCAGCGACACGGGCAACGGTCTCAGGCTGGCGGTCTCATCCGGTCTGGCAATCGCACCGCTGTCGCGCAGTCACATTCCGGCCGGCTGCCGGGAATTGACCGAAAGGGATGGCTTTGGCGACATCGATTCCTCCCATGTCGTCATGTATCTGCGCCACAAGGCGCCCGGCGAAGCCGTCATGGTCATGGCGGACGCAATCCGCGAGGCCTTCAAGGTGCATGCCGCGGCCATGACGGGTTGAGGGTGGCTTCGGGCGTTTTGGGATCAGTTCAGGGATAAGGGCTGCGTCTAGTACAACCTTGCCGCCCAGAACGATTCTTCGGTGTTGCGGGCCCAGCGAAATCGGCCCACTGCCGCCTCGCCGGCCTCCGAACCCGGTTGTCCGCACCCCGATCGCCCCCTCGCCACGTCATGGCCGGTACGAGACCGGCCACCCACCATGCCGCCTCAATTCGGGATCGTGATTTGTCTCCTCGCCGGTGGGTGGCCGGTACGAGACCGGCCATGACTTGGCGAGGTGGTATTGGACGTTTGGGGATCTGATCAGGGCCAAGCGCCACATCTTGGGGGCCTTGCCGCCAAAAACGAGGGCCGGCTGCATCAGGAAGAGGACGGTTGATTTTCCGCCCTCTGGTTGCGCACAAAAACTGCGCTGGGACCCCGGCCGGAGGCCCGTTTGATCAGGCCTGATTGATGGCTCCCAACTGCTCCCTGAGGAGTGCGCGAATGGACCGGTTTGCGACCATGTCCAGGGCCTGCAGATAACAGGCTTCGGCTTTTGCGCACTGTCCGGCACGCGCATGGAAGTCTGCAAAAACGGCTGGCAGGAGATAATCGTTTTTGAGGACTTCGCGGTCTTTGAGAATTTCCAGCAGGACAAGGCCGGCCGTGACGCCCTCCACCATCATCACGGCAACGGCCCGGTTCAGTTCAACTGCGGGCGAGGGCGCCAGCGCCAGCAGATCGTCGTAGAATTCCAGCACCCGCCGCCAGTCCGTCGCCTCGTAGTCCGGCGCAATCGCGTGGCAGGCGGCAATCGCAGCCTCCAGATGATAGGTCGACCGGGTCGCAGCAGCCATGGATCGGTCCAGGCAGGAAAATCCGTGCCGGATCTGATCCCCGTCCCAGCGAGACCTGTCCTGCCGTGACAGAAGCTTCGGCAGTCCGTTTTCGTCGATGCGTTCGCCAAACCTTGAGATCTGGAAAGCCATCAGCGCGGCAAGCGCCCAGACCCGCCCGTCCTCGGCGAGATGGCTCTGGCCCAACAGGCCGCAAAGCCGTTGCGCCTCCTGGCACAGGTCGCGCCGGATCGGGTCGTCGCCGCCGCGCGGCGAATAGCCCTCGTTGAACAGAAGATAGAGCACCTGCAGCACCCGCGAGGTGCGGGCAGCCTGTTCGGCCCGGTCCGGCATGGCCAGCGGGATGCCCCGGCTTCGGATATGCGCCTTGGTCCGGGTCAGCGATTTCCGCACCGCTTCATAGGAATGATAGGTCGCCGCCGCGATTTCCCGGATGCCGAGGCCGCAGACAAGGCGCAGGGTCAAAAGCACGCTGTCCCTGGTGTTGAGGGCCGGGTGGCAACACACGAAGATCATTTCGATGACCTCGTCGTCGAGCGGACCGAGCCAGTCCGGGGCTGCGCCATCGGCTTCATAAAGTGTCTCGGCCACCTGATCCCGGCGGTTTCTCGCAAGCGTCGCGGTGCGCAATCCGTCAAGCAGGCAATTGCGTGCGGCGGTGTAGATCCATCCGCCGGGATTGTCCGGAATTCCGTTCAATTGCCAGGTGTCGAGGGCCTTGAGCATGGCGGACTGGACGGCGTTTTCCACGTCGTCCAGCTTGTCGGTGCCGAACCTGCGGGTGAGGGCGGCGACGATTTCGCCCCACTTGGTCCGGAAAAACCGGTCGACAAACAATGACGGCGTGCCAATCGGTTCTTCGGACATGACGGGCTCCCGCGTCACGGCGCGACGGTGCCGAGCATTTCGCGAACCTCCACCGAGCCGCCATAGGTCAGGATCGGGCACCTCTTGGCCAGCATTTCCGCCGTCGCCCGGTCCGCCACCGTGACGATGTAATAACCGGCGATTGCTTCCTTTGCCTCCGAAAACGGACCGTCGACGACCATGTCGCCAGCGACATTTCGGATCGTCGTGCCAAGGTCGGCAGACAGTTTTCCGGCGCCGCCGAACGCCTCGGCCGCGCGCAGATCCGCATTCCAGGCGGCAAACTTTTCCAGGGTCGCCTGCAATTCGTCGGGAGAAAACCGGACCCACCGGTCCTCGTGATCGCGCAGGACCAGCAGGAAGGATTTGTTCGACATGGCGTTTCCCTTTCCGGTCGTCAATCGCCATCAGCCTTTCGGCTTCATGGCGGCCATCAGGGGCGTCGGGTCGAAATAGCCGCGCACTTCGACGATCTTGCCCTGCTCATCAAACCGGTGCTGGTCGACGCCGTCAATGCTGACTTCGGATCCGTCGGCCAGCGTGAAGCGCGTGGTCCAGCGGATGATGGTCTCGGATTTGGCCGGGAAGATGCTGTCGACGATGACGACCACCGCCTTGAACCCCATCTGCTGGTTTCTCGCCGCCCACGCCATGACGCCGTCGTGCCCGACATTCGGCGGCGTGCCGACCGGTTCGTGGGTGACCACGTTCGCGGCCATGGTCTGCAGCCAGCCTTCCATGTCGCCGGCATTCAGCCGGTCAAAGAATTTCTGGCTGGTCGCGGCCTGGGCGACAAGGGCCGGATCCGGCGATTGCGCCGACAGGCCGCTCGCACCGACGACAAGAGCCAGGCCGGTGATGAGTGAGACGGCAAACTTTTGCATGGAGTTCATTGTGTGTCCTTTCTCCGGGATCGGGCGACGCGCCCTCCTGACGAAAAGACGATCCGGCCGGACCGACCGGGACATGACCGGGCTGATTTTGACGGTTTTGGCCTCTCAACCCTCAAATGACGCTCGCGCCTTCATCGTGAACTTGATGGGCAGGAAGCACCTGGCCCGATGACATCACGCACACCACAAACGCCTGATGAATCCCGCCAACCTCATCCTGAGGCGCCTTGCGAAGCAAGGCCTCGAAGGACGATCCAGTGGGCGCCATCCGTCCTTCGAGGCTCGACTGCGTCGAGCACCTCAGGATGAGGGTGATGAAAATGAAAATCGCTGCACCATTGGATCTTTTAAAAAAGTGCGCATACTATTGAATTGATTGATAATTTTTTTGGAGCAAACGTTGTCGCCAGGATGTCACTTCACCTCAGACATCACCTCGCAAAGGCCCGGTCGTAAAGGTCGATGATCCTGTCCGCCCTGTCGCGAATCTCCGCGGGCGCGCGACCGGGGGCGTAGAGGCTCGACCCCAGACCGAAGCCGCGCAGGCCCACCGCCGCGTAGGCGGGAAAGTCGGTCTCCGAAATTCCGCCGACCGCGCAGAGCGGCAACGTGTCCGGCAGAACCGCCCGCACAGCATTGATGCCGGCCGGACCGAGAATGCTGGCGGGAAAGAACTTCAGCGCCGACGCGCCGGCTGCGGCGGCGGCAAGCGCTTCGGTTGCGGTGAACACGCCGGGCATGCTGATCATCGACAGGGAGACGGTCTTTCGGATGACGGCCGGGTCGACATTGGGCGACACCACGAGCATGCCGCCGCATTCTGCAATCCTGATGACGTCCCCTTCGCCAAGCACAGTTCCGGATCCGACAAGACAGGGTCTCGACGAGGTTTCCTCGGCGGTCCGCACGGCAATCTCCAGCGATCGAAACGGTTCCGGAGAGTTCAGGGGGATTTCGATTGCCTCGAAACCGGCCTCGATCAGTTCGGTCACGATCGGACGGGTTTCTTCGGGACGGATACCGCGCAGGATCGCGACGAGTTTCCGGTTGACCCGGGTCCAGTCGGCCGGTTGCGTCATGGTTTGTTCCCCTGTTGCCAAAAAGCGCTTGCAGCCGAAAACAGGCCCCTGCGAACGGTCTCGTCAGCATCGTGATCCTGCGTCCGGTGCCCGGCAATCGACAGGGCGCGCCTGTAGAGCTTTGCCAGTTTCCCTTCCGAGACCAGCGCGATTTCGGTGCCCGGTTCGATTCGCGCTGCCGCAATTTCGAGGCCGATCAGCAATCCCGACAACCGCGCCGCGGCGTCCTCGGGCGGCAGGTTTCCCAACAGGGGGCCGGCGCGCACGGAAAACAGCGTCGCGCTGATCCTGCCAGGCTCGGCCAGCGCCTCGGTCACGGCCGTGGCAAAGGCCGGATCTTCGGCCGCGACAGCCTTTTCGTCGCCGATCGCGTGCGCAAGCGTCGAATGTCGCGCGAGCAGCGCATACAGTTCTCCGGTCATGACAGTGCTGAACCCGGTGACGATGCCATTGTCGAACCGGACCCATTTTGAATGGGTGCCGGGCAAACAGACGAGGCCGTCCGTGATCCCGCCCAGCATCAGGCCGAGAAGCAGGGTTTCCTCGCCGCGCATGACATCGGGTGCCGCCGGATCGCGCTGCGCCAGTCCGGGCAGCATTCTGATGTCTCTCCTGGTGGAGGGAACGGGTACGGCCGCGCCGGCAATTTCCGAGGGGCGGGCCGGCAGGTCGGCATAGGGCGCTTCAATCCAGCCTTTCGCGGAGCCGGCCATGCCGCATATGATAACCGGCAGCCCGTCCGGCGCATCAACAGCGCCGAGGGCCGCTTCCAGTTCCGCTTCATAATCCGCCGGCTCGAGGGTCGACATGCCGCGATCGGACTGCCGCTCGGCAATCACGGTGCCGTCATGGTCGACGAGCCACAGCCGGAAGCGGCTGGTGCCCCAGTCCACCGTTCCGCAGAATGCAGTCCTGTTGGTTTTCTCCTGCACGATCATGCGATCCTGTAATGTTTCAGGAAGTCCGGGTCCGGTTCAACGCCGTGACCGGGTCCGTCGGGGAGTGTCGCATATCCGCCGCTGCGCGCCACCTGTCCCTGAATATCGAGCGGGTCCTGCAGCAGCCGATCGCGAAACAGATTGTGGGTTGTGTCGAATTCCAGCATCGGGTCGCGTGGGAAAAGCCCGCCCGGCAGGGGCGGCATCGCGGCGCTCAGATGCAGGTTGACGGCAACCGCGACCGCCGAACCCCAGACATGATTGATCACCGGCGTAAAATGGGTGTGGGCGAGCGCCATCACCTTGAGATATTCGCTGATGCCGCCGACCGCACAGACTTCCGGCTGGGCGATGTCGAGGCAGCGTCCCTCCAGCAGATGACGCCAGCCCCAGCGGGTAAATTCGGCCTCGCCGCCGGAAATGTTGACCTTCAGTCTCGCCCGCAATTCCCTGTAGCCGTCGAGATCCTCCGGCGCGACCGGTTCTTCGAACCAGTATGCGTCGAGCGCGCCGAGCGCTTCGCCGACCTTGAACGCGTCGCTCGTCGTGTAGCAATGATTGGCATCGACCATGAACGGGAAATCGTCGCCGACCCCGCGCCGAACCGCCTCGGCGAGCCGGATGTCCTCGGCCGCGCCGAGGCCGACCTTCATCTTGGTGGCAGCGAAACCGGCGGCCTTGATGGCGGCGGCTTCCTCCTCGAAGCGGGCGAGGTGCGACGCCAGATCCTGGCGCTGCAGCATCATGCCGTAGCCGTAGACAGGAACCCGGTCGCGATGTTGACCGCCGATCAGCTTGCAGAGCGGCAGTCCGGCAATCTTGCCGGTCAGATCCCAGAGCGCGATATCGACGCCGGACAGGGCCTGCAGCGGCATGCCCTTCTGGCCGTGATCGCGCAGCAGATTGTAGACATGGTGCCAGATCACGTCGCGGTCGAGCGGGTCGCGGCCGACGATCATCGGCTTGATAACCGTCTCGACGATACCCTTGTTGGCCAGCGCGACGGTCCCGGGCCCGAAACATTCACCCCATCCGGTCAATCCCGCATCCGTACGGACTTCGACCAGATGGGCGGTGCGCCTGGCATAATATTGCTGGGAATAGCCGAGTTCCTCCGGCAGATCGTAGGCGAGCACATGGCTGACGACGTCGGTGATTTTCATGGAATGACCAGTCTTTCTTCAACACGGCTGCGGGCATCGGCCAACAGATTTTCCATTGCCTGTTCGGCCTGATCTCCGTCGCGCGCGAAGATTGCGTCGCAAACCGCCCGGTGGAACGGGATCGACTGCCTGTTGTCGCGCGGTTCCCTGTTGGTGAGACGAATGCTGATCAGAAGCGCCGAAAAGATGATGCCCTCCATGGAGGCGACAAAGTCGTTGTGCGTTGCCTGCAATATCGACTTGTGAAACAGGGCGTCGGCGACGACGAAATCCTCGACGGAACCCCTTTCGTTCTCCATGCGCCGGCAACTGGCGGACACGCGCTCCAGATCCTCTTGCCCGGCCCATTGACAGGCCCAGCGTGCCGCCTTCGGTTCGATCGCCAGCCGAATGTCCAGCAATTGGCGCAGGAAATCGGCGTCTGGCGGCGCAGACTGGTGCCACGCCAGCACATCGTCGTCGAGCAGGCTCCATTGCGACCGGGGCCGAATCCGCGTGCCGATCCCGCGGCGGGCTTCAACGAGGCCCTTGCCGACCAGAACCTTGACGGCGTCGCGGATGACCGAGCGGCTGACCCGGTAGCGCTCGGCGAGCGCGCCTTCGTCTTCGATCAGATCGCCGGGCTGATAGAAACCGGCGACGATGCGCCGCCCGAGTTCCCGAACGACCTGCGACGAGAGGCTCGGTGTCAGCGCCTGACTATGCTTCAGGTCATAGAATGTCATTTCATTCATATGTTGAAGTTAAACATATGATGTTTGTTCGATCAAGTGTCGCAGGACACTGGCACACCGTGAATAGACTATTGAAGGACTCGGGATAAAGGCGTACAGCCTGAGGCAACGTGCCCTCGGACCTCTTGCGTCTTTGAGGGCTCTCCCGGGCCACCGGGACCGACCCGGTTCGAACCATCCCCTCGTCAGCGCGTTTGGACACGCGCGCGACTGTCAAGGAGCCTTAGCAATGAAGAACATCGACGTCAGCAAACGCCGTGACGATGCGATCTCCCGCGGTGTCGGGATGATGACGCAGGTTTATGCCGAAAAGGCCAGCAATGCCGAGATCTGGGATATCGAGGGCAACCGCTATATCGACTTCGCCGCCGGCATCGCGGTGGTCAATACGGGCCATTGCCATCCGCGCATGATCGAGGCGGTCGAGCGTCAGGCCAAGGCGTTCACCCACACCTGCCATCAGGTCGTGCCTTAGGAAAACTACGTCTCGCTCGCCGAGCGCCTGAACGAAAAGGCCCCGGGAGATTTCGAAAAGAAGACGATCTTCGTCACGACCGGCGCTGAAGCGGTGGAAAACGCGATCAAGCTCGCGCGCGCCGCGACCGGGCGTCCGGCGGTCATCGCCTTCGGCGGCGGGTTTCACGGCCGCACCTTCATGGGCATGAGCTTGACCGGCAAGGTCGAACCCTACAAGAAGGGGTTCGGCGCGATGATGCCGGATGTCTACCACGTTCCGTTCCCGATCGAATTGCATGGCGTGTCGACGAAGGATGCGCTTGGCGCCCTGACCAAATTGTTCAAGGCCGATCTCGATCCGGGCCGCGTCGCGGCCATCATCTTCGAACCGGTTCAGGGCGAGGGCGGGTTCTATCCGGCGCCGGCCGATCTGGTGCGCGGGTTGCGGGAGCTGTGCGACGAGCACGGCATTGTCCTGATCGCCGACGAGGTGCAGACCGGCTTTGCCCGCACCGGGAACCTGTTCGCAATGGACGGCTATTCCGTCTCGCCGGACATTACGACCATGGCCAAGGGCCTGGCCGGCGGTCTGCCGCTGGCGGCGGTGACCGGACGCGCCGATCTGATGGATGCGGCGGCGCCCGGAGGCCTTGGCGGCACCTATGGCGGCAATCCGCTCGGAATCGCCGCCGCCCATGCGGTTCTGGACATCATTGAGGACGAGGATCTGTGCAACCGGGCCAATGAGCTCGGATCCCGCCTGAAGCAGCGCCTGGAACAGATCCGCCAGTCGACGCCGCAAATGGTCGATGTCCGCGGTCCGGGTTTCATGGTGGCCGCCGAATTCAACACGAAGGATGGCAGCGCGCCGGACGCCGACTTCGCCAACCGCGTCCGGGCCGAAGCGCTGCAGCGCGGACTGATCCTGCTGACCTGCGGGGTTTATGGAAACGTTGTCCGGTTCCTGGCGCCGATCACCATTCCCGACGATGTCTTTGCCGAAGGAATGGATATTCTGGAAGCCTCGATCGAGGCCGCGCGAAAGGGATGACCGGTATCCTCCAGGGAGGTTCTGCCCGCTTTTCCGGGATCCGGAATCCGGAGCCCGCCGCGCTGGGCGACTGTGCTCCCGCGGCAACCCCAATCTGCCTTCCCGGACGTGATCCGGGAACCGCATGACAAGCGCGCCATTGCGGCATCGCGTGCTCTGCCCGCTTTTCCGGGATCCGGAATCTGGAGCCCGCCGTGTTGGGCGACTGTGCTCCCGCGCCAACCCCAAATTGTCTTCCCGGTCGTGATCCGGGAACCACATGACGGGTGCGGCGCCGTGCAATTGTCCACCGGAGCACCCTTTGATCCTCTGGACGCCGGATCAGGCCCGGCGCGGCACACGAGGGGAGTGGTGGTGTGCAAAGGCAGGCGTGCCGGCCGCCATTGTCGGACGCGACCGTTCCCCGCACGTCATTCCCGCGGAGGCGGGAAGGTGGAGTCACGTTTGAAGTGCAACACGGTTGAAGATTTCGTTTGGCGTTTTGTATCCGAGGCATTTTCGTGGTGTTGTGTTGTATTCCGTGACGGCCTTTTTCAATTTGTAAGCTGATAGCCTCGTTAAATCGGTTTTCCTTGGGAGCTGGCGTCTCATTCGTCCGATAGCGTTTTCCACGCCTCCCTTTTGCCAGGGCGCATGGGGGTCACAGAAGAAGGTCTGCACCTTCAAAGCGGTGTTGAGCTTGTAGTGATGAGCGAACTCGGTGCCGTTGTCGAAGGTGACGGTGCGCCGCAGATGCGCTGGCATTGAGCGTAGGAAGCTGATGATCTTGGCGACCACATGCAGGGCCTTTTTAGAGGCAAGGCGAGTGATGTAAAGCCGGCGGGAGAGCCGTTCATGGAGCACCAGAACATAGCGGCCATATTTTGCAAAGCACATCAGATCGGCCTCCCAATGGCCGGGTTCACAGCGTTGGTTAGCCTCTGGGCTGCGCTCAGTTAAGCTTCTGCGGTGTCTGATAAAATCCACACTTCCAAGCCCGCCGCGCTTCAGCTGTCCTCTGCGGTGTTTGCGTTTTGGCAGCAGCTTGTGCCAGTGATCCTTCTGGGCACTGCGGTGATAAACAAACCGATAGATTGACTCATGGCTGATCCTCATGACAGCGTGCTCTTCAGCCAGTCTGCCGGCGATCTGTTGGGGCGACCATCCCATAGCAAGACGGTCGCGCACATGGTCTTGCAGGGCAGGCTGGCGCTGCAGTTTGAAGCGGGCATCCCAGCGCCTTCGGCGCTCTGCGAGGCCTTGTGCGCGAACCGCTTCATACCCTCCGGGATAGCTTTTGGTGGCTTTGGCATTGCGTCGCAGCTCCCGGGAAATTGTGCCCGGTGATCTGTGCAAAGCCCGGGCGATGGCACGCACCGATGTTTGGTTGCGATGCAGATGATAAATCTCAATCCGCTCGCTCAGTGAAAGATGTGAATAGCTCTGTCCCATAGCAGCACCCAGTTTAGGGTGTTGCACTTGTATCGTGAACCAACCGAATCCATTCCGACATGGCCAATCACAATCCCGGAAGAAGCGGTCGGACGGATCGCCTCGGCAGGCGCGGCGATGATGTGGGTGGGGTGCGCAACGATGCTGATATCGCAGTCGTGGAGGTCGCCGCGACCAGATTTTGCATCAACTCCATTTCCCCATTACGCCATGTCGGCGCAGGCCTGAATCCACTCCCGTCGGCAAACGTCTGCTTCGCATCCCGCCCAAATCGTAATGCGTTGCTCTTGAAAAATTGCTCGCCTTTTTTTCGTTTTCATAATAAGAAATCCGAAATTCTAGGGATGAATATTATGTTTTGGAAGTGGAAGAAAGATAATAAAAAATCCAATGAATTGAGTGATGTGCAGGAAAAAGAAAATAGTGGTTCGGAATTACCCGTAAACCTTACATTGAATCAAGTATTTCATCTTGCAAAAGCTGCTTTCGAGGCCAGAGGGTTTCCTCGTTCTGGCGTTGAGTTTCTTGCCGAACAAATAGCTTGGCTTGAAGCGAGGGGTCTCCCTGCTTTGACCTGCCTGACAGCGGAATTTACTATTCTAAGTAAAGGGGTTTGGAGTGAGCGTCAACCCAAGCCCAGTGCCAACAACCAGTTGGTTTTTGATTGCCCGTTTATCTCCGGCGTTATTCTTGAAGATTATTTCGAACAACTTGTAGATATCGATCCGAATGAGATTAAGGGTATTATGGGGCCTACAAGTCCGCTTTTAATATTGCCAAGAATAGCAAGGTATTCCGAAAAAATTGGTGTGCCTGTGCAAATGTACTTTAAGAGTGGGGAGCCGATTGAGATTGTTGGCTGCATCACAACCGATGGCGACAAAATATTGGTCGAAGGCGATGTGGGAAGGTTTTTCGTCTCGACGGGTTTGAGTTTTTCGCGCTCGGAAACACCGTTGCCTGATCAAGCGCATGGACCGATCTTCGAACGAGCCACCATTGGGGAGGATTGGATGTTGAGTTTGGCAGAATTCATTGCAAGGGATTAAACCGATGAATGATCGAATTGATGATCTATTGGGTTGGGAGGAAGAGACGCAAAGTCTCCTCAGGAAATTGAGTATGGGAGACATTTCAAATCTTCATGCGGCAATCATGGCGCATGAGGGGAAGTTGGAAAACAACGAAAACGGAGAAGACGAACCTGATCAATCGGATCCGAAGCCGGATCGTCAGGAAATGGTTCATATGACTGCCAAAGACAGTCCGAATGCTGCCCTTTTCAGGCGCTTGGAACAGAAGGGCTGGATGCAGGAACAGAGCGCCAGTTGGCCGGCTGACGCCCCCGACGAAATAAAAGAGTCCACACTCGAATATGCATGGACTGAAAAAGGAATACGATTGTTGCCACAGCTACTGGCTTATTATTTCGCTTCAGATAACATTTCGCCGGAACACGAAGAATCTGAAGAAATTTCATAGAAAGATTTTGAGTTTATATTTGATAAAATCAAAAATATACTTGCATGAAAAAATTTATTTAAAGGTAATTATTGGCTTCGGCGTTGATTGGGGATTTGTGTCAGTAATTTTTAAACAAATGGGTTCTTGAGCAATGGCGCTTGCCTGATAGTTTACGCCCACCAGGAATGAAAGCGTGTCTGGCGAACCTGCTTTGGCACAACGCGGTTTAGCTCCAGTCAACCGCCGCCCCCTCAGCATCCTCCCGCGTCGATGCCGCAGCACGCTCGGATATCGGGATGGTTTCCGCAGCAATCGTTGAGCATGAACGAGACGAGGCCGCCGAGAGTGTCCAGCCGCGCCCGGTATATGATTTTTCGCGATTGCCGTTCCGCCGAGATCACGCCGGCCCGTTCCAGCGCGGCGAGATGGAACGAGGCCTTGGAGGAGATCGCGCCCATCGCCTCGGCGATTTCCCCCGCCGGTGCGCCGTCCTCCCCGCGCGCGATGAGATAGCGCACGATGTGCAGGCGCATTTCCTGCGACAGCGCCGAGAGCATTGCGAGAGCATCTTTTTCAATCATATTTCAACCATACTTGAAATATTGAATTATCGCACATATAACGATGACGAGACAGATCCTTCAAGCCCGCCAGGGTCCACAAACAGACAGGAGCGACAATGAAAATCGTCAGTTTCAAAATCTGCCCCTTCGTGCAGCGTGTCACGGCCCTGCTGGAGGCGAAAAACATTGCCTACGACATCGAATACATCAGTCTCAGCGACAAACCGCAATGGTTTCTCGATATCTCGCCCAACGGCCAGGTGCCCGTATTGATCACCGATAACGGCCGGGCGCTGTTTGAGAGCGACGCAATCGTTGAATATGTCGAGGAGGCCTATCCTCCATTGCAGGGCGGCGTGTCGCTCGAGGACAAGGCGACCAACCGCGCCTGGAGCTACCTGGCGTCCAAGAACTACCTCGTGCAATGCGGGGCTCAGCGCAGCGCCGACAAAGATGTGTTGCAGGAACGCAGTGCCAAGCTGGGCGTGGCCTTCGACCGGATCGAGAAGCAGCTCGGCGACACGCGCTTTTTCAACGGCGACGAAATCGGTATGGTCGACATTTCCTGGCTCACCCTTTTGCACCGGGCGGAAATCGTCGAGCGGCATTCCGGCTACGACTTTCTGGGGGACCGGCCGAAGCTGAAGCAATGGCAGCGGCACCTGATGGCGTCCGGGCTTGCCGAAAAGTCGGTTGCCCCGGATTTTATCGAGGCGTTCTCGACCTTCTACCTGTCGGATGAGACCTATCTCGGGCGGGGCGGCGACGTCGAAACGGCCGGTATCGGCGGGACCCGTGCAGCGGATGCATGCTGTTGATGGGATCCACGCAAACTTCGACCGGCACGCGCTTTGGTGCATTGGCGGAACGAGGGACTGGTCGTCGAGCATCCCGGCTTTCACGGAGACGAGGCCGGGATGCTGGGGCGATGTTCCAAAAACCGGGGACCCGCAGTCCAGGCAGAAGTTGCGGGTCAGTTCGTTTCGTCTGTCGGCCTGTTTCCGTTCAAGCAGGCGGATTACCTGAAATTACAATCTCTCGTGCACATCGACATGAGAATACGATGGAAGAATCATATACCCACCGATCATGTATCTACTGCGAACCAAAAATTGCCCGAAGAGGGATGTTGAAAAACGGTGGGCCTTGCCTGACCGGGTGTTTTTCGCCTGTGGGGCTTGCCATGTATTGGCCTACGTCTTCATGGAAACGTTTGCTTCTCTGGACACTCAAGCGTTCTGGATCAAGCCGAATGAAGGCCACACAGGCAATCACATCATAGTGGCGTTCAAAGACACTGTTTTCGACTATCACGGCTACGCGGAGAAGGGGCGTTTTCTCGACCACTATTGGAAAAAGGCTAGGAGGATTTATCCGACTTGGGATGGAAAGCTGGTTGCGGTTACGCCTGATGCCCTAATCACCGAGGGACCTTCGGCGATCTACGATGGCCTTTGGTTGAGAGCACCGCATCAATTTTTCAAAGACCCAATTGAGCGCGCTGAACGTTACCTGGACAAGTTCCCGAAACCGTTGGTATCACCGGATTGATCATCCGTTGTGATAGTGTCGGGAAAACTCAGGAAGGATTTTGGTTTGAGTTCCGCCGATTGCTATTTTCAGATCCAGTTGCTTGTTCGCCACCCAGAAATCGATCCCGATGAAATAACAGATGCATTGGGGTTAACTCCCGATCGATCATGGAAGGCGGGCGATCAGCGCACCACACCTGCCGGGTCGGTGCTCGCTGGAAAATACAAACTGTCCAACTGGTCACACAGTTGGGAAGTTGTTGGCGAAAGGTGTTTTTTCAAATGTGCCGAAAATATTGTGCGCGATTTACAATGCCGGCAATCCTTCTTCGCACAGCTTGCGGATGAGCGGGGCGAAACGATGTTGAATATTCAATTGTATGGCAAAGGCAATATTGGCGACGTAGCTTCGCCGAGCTTTCAAACACTGTTACAAAGTTTGGGAATACTTCTAGGTATTGAGGTTTTTCCTGAGTGGCATAAGGCGGACGCGAACACGCCATCGAACGTCGAATAATCTGCAGAGCAAACGAAACCGATCTGCGCAACAAGGACCTGCTGCCTTTGCACGATCCGATTTCACGCAACCGTCCGCAGGTTTCAGCATCACCCGCTCTATGTCCGCCCCCGTGCAAGAATCGGGTCGCGCGACCGGTCCTCCTGTGCAAGAAGCTCCCATGAGCCAGCCATCCTCCCCCACGATCAACCTCGTTTCCGGACTGCTTCTGCTCGGACTGGCGACAGTCTGGGGCGGGTCCTTCTTTTTTGCGGAAGTCGCGCTCAGGGAAGTGCCGCCGCTGACGATCGCCCTGCACCGGGTCTTCTGGGCCGTTCCCGCCCTCCTGTTAGTTGTCTGGCTGAAAAAGATCCGGATCCCGAGATCGGCCAGGACCTGGTTTTGCTATCTGATCATGGGCGCGCTGAACAATGCCATTCCGTTTTCCCTGATCTTCTGGGGGCAGACGAATATCGGCAGCGGCCTGGCGTCGATCCTGAACGGAACGACGGCGGTGTTCGGGGCGGTCGTTGCCGGTCTCCTGCTGGTTGACGAGCCTTTGACCGCCCGCAAGATCGTCGGCGCGCTGTTCGGAATTCTCGGGGTTGCGGTGATCATGGGCCTCGACGCACTGACAAATTTCGATCCGCGCAACCTCGGCCAGCTCGCCATTCTGGGGGCGGCCCTGTCCTACGCCTTCGCCGGGGTCTGGGGCAAACGCTTCCTGTCCGAGCATCCGCCGATGATGAATGCGCTCGGAATGCTGGTCGGCGGCACCGTTTTGATGATCCCGGTCGCGTTTTATGTCGAGGGCGTCCCGTCGTTTGTCCTGTCGCCGGAGGTCTGGGCCTGCCTCCTGGCCGTGGCCTTGTTGTCCACGGCCATCGCCTATCTGCTTTATTTCGAAATTCTCGTGCGGGCCGGGTCGGCGAACCTGATGCTGGTGACGCTCCTGATCCCGCCGATTGCCGTCGGCCTCGCCTATACTTTTCTCGGCGAACGGCTCGGCAGCGAGGCGGCATACGGGTTCGTTCTGATTGCCGTCGGCCTGGCGATAACCGACGGCCGCCTGTTGAAATGGGTGTCGGGAAGGCGCAAGGCCGCCGCGTAGCGTTGGTTCGGTTGCCGGTTCATGAGCCGGTCGGCAGGCTGTGATTTGATTGCATATCGAGATAAATTAATAATATATTTCAATATTTTGTGAGATTTTCATGAGTTCCAAAAACAACGACGATCATCTTTCCTCTACCTCATCCTGAGGTGCGCAGCGTAGCGGAGCCTCGAAGGACGGATGGCGTGCACTGGATCGTCCTTCGAGGCCTTGCTGTGCAAGGCACCTCAGGATGAGGTCGTGGGTTTCAAAGCTCTGATTGAGCATTAGATCTTCCATAATCAACTTGATTCAAGCCCTGCCCAGTCGTGTTGACAAAATGCAAATTTGAGAGCTGGGACCTGCACAGATGACGCAGTCAAAGTAGAGCATCCGGCAAATGAACCAGATTTTCAGCCCGATGCTCTAACCTTCGTCCGCGACACGTCCGTTTTCGCCGAGTCCGGCAAGAATCTCCCCGGCATTTTCATTCAGGCGCGGCGGCGACCCCAGGTCCGGCGCCGGGGTTCGGCTGAACCGCAGCGCGTTCGCCGCAACCCGCCAGCCGGGCACGCCCGGGTCCGGATGCGGCACGGTTTCGATCATCCCCCGCGCCGCCACATGCGGATCGGCGAAGATGTCACGAACATCGTTGACCGGGCCGAACGGAACTTTGCCGCCGAGCATGCGCGTCAGGTCCTGTTTTGAGTGCTGCAGGGTCCAGCCCTCCACGATGGTATTGACCATTTCGGAATTGTTCGAACGGTCGGCCTTCGACGCGAACCGGGGGTCCGTGCCGAGGGCTGGCTGGCCCATCACATCGGTGAGGATCTGCCAGAACCTGTCGTCGACGATGCCGAGTGCGACATGGCCGTCGCTCGCCCTGAACATGCCGAACGGCGCCAGCAGCGGATGCGCATTGCCCTCCGGCCGGGGAACTGCGCCGCTGTAATCATGCTGATAGACGATGCGTTCGCACAGGCTGAGGACCGCGTCGTACATGCCGATGTCGACGAACTGGCCTTCGCCGGTCGCTTCCGCGTGGCGCAGGGCGGCGAGAATGCCGAAGGCCATCAGGGCGCCGGAAAAAATATCGCCGATCCCCGGTCCGGCCTTGGTCGGGCTTTGCGGATCCGGCCCGGTGATCCCGGTAAGCCCGCCCATGGCCTGCGCCACCACATCGTAGGACGGCCAGGAATTGTAGGGGCTTTCGCCCGACCGCGGATCGCCGAAACCGCGAATGGTGGCATAGACGAGTTTCGGATTGTGACCGGCAAGCACTTCGTAGCCGAGGCCGAGCCGTTCCATGACGCCGGGGCGGAAATTCTCAAACAGCACGTCGGCGGTTTTCACCAGTCCGATCAGGGTCTGTTTGCCGTGTTCGCTCTTCAGGTCGAGCACGATGCTCTTCTTGCCGCGATTGAGGCTGACGAAGTAACCCGCCCATTCCCGGTCCGGGTCGTCGGCGCGGTACGGTCCGTTGCTGCGGCTGGTGTCGCCGTCGGCGCCCTCGATCTTGATCACCTCCGCACCGTGATCGGCCATCATCATCGTGCAATAGGGGCCGGACAGCATCCGGCCGAGATCGAGCACGCGGACGCCGGCGAGAACGCCTTGCGGTGCTTCCGTCTTCTCCGATCCTTCAGGCATCAGCGGAAGTCCCGGTCGCACGGTTCAGAAAGTCGAGCAGGATTGCGTTGACCCGATCCGGATCTTCGGCAAGCGCCATGTGCCGCAGGCCGGGCAGGATGACTGTTTCCGATCCGGCGATTTCAGCGGCAATCGCATGGCTCATCTCCGGCGAATTGCCGTAATCCTCGTCGCCGGTCATCACCAGGGTCGGACAGGCAATGGCAGGCTCCGGCGCGACGAGTTCATCGACGCCGTCCACCAGCACCTGGTACATGTCGGGATACAGCCCGATATCGTTGGCCAGCACCCATGTCCGTACCAGGTCCATCACGTCCGGCCGCGCTTTCCGGCACTCTGCGGAGAACCAGCGTTCCAGCGCCGCTTCCACGGTCGCGGACGGACCGTCGATCCGGGCCTGCTCGACCCGTTTCTGCACCGCCTGCCGGGCCTCTTCGGTACGGGCATAAGCGGAATGCAGGATCCCGAGCGCCGTTACCCGGTCGGGGAAATCCATCGCGAAGCGCCGGCAGATCATGCCGCCGAGGGAAAATCCGACAATCGCGCATTGCCGGATCCCGACATGATCGAGCAGCGCGCGCAACTGTTCCGCCAGCAGGCCGAGATCCGGCTTGCGCGGCGCCGGGCCGCTGGCGCCGTGGCTGTAGAGATCGTAGCTCAGGACCCGGTACGATCCGAGCGCCGGCGCCTGCCATTGCCACATGGCATGGTTCATGCCGAGGCCATGGATCAGCGCGACCGGCGGTCCGTCCTCGGGGCCCTGGAGACTGAAGGCTGTACCGTTGAAAAGTTCGGGCATGCGGCGGCGGTCCGTTCGGGTTTGGTGGGATTTATGCGGGCTTGTAGGCGACGACTTCAACCTCGACCTTGACGTCGACCAGAAGGTCGTTGACGACGGCGGACCGGGCCGGCGGATCGTTGGGGAAATATTCGCCGTAAACCGCGTTGAACCCGGGGAAATCCGCCCGGTCGACCAGCCAGACCATGGCCTTGACCACGTCGTCGAGGCTGCATCCGGCTTCCGCCAGCGTCGCCTTGATGTCGTCCAGAACCGCGCGCGTCTGCTCCTCGATTGTGCCTTCGACCATCGGTGCGCCGTCCTTGAACGGGATCTGGCCGGTCAGGAAGACGAAGTCGCCCGCCCGGATTGCCCGCGACAGCGACAATTGCCGCCCGCCGATCACGATCGGCGCGCCGATCACCTGTTTTTTTCCCGCCATGAATATCCTCCCGTGACAGGGAATTATCTCCCGTGCCACACTTCCATCCGTCAGTTTTTCGACGAGGCATGTCGAATAACTTGCGTGTTGTGACGACAGAAAAGACAAGATGTCAAACCAATTGAGCGCTTTCGTTTGCGCGGCAACGGACGAACGAACCGAAAGTGCGGGACCCAAGGGCGGACAAGCGCAACGGCGATGCATGACATGGCCCGGGCGCCGACCAGAAGGATCAAAAGATGGCCGATCTGACCTCCTATGAAATGTTGATCGACGGACGATGGACCGGCGCCAGCGACGGCAACAGTTTCGAAAGCATCAATCCGGCCACGGGCGCGGCCTGGGCGCGGATCCCCGAGGCCAGCGCGGAGGATGTCGATCGTGCCGTTCAAACCGCGCACAGGGCTTTTTGCGAAGGGCCGTGGTCGCGCATGACGCCGACCGAGCGCGGCCGCCTGTTGCGCAACCTGGCCGATCTTCTGGCGGAAAAGTCCGAGGACCTCGGACGCACCGAATCCGTCGATACCGGCAAGATGCTGAAGGAAACCCGCTGGCAGGCCAAATATATTGCCGAGTTCTTCCACTATTTCGCCGGCTGCGCCGACAAGATCCACGGCGAAACCCTGCCGATCGACAAGCCGGACATGTTCGTCTTCACCAACCGGGAACCGCTTGGCGTGGTCGCGGCGGTGGTGCCGTGGAACTCGCAGCTGTTCCTGGTCGCGGTCAAGATCGGCCCGGCGCTTGCCGCCGGCAACACGGTCGTTCTGAAGGCGTCCGAACACGCGTCCGCCGCCATGCTCGAATTCGGAAAACTGATCGAGGCGGCCGGGTTTCCGCCGGGCGTTGTCAACATCGTCACCGGCCACGGCGATCCCTGCGGCAAGGTCCTGACCTCGCATCCGCTGGTCCAGCGCATCAGTTTCACCGGCGGTCCGGGCGCGGCCAGACACGTGCTCTACAATTCTGCGGAAAACTTTGCCGAAGTGTCGCTTGAGCTCGGCGGCAAATCGCCGTTCATCGTCTTCGACGACGCCAATGTGGAAAGCGCGGTCAACGGCTCGATTGCCGGCATTTTCGGCGCCACCGGCCAGAGCTGCGTCGCCGGCTCCAGGCTTTATCTGCATGAGGCGATCGCCGACGAATTTCTCGAACGCATGGTCAAACTCGCGGGCCAGATCCGGATCGGCGATCCGCTCGCCGAAGAGACCCAGATGGGGCCGCTGTGCACCACCGGGCAATTGAACAACATCGAGCGCGAGGTGGCCTTTGCCCAGGAGGAGGGCGGCACGGTTCTGAACGGCGGGCGTCAGCCCGACGGGTTCGGCGCCGGTCTCTATTACGAACCGACGATCATCGAATGCCGCGACCAGAGCCAGCGCATCATAGACACCGAACTGTTCGGCCCGGTCCTGAGCGTCCTGCGGTTCCGGGACGAGGATGAGGTGATCCGGCTCGCCAACGACACCAGGCATGGGCTGGCCGCCGGCATCTTCACCGTCAACGGCGCCCGTTCCATGCGGGTGGCAAAGGCCGTGCGCGCCGGCATCGTCTGGGTCAACACCTACCGGGCGGTCTCGCCGATCGCCGAATTCGGCGGCTTCAAGGGATCCGGCTATGGCCGCGAATCCGGGTTCCAGGCCATGTACGACTACACCCGTCCGAAGACGATCTGGGTCAATACGTCGGATGAACCGATGGCCAATCCGTTTGTGATGCGGTGAGCTTTGGGGCTTTGCCGGATCCTTGGCTAACTATTTCAGTGACGTGTAAGAGGCTGGAAGGGTCCCAAGTCAAAACGATGTTCATTTCCCTCAACCTCATTCTGAGGTCGCCAACACGGGTGTTCCCGTGTTGGGCATCAAGAGTACCACATCGGGTATACCCGATGTGGATGCGAAGCGGAGCCTCGAAGGACGATCCAGTTCACGCAGCCTTCCAGGCTCAGCGCGTCAAAGCGTAGATGGCGACTGGTCTGTACGAACTCGTCCTGGACAACTGCTACGCCGTCCAACATGGCGCACTCCAACCTGTCTCATGCACCCACGTCATGGCCGTGGCTTGTCCCGGCCACCCACCGCGCCGCCTCGAAGCGGGATCGTGATTTGCCTCTTGCCCGGTGGGTGGCCGGTACAAGACCGGCCATGACGTGTTGGAGGGAGTCTTCTGCCGTAATTGACAGCCGATACGCTTTCCGCATTGCGCCGAAAAGTGTCCACCCTGTCTCCGAACACCTGTCCGCCATGTCTCCGGGCCATAAATCAGGCCACAGCCATAACGTGGGAGAACCGGACGGGTTGGAACGCGCCATGCTGGTCGACGTAACAGTTGCTCGGGATAGGGTGGTCGGGTTTCACGCTCGCCATTTGCGGCAAAACGCACAATCGGTTTGCTTCAACACCTGTCGTTTGTCGAACGGAACTGAATCCCCGAATCAACAACGCCCTCAATTCAACTCCGGTACCCCGGATCCTTGCGCTCGAGCATGCGGATCATCGCCTGCCAGACCCGTGTGCCCGCCGGCTGGTTCTCCGGCACGCCGCCGTAGGAAAACAGCCCCTCGACAATTTCCTCCGAGGCCAGGACAGGTTCCTGTCCGGACGCCAGCACGTCGACCTGGATCTTGCAGGCCATCTCCAGATAGTAGAGCCAGTAGAAACATTCAGCGATCGATCGGCCGCAGGCCAGAAGGCCGTGGTTGCGCATCACCATCAGGAACTTGTCGCCGATGTCGCGAGCCAGCGCGGCGCATTCGTCCTCGGCCGACGTGACATCCTGATAATCGTGGTAGCAGACGGTCGGCAGCACCATGTTGGCATGTTGTGACAGAGGCAGGATTCCGCAGGCCATGCACGACACGGCCGCCCCGGCGCGGGAATGGGTGTGGGCGACGAACCGGACGTCCGGCCGGGCCCGCAGCACGGCAGTATGGATCAGATGACCGGCCTCGTTCGGCGCGTAGTCGCCGGCAATCAGATTGCCGTCGAAATCGACCTTGATCAGATTGGACGCCGTGACTTCGTCCATCAGGAAATCATCCGGCTTGATCAGGTAATGGCCCGGTTCTCCGGGCACCCGCGCCGTCAGGTGGGTGTAGATCAGATCGGTCCAGCCGAAATGCACATAAAGCCGGTGCAGGGCGGCGAGGTCGACCCGCGCATGCCATTCCTCTGGGTCGAATTCCTGATGGTCGGAAAGCTTGTGCAGGGATGACATGGCGGGTTCCGTTTTTCTGTCGGGTTGAAACGAGAGTGTGATTTAGCTGCGCCGCATTGGCAAGATGAGAATGCCGGACGATCCGCCGGAGCGAAACCGCACCCTTTGACCCGCTGGCCATCCCGGCACGGCTGTTCTCGCGACAGTCGGCACGGAATTTCATCGTCGGTCTTGACAGGGGCAGGCGAAGATTCAAAACTGCGATCAAAAGAGTCGGAGTTTAGAAATGGCCCATATCGGCGCCGGAGTCGAATACGCGCTCCACTGCCTTCTCTATCTTGTTTCACCGAGCGACGGTGCCGGACCGAGCACCCGCGATCTGGCGGAATTCCAGGGCGTGTCGCCGAGCTATCTGGCGAAATTGTTCACCAAGCTTGAAAAGGCCGGACTGGTCCGGGCCCGGGAAGGGGTGCGCGGCGGGTTTCAGCTTGCGCGTCCGGCTGAACAGATCAGTTTTCTCGATGTGGTCGATGCCGTGGAAGGACGCAAGCCCTTGTTCGAATGCAGGGAGATTCGCCGCGACTGCATCCTTTACAAGGGTGCCCAACCTTCCTGGGAGACAGTTGGTGTCTGCTCCATCCATGCCGGCATGCTGGCGGCGGAGCGCGCCATGCGGGCCGAACTGGCGGCCCAGACCCTGGCGGATATCGCCGCCGGCGTTTCCAAAAAAATACCGGCGAGCGGACAACGCGCGACCAGCGACTGGTTTGCCGAACGTGCACAAAAACGCCGGCGCGGAAAACGGACCTCCACGGACACGGGAACAGATCGATGACACAGAACAAAATCGTGATTGCGGGCGGCGGATTTGCCGGGCTTTGGGCGGCGCTCGCCGCCGCGGCCGAAAGGGAGCGGACGGATGCGGACATCAACCTCGCCCTCGTTTCCAGAGACGACTTCCTGACGCTGAGGCCGCGCCTCTATCAGCCGGATCCGAAACGGTTTCGCATTCCGCTGCGCCCAATGCTCGATGCCGTTGGCGTCACGTTCGTGCAAAGCGAGATCGAGGCCATCGACGCCGACGGGCGAAAACTGGGTCTCGGCAACGGTCGCGGTCCGCTTGTCTACGACCGGCTCGTGCTCGCAACCGGCAGTGTGATGCCGACACCGCCGATTTCCGGTGTCGCATTTTGTTTCGACGTCGATACGATGGACGGTGCCGTGCGATTGCAGGAGCATCTGACAGGTCTGGAAAAAACGACGGGAGAGGAGGGCTCCGACAATGTGGTCGTTGTCGGCGCCGGCTTTACCGGCATCGAGATCGCCACGGGGATGCGCGACCGTCTCGTGAGCCATATCGGCGCCGAGCGGGCGGCGCACGCGCGCATCGTGCTGGTCGACAGCGCCGATATGGTCGGGTCCGAGCTCGGGGCCAATCCGCGTCCGGTGATCGAGGCCGGACTGGATCGGGCCGGCATTGACGTTGAGAGGCGCCTCGGCACGCGTGTGCGGGCCGTCGACGCGGCCGGGGCGGAGCTGGAAACCGGGGAGCGGGTCCCGGCCGGCACCGTGATCCTTGCGACCGGCCTTCGCGCCAGCCCGCTTGCCGGCGGGCTGCAGGCGACCCGCGACGAACTCGGCCGCCTCGTCGTCGACGCCGCGTTGCGGATCCCGGACCGTCCCGACATCTTCGCCACAGGAGACGTCGCCCGGGCAAACGTGGATGAAGCTGGCCATGTCGCGCTCATGTCCTGCCAGCACGCCATGACGATGGGCCGCTATGCCGGCCACAATGCGGTTTGCGATCTGTCGGGCGCGCCCCTGGAGACCTACAAGCAGGAACGTTATGTGACCTGTCTCGACCTTGGGGCTGCCGGCGCCGTCTTCACGCAAGGGTGGGACCGAAAGGTCGAAATGACCGGCGAAGCGGCCAAGGCCGTCAAGAACAAGGTCAATGGAGAATTGATCTATCCTCCGAGCGGCGATCGCGCGGCAATCCTTGCCGCGGCGACGCTGGTCCCCGAACATCACCGCAACCCGCCGCAGGAAGCGATCGCGTCATAGGCGCAGCGGCGCCACGCACAGCCTGGCCGTTTCTAAACGTGCAGGCGGCACGCGCACGAGGCCTTGATCGGCACGTCCGCGCGCGCCTTTGCGATGTTGAGACGGGCGCGTGCATGTTTGGCCTCTTCCGCGGCCCCCTCCCGCTCGAGACATTCGACAAGTCCGTGCAGGCTCCACAGATTGTCCCTGTGCTGGGATGTGCTGACCAGCGTATCGGACAGGCCGAGATCGTCGAGATAGATCTGCTTGGCTTCCGCGACATGTCCCTGTTCGAGCAAGAGCGCGCCGAGGGCGTGCCGCGCCGGCTGCATCCAGCCCCAGGGTTCGTCGTATTTTAGAGTGTCGTCCAGATGCACCGCACGCCGCAGATGATCGTAGGCGATATCGTAGTTCTTTTTCCGGTATTCGATCTCGCCGAGCATCATCTGCTCGGCGATTTTCAGCACGTCGTGGCAGGTATTGTTGAAGACATAGCGGGTCGCCGGAACGCGTTGCACGGCGCTGTAGAAGAGAGCGCTTTCGCGTTCCGCGGCCGCAACGTCTTCCAGCGCGGCGTGGGCAATCGTCTTGGCATAATGCCAGATTGCGGTCGTCATGCGGTAGAGGTCGGGATCGTGCGGCAGGGGCTCGTCGATAATGTCCCGCCATTTCCCGAACCGGATGAAGATATGGGCCTTCATGCCGATATAGGGCTCCATCCAGTCGGCCATGGCCGGATTTTCGATCCGCAGAAGCGCTTCCGGCGTCGTTGCAATCAGTTCGTCGGAGGCCTCCATTGCCGAACGGAACTGGCCGAGGAACAGAGAAGCGTAGATTTTCAGATGGTAATTGTGAATGCGCGACAGCGTGTGAAAGTTCATCGCGCCTTCGTTTGCGAGATAGACGCGGTCGGCCGCGATCGCCCGGTTGTTGGCCACCAGGGCTTCGTAGAAATGTCCGCACCTGACATCGATATGCGAAGGCATGTGACAGAGATGTCCCGAATCCGGAACCAGTTGACGCAGTCCGTCGCAGGCGCGCAGCGCCTTTTCCGGAAACGGCGACATTTCCATGACATGGATGTACATGTGCAGCATGCCGGGATGGCCGTCGCGGCCGGCCGCTTCGATGCGGTGCATCGCGGTTTCAAGCACGTCGATCGCCTCGAGGGTCGATGCGTTTTCGGCCGGCGCGCCGGTGCGCAGATCCCACAGGGCCCAGGGGGTGCGGGTCATCAGCGCTTCGGCGTGCAGGGCACAGACATCGTCGTCCTCGGGAAAGGCGGCATAGACCTTGCGCATCGCATCCGCATAGTCGTCGTCCCAGCGATGATAGTCCGCTTCGGCCACAGGGACCGGCGACTGGTAGCGGGTCAAAAGCGCTTCGATCATCATCGCCTCGAGCGGCGTAACGTGGCTGGTGCGCGCGGCCGCCGCGCGCGCTGTTTCATAGGTCAGCTTCAGCTTTTCCGCCAGCTCGTCCTTCTGCATGCGGTGCCAGGGCTTGTTGTAATAGATCCCGGAGGAGTAGGTCAGCCCCCACCAGGCCATGGCGCAATCGTCGTCGTGCCGGATCGCTTCGCGGAAACAGCGCGCCGCCATTTCCAGATCGAAACTGTAGATCCAGATCAGGCCCTTGTTGAACCAGTCGAGGGCCGCCTGGTTTTGTGCGGTGACGGTGCGGCGGTAGGTGCCGATATCGTAGTCGGCCACGGGTTTGGTTTGCGGGTTTTCCGGAGCCGGCGTTTCGGTCATTTCTTGCCTTTCTGGTAACACAAAAGACGGTGAAGGGTTCTCCCGACCTCAGGATGAGGTCGGTGGGTGTCATTTTCGATCGGGTTTCAGCAATGTCCCTTCCGGAATTGATGCAATGTTCCCTGCGCACATGTTTGGCACTTTGTTCCCAGTTGTCCAGAGCAGGCGACGGGATGAAATGCACTCTAACCCCGGCAATGCATCAAGACATCCACCGCGCAAACCCGGTCCGGCAGGATGAACAGCGGATTGATCTCCACGTCGTCAATCCGGTCACTCTGTGTTTCCGCGTAACGCGCAAGCGCGCTCAGTGACCTTGCAAGCTGGTGTCTGTCGGCCGCGGGGCGGCCACGGAAACCATCGAGCAGCGGCGCGATTTTCAGGCGAGTGAGGGCGGCAAGGATGTCCGCTTCGCTCGCCGGCAGCAGCAGAGTCTCCGCATCGCCGATCAGTTCCACGAAAACGCCGCCGCTCGCGAGCGTCATGGCGAGGCCGAACTGGGGATCGCGACGGATGCTGACCAGAAGCTCCGCAAGCGGCGGTTCGATCATGCGTTCGAGAATGAACCGGTCGCTGACGGCGTCCGGTCTGGCTCGTTGCACGTCGTCGTGCATCCGGGCAATGGCCTCGGCGACCTCATCGGCATTTTGCAGGCCGAGCCGGACCGCTCCGGCCTCCGTCTTGTGCGCCAGGTCGGCGCTGTTCATCTTCAGGGCCAGCGGGAAGCCGAGCGCATCGGCCGCCCTGACGGCATCGGCAGGGGTCACCAGACGGGCTGGCGGAACGTCCAGCCCAGCGGCACGCAGCTCCTGTTTTCCCGTCCATTCGTCGATCTGCCGTCGCTGTATAGCGGGGCCGGGCGGAGCAGGCAGGAGGCATTTCGGGAGATTGCCGAGAATTTCGCTCCGCCGCGCCCCGAACCAGGCAGCGTTGGCGACGGCATCAAGCGTTTCGTGAATGCCCTGCATCGGTGCCACATTGTTGGCGACGAGAAACGCTCTCGTGTCGGCGTCGACATTCTCCGGCAGGGTGCTGCAGATAGCGGCGGGCACGTTTCGGGCCCCCGTGGCCTGCAAGAACGCGGCGGCGTCGTTCAGGTAGGCCTGCTTGGACTCGTCGAGGCCCGGCAGGGGATAGTCCTGAACCAGGACCGCCACATCGTGGCTGCCGTCCAGAGCCGCATCCATGACCGACTTGACCCGGTCCGGCAGGCCCCAGATCGGGGTTGTATAGTCAAGCGGATTGGAGACGGTGGCGATGGCCGGCAGGCGCGATGCGAGGGCCTGCGCCGTGTCCGGCCTTGGCGCCGGAAAGTCCAGTCCGAGCGGTTCGCCATAATCCGCCAGCATGGTCGCGCCGCCGCCGGAACAGGTGAAGCCCATCACTTTCCTGCCCTTCGGAATTCCGCAAATGCAGAGGAATTTCAGGGTTTCGAGCAGATCCGCCGGATTGCTCACCTGAATGATGCCGAGCCGGTCGAACAGCGCGCGGTAGAGATCGTCGGTCCCGGACAGGGAGCCGGTGTGATTGATCGTCAGTTGCGCCCCGATTTTCGATGTCCCGGTTTTCAATACGACGATCGGCTTGTTCAGCTCCAGCGCCTTGAGGGCCGCGTCGCTGAACCTCCGGATGTCCTTCAGCCCTTCGATGTGCAGGCCGATCGCGCGGACTTCCGGTTTCTCCGCAAGGAAGTCGACATAGGCCTCCAGCCCAAGCGCCGCCTGGTTCCCGGCGGATACCATGTAGGCGAACGGAACCGAGCGCTGGCTCATCGTCAGGTCCGATGACAGCATGCCGCTTTGGGTGATGATCGCCGCGCCATAACCCGGACAGGCGCCGCCGTGGGCGAAGGGCCACAGGGCGACCTTGCCGACGTAGTTGATGAGGCCGTAACAGTTCGGGCCGACCAGCGCCATGGCGCCGGCGGCTTCGACCAATGCGGCCTCGGCGGCTTCGTTGCCGGCTTCGCCGAACCCGGCCGTGTAGCAGACCGCACCGCCGGCGCCTCTTTCCGCCAGTTGCCGGATGACATCGGGTGCCGCCGATGCGGGGACGGCGACAAACGCCGCGTCCGGCGCTTCCGGCAGATCGGCAATGGAGGCAAAACACCGGCGCCCGCCGAGGGTTTCCCGCTTCGGATTGACCGGCCAGATCTCTCCGGCAAAGCCGATCCGGTCGCACTCGCCGATCGGCACGGCGGCATCGCGCCCGCCAATGACCGCCATATGTCTCGGATTGAACAGGCGTTCCAGATTGTGTTTCTGCTCCGGTGTCATGCTGTACCGAGGGCCTTTGGTATTACGGGTCAGGCGCCGTGCGGTCTGAGGATCGACCGGGTGATGATGTGGCGCTGGATTTCCGAGGTCCCGTCCCAGATCCGCTCCAGCCGCGAATCCCGCCACAAGCGCTGGATCGGCAATTCCTCCATCAGACCCATGCCGCCGAAAATCTGGACCGTGTCGTCTGCGACCCTGTTCAGCATTTCCGAACAATAGACCTTGACCATGGCGGCATCGGCATCGCTCATGGTTCCGGCATCGGCCTTCTCGACCGCGTCCCGGACCAGGAGGTCGGCGGTGCGCAGTCCGATGGCCATGTCGGCGAGCCGGAATCCGGTCGCTTGAAACTGACCGATCGGCTTGCCGAACTGTTTGCGGTTGGCGGCCCAGTCGACGGCGAGGTCGTAGAGGCGTTCGGCCTTGCCGCAGCAGGTCGCACCGACCCAGATCCGGCCCATGCCGAGCCATTTTCCCGACAGCGCGAGCCCGTTGCCCTCCTCGCCGAGGATCTGGCCGGGACCGAGCCGGACGTCGGAAAAGCTCAGCGCAAATGTCTTGTACCCGCGATAGGACACACATTTGTTGCCCTCCTGGATGTCGAAACCGGGCGTGCCGACGTCGACCAGAAACGCGGTGATGCGCTTGCGCGCGCCGCGCGGCGTCTCGTCCGCGCCGGTGGCGGCGAAGACAATGGCGAAGTCGGGCATGCACGGACCGGAAATGAAGTGTTTCGATCCGTTCAGGATCCAGTCGTCGCCGTCGCGGCGCGCGTTCGACTTCATCCCCATCACGTCGGATCCGGCTTCCGGTTCGGTGAGGGCGAACAGTTCGCGTTTTTCCGCTCGCACGCAGGGCAGGAGATAGCGATCGATCTGGTCGCCCTCGCAGGCGAGCAGCAGTTCCGTCGGCCGCCCTATCCAGGAATGCAGGGCATGGGTGGTCTTGCCGTATTCGCGCTCGATCAGCGCCATGGAGGAATAGTCGAGGCCGCCGCCGCCGACGGTTTCCGGCAGGTTCGCCGCATAGAGCCCGGTTTCGATGGCGCGGCGCTCGATCTGTCTGCCGAGCTCCGGAGGCACTTCGCCGGTCCGGTCGACCAGCTCTTCGTGCGGCAGCAATTCGGCTTCCATGAAGGCGCGGACCGTGTCGAGCAGCATCTGCTGTTCGTGCTGCAGGGGTGCGTCCATGATCGGTTCCTCACATGCGGGTTTCGGCTGTTGTGCCTGAAGCAGGTCGTCACGCGCCGCGCAGGCCAAGCTTGGCGCGGGCCTCGGCCGGCGTCATGGCGCGCGCGCCCATGCGTTCGATGATCCCGACGACCCGCTCGACCAATTGTCCGTTGCTCGCCAGGACACCGCGGTCGAGGTAGAGATTGTCTTCTAGGCCGACGCGCACGTTGCCGCCCATGGCGACGGCGGCGGCGGCCATCGGCATCTGCATGCGCGATATGCCGAACCCGGCCCAGGATGCGCCCACCGGCAGGTCGTCCTTCATCACCTTCATCGTATCGACGCTCTGGTCGGCGCCCCAGGGAATGCCGAGGCAGATCTGGAACATGGGCGGATCGGCGACGAGACCTTCCGCGATCATCTGTTTTGCAAACCGGATGTGGCCGAGTTCGAACACTTCCATTTCCGGTTTGACACCCCACTCCTTTGTCAGGGCCGCCATCCGCCGCAGCGTCGGCGGTGTCGAAATATAGATCTCGTCGCCGTCGCCGAAATTCAGGGTGCCGCAGTCCAGGCTGCAGATTTCCGGCAGAAGGTCGCGAACATGGGCGAGCCGCTCCTCCGGTCCGATCATGTCCGTGCCCGGCCCCGGCAGGGACGGATCGGCCGCGCTCGGCACCCAATCGCCGCCCATGCCGGCAGTCAGATTGAGGACCACATCGGTGTCGGCGGACCGGACCCGGTCGACCACTTCCCCGAACAGGGCCGGATCCCGCGATCCCTTGCCGGTTTCCGGATCCCGTACATGGATATGGGCGATGGCGGCGCCGGCCTTGGCGGCCTCGATTGCGGCATCGGCGATTGCCTTCGGCGTGACCGGGACACCCGGATGGCGTCCGGTCGTATCGCCCGCTCCGGTAACCGCACATGTCACGATGACTTCATAATTCATGCAAAATTCCTCCGCATCGGCCCAATCGGCCCAATTGGTATGCTCGCGATATTCTGTGATCGGCACCGTCAAAACTTGTCGAAAAATCGACAAAGACTGCTATTATTCGCCGCTACGCCAAAGTCATGGTGGTGAGCAACAGGCAGCGTCATGGTGGATCTTTCGACTTCGGACTTGCGGCAGGGGCCTGAAAAGGTCGGCTTTGTCCTGATCCCGCGCTTCAACATGATGACGCTGACCACAATTGTCGAACCCATGCGGATCGCCAATTATCTGTCGACCGCGCCGCGTTACGAGTGGACCTATTGTTCGTTCAACGACGCAACGATCACCGCAAGCAACGGGATGGACATTGCCTGTCGGACCGACATTCCCGAACAGGCCGATTTCGACATCATCTTCATCATCGGCTCCTGGGGGTGCGAGCGGGAAATCCATCCCCGTCTCGTCAACTGGGTCCGGCGTCAGGTTCGCACCGGCAAGAAGGTCTGCGCCTGCGAACTGGGCGTGTATGCCCTGGCCCGCGCCGGCGTCATGTCCGGACGCCAGGCGACCACCCACTGGTCGTGCATGGCCGGGTTCGCCGAGCAGTTCCCGAATGTCGACCTGCGCGAACAGCTTTACACGATCGACCGCACGATCATGACCTGCGCCGGTGGCGCCATCGGCATGGACCTGATGCTCTATCTCATTGCCGAGGAACATGGCGAACATCTCGCCTCCGAGGTCGCCGACCAGATCATGCATCATCCGATCCGCAAGGCCGACGCGGTCCAGCGCAACACACTGGGCAGCGCCATGGCGAACATCCATCCGCATGTGGAGGCGGCGATCAAACTGATCGAGGAAAATATCGCTGAACCGCGGTCGATCCCTGAGATCGCGGCCCGGATCGGCCTGTCGCAACGCCAGCTCGAACGCTATTTCAAGCGCCATATGGGCTGTTCGATCGTCCAGTTCAGCCAGTTGCTGCGGCTGCAATATGCCCGTGTCCTGCTCACGTCCACGCGCATGTCGATCCGGGAGGTGTCTGTTGCCAGCGGCTTCAATTCAATGTCGCATTTCTCGCATGCCTTTGTGCGCAGTTTCGGCCGCAAGCCGAGCCAGTACCGGCAGGCCTGGCCGGACCGGGAAGAGGCACCGTCCTGGCCTGGCACGGTCTATTCGCTGATAGAATCGTCGCGGCTGGAGGCGCAGCGCAAGCAGGCGGGATAATAAGTCCGCGGTTGCGAAGAAACTATTGACACCCTCGAACCGGGTGAGAAAAGCCGGTTGATCTATGTCGGGATTTCCGACAGTTTACGTGAAAATCACGAGGTAAACTGTCGATGGCTTCGCAAACAAGCGTTTTACTAGTGATGGCGGCTCTGATCGCAGGATGCGCTCCCACGGCGCAGAATGTGGAAAACACGGTTGCTGCGGCTACCGCGGGGACCGGAATTCGGCCGGACGTACTGAAAAAACTGCAGGTGTTCGACGGACAGACGGAAGCTCAGTTGATTTCCCGATACCGGAACAAGACCCAGATTTACTTCGGGCCGCGCTATGGCACCCAAATCGAATACACGTCTGACGACGGAAAGGCTTATCTTTGGTTCCCTGGGAACCGGAATATTTTAAACGGTGAGTGGAAAAAGAAAAGCCAGCCCGGCATGCACAGTTTCAAGTCCAGGACCGGCGACGGCAAATCCTATTTGATGCCGAAAACCGAGATATGTTTCCGGTACGGCAAGAACACCTACAATCCTGTTACCGGACATCGCGGCGGAGGATTCGAGTGCCAGTCCGTTGCCCTGTCGATCCTGTTAGGAAAGTACACGGTCCTTGAAGGCGACGTGTTTGCTCTGGCGGGACGCAAGGCGGTGCCCTTTGTGCTTCCATCCGGAACCGAGTTGAATGCTGACGCGGTTCGGAGCCGAATTGACTCCGACAGTTGATCAGCTTGTCTCAATGCCCGCTCGGTCATCGCGGCACTGCCGGTCGCGCATTGGTCAGGGAAATGACTTCGTCCACCCGACGACATCCCCTCCGGATCCCCGAATTTCCTTGTCGACCGTAAACGTGTGGTGGCCGTAGCGGACGCTTGGGCTGGATTCGTATGTTCCCTTGTGAATTTTGTGCAGCTGCTTTGCAAAATCCTTGAGGTTGAGCTTCGACAGCCGCAACAGGGCTTCGTTGGACTTTACCGGTTTGACGACGCCGCTCTTGGCACCGGACGCACCGCCAACGACAAGGCCGACAAATTTAAGAAGCAGTTTTCCCTCTTCGTTGAGGTCGCGCTTGGCTTGGTTGCGCGCCCAGTCGATACAGCGGCCCTGCTTGGCGACGTAGTGGAACATCATGATGTTCATCCCGTAATTCAGGGCGCTGATCATCTTGGCTCCGGTATTGTTGCCGAGCACCGTGATCCAGTCGTTTTTCAGGTCATGTTTTGCCGCGATCGTCGTCAATGTGGTTTCCCGCTCGTACCAGCCGTGCAATGCCTCGCCATCATGATTTATGCCGTGGGATTTGCAGTGTTCGTCCGTGTTGCTTGTCTTCCATGCAAAGAAATAGAGCTTGCGGGTGCCGTCGCGTTTGTTGCTCTTGAAAATGCCGACTTCCCGCTCCTTCGTCGGCGGTTTTGCCAGCCATTTCTTGGCTTCGTCCGGTAACCATTTGGTCTTGGAGTAAACCGAGTCCTTGTAGGGGTCCCACTCTTCCGGCCCGTCCGGTTTCGAATATTCGGCCATCATCGGCTTGACGAATTTCTTCCAGCCCTTCCATTCGTCAACAAGCTTTTGATAGTTCGCCACCGCCGGAGTCAGCGGCGTCCCGATCAGGTCGGGGTGGTGCATGTAGAAAACGATGTCGGCAAGGGTGTCCGTGTCGATTTTGGCGCCGGTGGCACTGTTTTTGATTCCGGTCTTTACCGCCTCCTTGACAACAATCGGCCACAGGATCGGAGAGTGGATGTGTTTGTTGAACAGGTATTGGACGTTCTTGGGCAGGTCTCCGGGGTGGAAAGGCATGGGCGTCCTCTTTCGGGTCGGTTTCGTATCTGGGGTCAGAGGGTCGGATGGTTCGCGCAACCGCGCCGCTGCGGGCATGGTTTGTATCTGGTCGCACCGCTGGAACGCCGGAATCCCCCGAATGGGGGGGAGGCGCCTGTCGGCGGTTCGATGTTCCGCACACGCGCCCGCCGGACTATGCTATGTGGCAACAGCAAGGACGGCCGGCGGCCATCGGAAAATCAGGGGATGAAAACATGCGTTTGGAGGACAAGATTGCGCTCGTGACCGGCGGAACCAGCGGGATCGGACGCCGCATGGTCGAGCGCTTTCATGAAGAGGGCGCGACCGTTTATTTCACCGGCCGCCGGGCTGAACTCGGCGCCGAGGTGGCGGAGGCGACGGGCGGGCATTTCATCGCGGCGGACGCCGCGCGCGAAGCCGATGCCGAGCGCACCATTCGCACCGTCCTGGAGAGCAGTGGCAGGCTCGATATTCTCGTCAACAATGCCGGCGGTCCGGCGCCGGTCGGCCGCATCGAGGACCTGCCCCTCGACGGATTCGATGCGGCGATCGCCACACACGTGCGCGGCGCGCTCGCCCATATGAAGTATGCAAGCCCCTCCATGCGCGCACAGTCCGCCGGCAGCATCATCAACATCGGCTCCGTCGCCGCCCATCGCGCCGGTTATTCTTCATCCGTCATCTATGGCGTCGCCAAGGCGGCCCTTGTGCACCTGACCCGCTGTGCGGCGATGGAGCTCGGCGAGGATTTCGTGCGCGTCAATTCGATCTCGCCCGGCGGCATTGCCACCGGCATATTTGCCAAATCGATGGGCATGGCGGCCGGCCGGGCCGACGAAACCGCCGAACAGGTCAAATCGGCCCTGGCGACGACGCAGGCGGTTCCGCGCGCCGGGCTGACCGACGACATCGCCAACGCCGCCCTCTTTCTCGCCAGCGACGAGGCGGGTTTTGTCAACGGCGAGGACATCGTCGTCGACGGCGGACTGATCTGGGGGCGTCGGCATTCGGAAGTTTCCGCCGGCGGCCATGCCTGGAAGAAATTGTTTGATTAGAAATCGGAGGTTGATCGGCGCTCGGCCGCATTGCCTATTGTAGGAATTCTGGTCAGGCGCAGGGCTGTAGTACCCTTGGCCAAAAGGCGACATTGCGGTAGCCGATCGGTTTCCGCCAGGCCCGTGCCTCTTCGTCGTCCAGGTTCACATCAGGCAACCCCGTCCCACCACCCGTCATCGGCGGATTTATTCCGGCGATCCATCACGCCACCACAGAACAAATGTGCGATTTGCCTCCACTCCAGTGAATAAAAGCGACAAGCGCCGTCATGACCTGTCGGGGCAGATTTAATCTGCCAAATGACGGCTGAAGCGCCTGCCCGGTTCACGCAGAAAAGGGGCCGCGATGCCCCAGAACATCTGTCAACCCCGTCTCTGGGCCATACACTTTGCGAAGCCATCCACAATGATCGCGGTCGATCTCCAACCTGATCTGGGGCGGGTTGATGGATCGCCGGACTAAATCCGCCGATGACGGGTGGTGGGGAGCGGTTTGCGTGATGTGAACCTGGACGACGCGAAGACTGATGGATCTTCCTGAGAGCGAACCGCAACCGCAAAAGCGCCTTGTGGCCATGGGGATTGCAGTCTTTCGCCTAACCAGAAAAACGCAGTAAATACAAGAGGTTTCGCATATCTATCGGAAAAAATGCGTCTGCCCCGTTCCCCAAACACTTTTGCCCGGTGTCTCCAGACTTAACAGTCGGTTGCTCGGTGGCGGAACTTCATGGCGGCCTGTTGCATAAATACGACATCGGACGCCTATGGGCGATTTCTGCTGGGTCTGCCATTGAAAACCCCACCGGCATGCGCCATTTGAAACCCAGTTTGCGGCCGCTGTCGCAAAAACCGCGTTATCACTATGAAGGGGAGTGGCACATGATCATCATTTGTCGCCTGCCCGAGGGGCAGAACACCTGAGCTGAGCCGGCTATCGGTTCCGCCGGGATTGAAGAGACGAAGCCGTCGGCTTCGCGATTCCCTCTGCTTTCGCAGAGGTTCCCCTGTTTTCGTAGAGATTCCCATGGGCACTCCGGATTCGGACTGCGTGCGCGTACCTCTCGGTCGCGCGCCCGTCCACACATTCTATTCCTCCAATACATGGATCGAGGGCAAGGCCCTGGATCAGCTTGATCACGTCGCCGCTTTTGCCGGCGTCCGCCGAGTCGCCGCCTTCCCGGACCTGCATCCCGGACGGCACGGACCGGTCGGATGTGCGGTTCTGGCGGATCGCATCTATCCGCATCTTATCGGCAACGATATCGGGTGCGGCATGTCCCTGTTCGCGCTCGATATTCCCCTGCGCAAGATCCGCCTCGACCGGGCGGCGAAACGCCTGCGGGCGCTTGAACATCCCTGGGACGGTCTGCAATCGGGTGCCGCTGCGGCAGCACTTGCAGCGGCCGGCCTGCCGGATAGTCTGCACCCGCACGCGCTCGGCTCCATCGGTGGCGGCAATCATTTCTGCGAATTGCAGGGCGTTGACGCCCTGGACGAGACGGCCGCGGTCGAGGCGGGCTTCACCGGCGACACCGCATTGCTGCTTGTCCATTCCGGGTCGCGCAGTCTTGGCATGGAGGTCTTTGCCGACGTTCTCGCCTGCGATGACGGACAGGCGGAGACGGCCCTGGCTTCCGGTTCGCAGGCGTGCCTCGATTACCTTGCCCGGCACGACCACGCCGTTGCCTGGGCCGCGTTGAACCGGGAGATCGTCGCCCGTCGTGCTGCCGCGCTGCTTCAGGCCCGTTGCACGCGGATCGCCGATGCCCCGCACAATCTTGTCGAACCGCATGCGGGCGGATTCCTGCATCGCAAGGGTGCGGCCCGGGCGAACGGCCCACTGGTTCCGCTGGCCGGTTCGCGGGATTCCCTCAGCTATCTGTTGCGGCCGGGCCGGATGGATCCGAATGCTCTTGCATCTCTCGCTCACGGCGCCGGCCGGAAATATGACCGGCGGTCGATGGCAAAGCGTATCGGCACCAGCCGGTCCGAGCGTGAAGCCCTGACACGGACGTCGTTCGGCGGATTCGTCGTCTGCGAAGACAGACACTTGCTGCTGGAAGAGGCGCCGGTCGCCTACAAGAAGTCCGGCCAGGTGCTGGACGATCTGGTCGCGGCCGGCCTTGCCGACCCCGTCGCGTCCCTGAAGCCGCTGGTCACCTTCAAGAAGGCGGTGGAGCAGGACGACTGGGCGGAGAAGCCGTCGGGAAGAGGCCGGAAGCGCCAGGGGAGGGCCCGATGACCCAGTCCATCCGTCTTCTCGTCTCCAGCGGCAATGGCCCCGCCGAATGCCGCATCGCGGTCCGGCATGTGCTGGAAAGGATGCGCGGGGAAGCCGGAAAGGCCGGTCTGAGCATTCTCGTCACAATTCCCGAGACCGGCGCCGGCCGGGGCGACAAACACGGACCGGCGTCCGCCATCGCCACCATCCGCGGCGCTGATGCCGAACGGTTCGGGCGGTCGTGGAGCGGGACCGTGCAATGGATCGCCACAAGTCCGGTGCGCCCGAAACATCGCCGGCGCAACTGGTTTGTCGGCATCTTCCCGATGCCGGCGCAATCCGCGCGGAAAGTCGAAGTCCGGAGAACCGACGTCCGGTTCGAGGCCTTTCGCGCTGGCGGCCCGGGCGGTCAGCATCAGAACAAGACCGACAGCGCCATTCGGGCAACGCACATTCCGACCGGCCTGTCCGTCGTGTCCCGCAGCCAGCGTTCGCAGCATCGCAACAAGGACATGGCGCTGACGCGTCTTTCCGACAAGTTGGAGGCCCTGGAAACACTCGCACAGTCCAGCGGCCGGGCCAGCGAGAACCGCCTGCACGGACAATTGGAGCGGGGAAATCCGGTTCGGTGTTTCAAGGGGGAGGCATTTCAGGAGGTCTGAGAATCAGCCTTGGCCCGACGGCCCCGCAAATCAGGATTGCCGACCCATCCAAAGGCGCATCGGTTGCGTAATAAGGTCCGCTGGAAACTCTTGTCCCTTGTTCCGCCTCCGTCGTGTTGCGGATGAAAGTTGGACGGGCACGATATCTTCAATGTGTGATGCTGTCGGGTCTGGGCGCGGCAGCATCACGAAACCGTGAGCACGGTTTGTTGCGCACCGGGTCTTGCCAAACTCGGAAATGGCCGCAAATGCGCTATAATTCGGTTTCGGTCGCGCCCGGCCTGCGAGAGGTCGAGCCCCACACGCCCGAGAGGAGAACTCTGAATGACGCACGACCTGTTCACCCGCCGCACTTTGCTCGCTGCCGGCGGCGCCCTGGTGGTGACCGGGGTTTCCGGTCTCTCCGTCCCCGCCATTGCGAAAGGCCTGAAGCCAACGCGTACAATGCGGGGCGGTTCCAACAATTACCGCCCCGGCGCGGCGATCGTAAAGCGGATCGGCGGCGGCGGCTTCTGGATGAGCGGCACGGTCCGCCGCGCCGGCGACGGGGCGCCGCTCGCCGGTCAGCGCATCCAGATCTGGGCCCACACAACCGAGGGGCACGAGCGCGATCCGCAAAGCCACGGGGCGACGCTGACGGACGCAAAAGGCAGATTTCGCCTGGAAATGCCGCAGATCGTTCCGGCGTTCGGACAGGCCCATGGCCATCTTGCCTATGACAGCGGCGACTTCGAGACCGTCTTCCTGCGACCCGTCATGCGGAGCTCGAAAGACACCAGCCTGGAAGCGCATTTCGTCCTCAAACCGGCTTGAGCCGGACCGCCAGGTGGCTTGGGTGGAGATGAGCCGGGCCCGCGCAATCCTGATCTGGGCCGGTCTTGGGACCGCAATCGCCGTGCCGGTCGCCGCCGCGGCAACGAGCCCCCTGCTTGCCTGGCGCGAACCGGTCTATATAGCCGCCGGATTTGCCGGCATCGTTGCGATGGCGCTGCTGCTGGTTCAGCCGTTGCTGGCGGGCGGCTATCTGCCGGGTCTCTCCGGTCAGCGCGGACGGCGTCTGCACCGCTGGATCGGGATCGGTCTGGTCCTTGCGGTCATCATCCATGTCGCGGCGCTTTGGATCACCAGTCCGCCGGACGTGATCGACGTGCTCCTGTTCCGATCGCCGACGCCGTTTTCGCTCTGGGGCGTTGTTGCCATGTGGGCCGTCTTCATGGCTGCGCTTCTGGCCGCGTTGCGTCGGCGCCTGCGCCCGCGCACCTGGCGCTTGGCCCACACATCGCTTGCGGCGGTGGTCGTCGCGGGAAGCGTGGTTCACGCGCTTCTGATCGAGGGCACGATGGAGACATTTTCAAAGATTGCGCTCTGCGTGCTCGTCGTCGCGGCGATCGTGAAAGTCGTGGCCGGCCTGAAAGTATGGACCGTCCGCGCGCGCCGGGGGATATGACGGGCCGGACCAAGTCGAATTGCCGGTCTTTGCGCGCCAACACGGGGCCACGCGACGTGGATGCGTAGCGGCGGCCTCAAAGCACGCTTCGGTGCGCGTCATCCGTCCTTCGAGGGCCGGCATAGCCGGCCGCCTCAGGATGAGGTTGGTGCGGAAGGCAGAATCGTGTGCGCGACGTCGAGTGCTCCAGGCCAGGCTGATGAACCCCACCGCCCTCATCCTGAGAGCCTGTGAGTAAATTGGATATTGTCAGGTTTTGTTGGTCGGATTTCGCTTTCCGAGCCAGGATGCGGTCTGTGTTTCCAGGATCGGATCAGGTTTCGGAGTTTTTTCGAGCGTCCCTGCTCTTTGCTGTTTCAGGTTGTTTGAGGACGGATTAGCGATTTTGGCGCGTTTGGGGTGGCAAACCTGTCCCCTCAAGTTGCCATCAATTCAAGGCGGCGGCCTTGCAGGATGTTGTTGGCCAGTGCGAAGAGATACGCAATGCAACTGGCCTTTCTTGATCCCCTTACGAGGAACTGGTGGATGTTCCATTGTCGGGCCCGGGCATTGACACATTCGACTTCGACACGTTGGCGATAGATGGTCTTGCCGGCCTCGCTTGCCATGCGCTCGCGCCAGGCGGCGACGCCCGCAGCATCGGCCTTTCTCGGTGCGAAGGGATCGCTGCCGTGTTTGTTGTTGGCAGGAGGTGCATAGATTTCCGTACCCCCGTTTCGCGGATCGAACGCCCAGTCCAGATCGCCGTTCTTGGTAAAGCCTCCATCGGCCAGGTAGCGCCGCGGTTTCTTGCCATAACGCCCGTGGATTTGCTCCAGCATCGGCCGGATCAAACCGCGGTCGGAACCCGTTGTGTCGATATCGACGCCAACGATAATCTGGTGATCGGCAACACAGCACAATTGTACATTATACGCCGGCCGGTAGCCGCCATCGGCCATCTTCATCACCCGCGCCTGAGGGTCGGTCGTGGACGAGCGTGGCGCTTTTTGCTTGCCGGTATCCTTCTTATGCGTCTTTTCGCGCTGTTCACGCTGTTTCTCCAACTCCGCCATCCGCTCAAGCGCCTGTTGCGCGCGGGCCTGCTTTTCCCGAGCCGCTCGTTTCTTCGCCGCAACGATCCGCTTGTTGCTGGCATCGGCATCGTCAGTCAGTTCCTTGTCCAGAAGCTCAACAAGCGCTTTGGCCTCCGCCAGCTTTTGCTCCAGCTTGCCGCGGCGCCGGAACGAACCGGATCCGGCCGCCGCGCGAACCCGCAGACCATCCTGCGCAAGCTGGTCCAGATCAATCAGCCCCGCAGACAGCAGGGCGGCCACGTTGTCAGTCAAAAGCCGGGACCAGAGTTCCGGATGCGCCGTGCGAAAGTCCGAAAGACCATGATAATTGACGCTGACCCCTCCACAAAGCCAGCGATACGCGTCATGACTGCTGCAAAGCTTGGCAAGAGCCCGCGCGCTTCCAACCCCCTGGCTCGTGGCAAAAAGCCACAAGGCAAGCAGCAATCGCGGATCCGTTGCCGGATGGCCCCGACTTCCTTCGCGCGATTTGATAAGACCGTACAGAAAAGAAAGATCGAGCCCTTCAACGTAAGCCCAGAAAATCCGAGCCGGATGATCATCGGGAAGCAAGCTGTCAAGGTCGAAAGACCGTAACTCGATCTGGTCTCTTACCGGAGCCCGCAAACGAGGCCGCCCCTTTCCCGTCCGCTGCGGGCCCAGGACTTCAGGCAAATTGCCGAAAAGATCATCATCTTCCATCACAAACCTCGAGCCAAATCAGGGACCCATCGAATCATGCAAACACGACGGACGCAATCAGTTCGAAAACAAGCACAATAGATTCACAGGCTCTGAGGTGCGGAGCGAAGCGCAGCCTCGAAGGACGATCCAGGACACGCCCTCCATCCTTCAAGGCTCCAAAAGTCCGTAAGAAGCAGTCGCTCCAGGACCCTCGGTTCAAGTCCCCCGCGCGTCCCGCACCGCCTTCAGCACGCCGACAATCCCGCGGTCCCGTTCCGCCGCCATCTCGGTGAAATGCCGGTTTCCGGCAATCGAATCACAACCTTTCACCATCCGGTCGCGCAATTCCTTCGTCAGCTCCGGCGCCTCCAGCCGGGTCCACGGCAATTGCAAGGCCGGACCGAACTGGTCGAGATTGGTCGCCATGCCGCCCTCGCCGCAGGCCACGTGAAAGGCCATGCACTGGCCCTGCATGGCCATGCGCGGCGCCGGGCCGTTGATGAGCGCGATATCGATCTGCTCCGGTGTCGCTTCGCCGTTGGCAACCATGTGAAGCGCCTCCCGCCACAGCGCCTCCTGCAACCGCGTCGCGACGAAGCCGGGGATTTCCTTGTTCATGACCAGGGGCGCCTTGCCGGCGATCTCGTAGAAATCCCGCGCCCAGGACAGGGCCTCCGGCCAGGTCTTCGCGCCGCCGACAATCTCAACCAGCGGCAGCAGATAGGGCGGGTTGAACGGGTGGCCGACGATCGTGCGTTCCGGCGAGGAACAGTGCGCCTGGATCTCCGTCATGGTGAGGCCGGAGGTTGACGAGGAAATGACGACGCCTTCGGGCACCGCCATCCCGAGAATTGTGTAGAGCGCCTGTTTCAGGTCAAGAACTTCCGGCGCGCTTTCCTGGACGAAGTGCGTGTCGGCGACGGCCTCCTCGAGGTCGAAACAGATCGTCAGCCGGTCCCGCGACGCGCCCTCCTTCAGTCCGAGCGTTTCAAGGCTGATCCAGGCCGTGTCGATGATCGCGCGGAACGCGGCCTCCTCGGCGGGGTCGTGCAGGTAGCTGATGACGTCATAGCCCTGCGCCAGGAAATGCGCGCTCCAGCCGCCGCCGATCGGTCCGCCGCCGATAGACGTGATGCGGGTGACCTGATCCGGTGCGATCCGCATGGGATCATCGGCCCTTGAAAACGGGTTCGCGTTTTTCCACGAAGGCGCGCACGCCTTCCTCGGCATCTTCCGATTTCAGCATGGCCCGGTAGATCGGCAGGTCGTCCTTGCGCATTTTGGCGAAGGCCTGTTCCAGCGGCACGCATTCGATCGCACGCTGCACTTCCTTGACCGACTGCATGGCGAGCGGCGCCGCCCAGGCCAGTTGCTCCGCCCATTCCCGCGCCGTCGTCATCAGGTCCTCCTTGGCGACAACCTTGTTGACCAGCCCCCAGTGTGCGGCTTCGGAGGCTTTCATACGCCGGCCGAGAAAGAACATTTCCATGGCGATATTGTGCGGGATCCGGCGCGGCAGCCGCTGCAGGGCGCCGGCGTCGGGCACCATGCCGAGCGGCATTTCCGGCAGCCCGAATTCGACATGCTCCGATGCGATCAGCAGGTCGCAGCCCATGGCCAGCTCGAACCCGCCGCCGATCACCAATCCGTTCAGGGCCGCGATCACCGGCTTGTTCAGGGTCCAGTTTTCGGTCAGACCGGCAAAGCCGCCATCGCCGTAATCCGCCGTCTCCCACCAGTCGTCGAGCTGCGCTTCGCCGGCATTGAGCGACTTCAGGTCCCAGCCGGCGGAAAAGATCTTTTCGCCTTCCGCCGTCAGGATCCCGACCCTGAGCTCCGGATCGTCGCGCAGTTCGGCAAACGCCGCGCCCAGTTGCTGGCTCATCTCGATATCGATAGCATTGACCTTGGGCTTGTTGAGTTTCACTTCCAGGATATGGCCGTGGCGGCTGCGTTCGACATATTCGCTCATCGGATTTTCCAAAATTCCAGCAATCGAAAAAGAAACGGCACACCTCGTACCGGCGGTCGACAAAAGATCTGCCGGAATCCGCCATTGACCTACCGGCATTTCGAACCTTTTGTCGATTTTTCGACATGGACGGCCCCGACACAAGCGCTGCGTCGCCCGCATCCGGCGCGGTCATCACCGAAAGTTGCCGGTTCGTGATCGGTCTTGTGGGCTTTTGCATCGAATTCCGGCTGGTTTCCGTAGAGGAAGTCGCCATCTATCTCGTCAGACCCACTGTCCGACCGCACCAACGGAAAGGATCGAGATGAATTCTGTACCGCACAAGGCCAAGGCCTATCTGATGAGCGATTGCCCGTTTTCGTTCAAGTTCCTGCTGTTCATGACCGAAGCCGGACTTCTCGATACGATCGATGTCCAGCGCTGCAACCGGGCCGACGGGAATTACCAGGAGGTCCGGGCGATGCTGAAGGAAAAGGCCGGAAAGGCCTCGTTCCCGACCGTCGAAATCGCGCCGGGCACCTACATGAACGATTCCGACGCCCTGATCGCCCATTTCGCCGCCGAGCACGGTGTCGCCGATACCAAACCGCCGGTCCTGCAATTCTATCTCGACGGCGTGTTCGCCTCCGTCAACCGGATGTTCGGCGAAAACCGGGATCTGAAGGCGCAACTGGCGGACCGTAACGGGTAGTGTGGTTGCGTCACAAAATTACTTTTCGTATCAATTCATTGATTGTTAAGGCGTGGGCAGATTTCCAATACACTTCGATGTCCATATTCCTCCACCTCATCCTGAGGCGCGGAGCGAAGCGGAGCCTCGAAGGACGGATGGCGTGCACTGGATCCTCCTTCGAGGCCCGGTAAACCGGGCACCTCAGGATGAGGTCGTGGGTTTCATACTCCCTGTCCAACCTTGCCCCGGCTCTGGTTTTTCTTGCCCGGCTCCCCATATCATACCGGATATTCCGACCGCGGCGCCTTCTCGAAACCTCCCCCTTTCGCGGCGTCGTCGACATTTCAGGACGAGTCCGGTTTGATGATTCCCTCTCGCATTCCGCCACGCGCCTCCCGCTTTTCCGTTCTCGCGGTAACCCTTTTTGCGCTTGCCGGCTGCGCCAGCGGAGAATTTGCCGATCTGCTGCCGGCGGACCGGCTCGACCACCAGCAGCCGCATTCCTTCCCCGTGCACGGGATCGACGTGTCGAAATTCCAGGGCGAAATCGACTGGCCGCGGGCCCGGTCCGCCGGTGTTTCCTTCGCGCTCATCAAGGCGACCGAGGGCGGCGACCTGTTCGATGAACGGTTCAATCAGAACTGGAAGGCCGCGGCGCGCGCCGGGGTTCCGCGCGGCGCCTATCATTTCTACTATTTCTGCCGTCCGGCGAAGGACCAGGTCAAATGGTTCATCAAACATGTGCCGCGCGACAGGAACGCCCTGCCGCCGGTTCTGGACATGGAATGGAACGGCCATTCGCCGACTTGCACGATCAAACCGCCGCGCGACAAGGTTCTGGCCGAAATGCGGGTCTTCATTCGCGGCATCGAAAGACATTACGGACGCAAGCCGATCATCTACGCCCCGATCGACTTTCACCGGGAAATCCTGGTCGGCGAATTCAGGGATTATCCGTTCTGGGTGCGCTCGGTGCGCACCCATCCCGGCACCCGCTACGAGGACCGGGACAATTGGCTGTTCTGGCAATATACGGCGAAGGGCTCGGTTCCCGGCATCAAGGGCCATGTCGACCGCAACGTCTTTGCCGGCTCGCGCCCGGACTGGCAGAAATGGCTGGCTGCGTTGCGGGAGAATTGAACCAGATCTCCGTCCCACCCCACGTCATCGGCGGATTTAATCCGGCGATCCACCACGCCACCCCAGAGCAGATGGGCGATTGACCTGACCTTGTTGGATACCCGCACTTGTCCCCGAGCAGATCCCCAAACGCCCGATACCACCTCAACCCGCCATGGCAGGTCCTGTGCCGGCCACCCACCGGGCAGGAAGACAATCACAATCCCGATTTGAGGCGGCGTGGTGGGTGGCCGGGACAAACCACGGCCATGACGTGGATTGGGGTTGTCAGGGTGGGGCAGCTGGGTTCGAGGACCGGCAACGCCGGGCCCCGAAGGACGATCCGGTGCATGCGGACTTCGAGGCTCTGCTGAAGGAAGAGCCTCGGGATTGGGGGGAGAGAAAACGGACATCATGGGCGCTTGGGATATTTGGCGCCGTGGTCTCAGAGGCGTCGCCCCCGCTCATTCCGCAAGCACCCCGATCACCTCGATCACCGGACGCCGTCCATTGAAGAACGGCTCGTCGGTCTTTTCGCCAATCTTGAATTCATAGGTGCCGATCGTGCCGTCATCCTTGTGCAGGATGATGCCGAGCGTATCGTCGGGTTTCGGCGCGGGGTCGAGTTTGACCGCAATGTCGGTGTGGGTCCCGGCCGAGAGCGCAAGGGCCGCGAGCACCGGGCCGTAAAACGGTTTGTTGTCCTTCGGCAGGCGGACCACGAGAAATCCGTCGGCCGGAAGCACGGCCTCCGCAATGGTAATCGTGCCGTCGACGACCGGTTGGAAGTCGGCCCTGATGGAGGCGCTCTGCGCCTGCGCGCCATTGTGCAGCAACAGGCCGAACACAGCCGCAACAATCAACCTGTAAACACTCATAATCGGCTCCCTGAATGCAGGTGACAGCAATTCCATTCGCTGTTTGCGAAACGTCATTGCACACAAATGGAGCCTATCTGTGGCACGCGCGCGGCCGGCCGGGCGTTTCGGGGGGAAGCCAGTCCAACCAACAAGCAGGATGTTGCTGCCGTCGTCTTCCAGGTTCCCATCGCCTCGCCTCTTCAGAAGCGCTGGCAATCTTTCTCCTGCGCTGGCCGATAGCGCTTGGGATCTGCGCGTGTTAGGGTTCGGTATTGTTCAAATAATTCTTTTTATGGAGACTATTATGACGTCGAATTACGCTCCAAAACTTAACAAACAAGAAGCCCGAAAAGTCTTGGACGGCCTTGTTAAGGCACTCAACGAGGCGCTGAAAACCGATGCCGACGGCAATCCCGTTTCATCTGCGGAAATTGAACGAATGCAATCGGAGTGTCGGAAAAATCCGGCCGGATTTGAGCTCACGGATGAACAGAAGCGATTTTACTGCGCCCTGCCTCTGGATTTCCGACTGTGCTATTCGCCGTCCCTTCTTGAGGCCAAGGCTAGACAAGAGGGTATCGAAAAGAAAATCGCACGCTTCAAAATCTGCGAAAAGAAAACCGGTCACATCTTTCTCGACAATCCGAAGTTTGAACATTTCAAAGATGTATTGGTCCACATTTTCCTGGATAGATCGTAGCAAGACCATCGCGTGTCGCGTTCAATCCGGGGAGGATAGCGCGCGACACGCGGTTGAAGCCAATGGTCATGAGGACTTGATGCGGGCTGAATTGTGTCCACAGCCCCCAGACCCCGATCAGTCAGTCTCTTTCCCAAGCCGCGCCCGCTCGATCTGCCCCAGGTCGCACAGGACATCGACCATGGCGGAAAAATCCTGACCGCCATAGCCGCGCGCCCGTGCCGTGGAAAAGGCTTCCCGCGCCGCGGCTGCGACCGGAACCGGCACCCGCGCAGTGTTGGCCGCGCCGACAATCAGCGACAGGTCCTTGTGCGCGAGATCGATGGTGAAGCCCGGGTCCGTGTCGCCGGCCAGCACCTTGTTCGGCCAGTTGACCTTCAATTGTCCGTTGGTCGCCGTGGTTCCGTGGATCACTTCGAGCGTGGTTTCCAGGTCGAGACCGAAACGGTTGCTGAGCGACAGCGCCTCGGCGTTGAGCTGGCAGGAAATGATGGCCAGGTAATTGTTGACCAGCTTGGTGCGGGTGCCGGTGCCGCCCTTGCCGCAATAATGGATCGTCGTTCCCATCGCGTCGAGCAGCGGCTTGATCTCCTCGAAGTCGGCGCGTTCGCCACCGACCATGAACAGGCTCTCGCCGCGGTCGGCATGCCAGGCGAGGCGGCCGATCGGCGCGTCGACGGCGCGAAAGCCCTTTGCCCGGGCCGTCTCGTGCAGATCGTCGGTGGTCTCCGGGTCGATTGTCGAAAGGTCGAGCACCAGGGTGCCGGGAGCGGCATTGGCAAACAGGCCGTCCGCGCCCATGACGACTTCGCGCACCTCGCGCCCGGTCGGCAGCACGGTAACGATGACCGAACAGTCCCGGGCGATTTCGGCCGGGCTCGCTGCCGAACGGGCGCCGAGCGCGACAAGCTCTTCCACAGGGCCGGGATTGATGTCGTTGACGATCAGGGTGAAGCCTTTGCGAACGCAATTGGCGGCCATGCCCTTGCCCATGGCGCCGAGCCCGATAAATCCGATGGTCTGATCCTTGAGTGTCATGGTCTGGGTCCTTGAAAGAATGGCCCGGCCGGGTGCGGGCAAAGAGAGGTTGCCGGACGATATCAGATTGAAGGGGAGCTTCAACCGCGTGGAAATGTCCACATCCCGCGCGGCCGCGCCGCACACGGATCCCCATCAACCGAGTGTGTGTTGCCTGTGAACCGGCCGGCATGATCTGCATGGTGGCCGGCGGGGGCGTCGCACCGGTTTCGAGGGGCCGGGCGAGCACGGCGCCCGGCGCCGCGGAGGACTTGGAATTGCCTTTCCTGAAACCCGAAGAGATCGCCGCCTATCCGGCCGACGGCGCCGATCTTCGCCCTGTGACGGCGCGCAAGCGCCTGCGCGAGACCATGCAGCTTCAGGGCCTGGACGGACCCGGCCAGACCGCCGGCCATTTCTGGGCCGTCGCCTGCGTCAGCCTGGAAATCTCCCAGCGCTGCAATCTGGATTGCAGCCTGTGTTATCTCTCCGATCATTCCGAAGCGACCCACGATCTCCCGCTTGGCGAACTGCGCCGCCGCATCGACCGCATTGTCGAGACCTATGGCCCCGGCACGGTGGTGCAGGTGTCCGGCGGCGAGCCGACCCTGCGCCGGCGCGACGAGCTCGTCGCTATCGTCCGGGATCTGTCCGCACGCGGTCTTGTCCCGGCTTTGTTTACAAACGGCATCCGCGCCACCCGCGACCTCCTGTCGGAGCTGAAGGATGCGGGCCTGCGCGACGTGGCGTTTCACGTCGACATGACCCAGCACAGGACCGGATATGCGTCCGAACGGGCCCTGAACGATTTGCGCCGGGCCTATATTGAGCGCGCAAAAGGCCTTGGCCTTCGCATCATGTTCAACACCACGATCTTTGCCGGCAATTACGAGGACGTGCCGGACCTTGCCGGGTTTTTCATCGACCAGGCTGACAGCGTCGCGCTGGCGTCGTTCCAGATACAGGCGGAGACCGGACGCGGCCTGCTTCGCGGTCACGCCGGCGCCATCACACAGGATGGCCTGATGCGGCGGCTGGAGGCCGGCGCCGGAACGCCTCTGTCGTTCAACGTGCCCGAAATCGGGCATCCCGATTGCAATCGCTATACCGGCCTCCTGGTCGTGAACGGCCGTCGGGAGGCATTGTTCGACGACGGCCGCCTATGGCGGCAAATGTTCCGGGCATTCCGGCGTTTTCCGCTGCGCGCGCAGCAACCGGTTCGCAATCTGATGCGCGTGGCGATGACCTTTGTCCTTGCGCCCGTGTCGCTTCTGCGGTTCGCCGCCCATGCGGTGAAGCGGATCTGGCGTTTGCGCGCGCACCTGATCCGGGTGCGCGGCCGGGTCGAAAAGATCAGCTTTCATATCCACAATTTCATGGATGAAACCCGCCTCGACCGCGACCGCTGCGCGGCCTGCATATTCAAGGTGGCGACCGCCGAAGGCGCCATTTCCATGTGCGTGCACAATGCCAAGCGCGACAGCTACATTCTGCAACCCGTTCCGCGCATGATCGGCGGACGGCGGCGATTGTGGGATCCGATGACGGGTCAGCTGGTCGCTGAAGGACAAGGTCGGAAACCGGAAGCTCCGGCGATTCCGCGAAAGCGCCTGAAGGGCCGGCTCCGCAAACGGCCCGACCCTGCGGGCGTGAACGCTGAAGGGAACCCAGCTCAGGACCCCGCGGCCGTACGCTGATCGTTGAGCGCCCAATCGTAGGCATGTCCATCGATCCGCTTGGCTTTGGAGAGTTTTTCAGCGAGGTCCGGCGTCGCGTATTGTCTCAATTCGGCAAGCACGCCTTTCGCATTGCCGCCGAAATCCTCGATGAACCAGCCGTAGATCTTGGACGCCGTCACCTTGCCTCGGGCGGACACCGACACGGCCCTTGGATGGTTGACATAGGCCCGCGCGGCCTTGTCCATTTCCGCCACGATATTTGCGCCGGAAAAGGCTTTCTTGCCGAGATTGGGGCAGCCGAGCGCCGCGCAGTTCAGGACATAATGAACCCGCCGGTCGCGAAACAGCGGACGCACGATCCGGTGTTCGATGTCGTTCAGGCTGAGGGCGCGGCCCTCGACGGTCAGGAGTTTCTTGCTCCAGGGGCCGGCGGAGAAGGCCCCGAACTTGATGTCGCGTATGCTCTTGACCGGGTAATGGTCGAGCACGACCGACAAGGTCTTTGCATTGTAGAGATTGACCCAGTAGGCAAGCTGCGCTTTGCGGCTGGCCGCCGTGACCTTCTGCTGTTCCAGGGTTTTGACATAGGCGGCCAGACCAACCTTGTCCGCCTTGGTGACCTTGCCGTAGGCGACCCGGTTTATGCCGCTCCTGTCCGTGCGCACATAGCGGTCGAGAAACGCCTGGTAGGGCCGGTTGACGTCAAGGGTCGCCGTGCCGGACTTTTTCCAGTGGGCGTCATCGAGCTTCGCGGCGGGTATGCCGAGCCGTTCCAGGCTGGTGAAGCCGGCGGTAAAGGCGACCGGGACCAGAACCGCTGCAAGCCGCAGGAGTTTGATTGCGCGCGGCCGCGCCGGAGACCGCCGAGAGGGAGCGTGTGTGGAATGTGTCTGCATGATTGCCTTCGTGAAATTCATGAATTCAGCCCTTCACCATCTGACCCGTCACGATCTGAAATGTATAGCACCCTGTGATCAATTGATCTCACAACACACGCCGTCGGTTTCACGAAGCGGTTGGGTGTTTGCCTGTCGGATCGGCGGGCGGCGGCGTCATGTGCGCTTGACGAAACCGGTTTGTGCGATCACGGTTTCGGCGGGGCGGTTCCGTCCGGACTCCTGGAGGCCGGACATTGAAACGGGACGGTGGCCCCGGAGTGATCATTGGGAGGATATTTGGTGCGAAGTGTGATCGTGACCGGAGCAGCCGGCGGCATTGGCCGCGAGATGTTGCGGGTGATGGCGGAAGACGGACTGGAACTTGTCTGTGTCGATGTGGACCCGCAACGGCTGGACGGATTGATTGACGAATTCCGCGATCTTCCCGGGCACCGGGTGGCGCATTGTTCCGGGCTTGAGGATGTCGCGGCCTGCAGGGCCGCTGTCGCCAGCGCCCGGGGAGCCGTCTGCGGCCTTGTGCATCTGGCCGGTGTCTTTGAAACCGATCCCGACGCCATCGATGACATGGCGGTCTATGATCGCGCCATCCAGCACAATCTGACCAACGGCTACATGATCGGCAATGCGGTTGCCGAAAGCGTTCCCGACGACATCATCGGATCCATGGTATTCGTGTCCTCGCTGGCCTTTCGCCGCGGATCGCCGGACCATGTCCCCTACGCGGCCGCCAAGGGCGGGCTTGTCGGATTGACCCGGGCAATGGCGCGCCGCCTGGCCCCGCGCATCCGCGTCAACGCGGTGGCGCCCGGCATTATCGATACTTCGATGCCGGCGCAATTGATCGCCATGCGCGGCCTTGACCGGGTGACGGCCGATATCGCGATGAAGCGGCTCGGCGGGCCGGAGGAGGTGGCATCGGTCATCGGGTTTCTGATGGGCGAGGGCGCGTCCTACATGACCGGCCAGTGCCTCAATGTGGATGGAGGCATGATTGCATCCTGACCGGGATCGGGCCGCGGAACCGGTCGAAAACAGCGAAGCCGCGACAATCCTGGTCTCCGGCGTTTCCGTCGTCGACTTCGTTTTCCAGCTCGATCACTTTCCCGACCGCGGGGAAAAGTACCGGGCCCGGGATGTCGCGACGGTCGGCGGCGGCAATGCCGCCAATGCCGCGGTCGCCGCCGCCAGGCTCGGCGGCCGGGTGTCGCTCGCATCCCGGCTCGGCGACGATGCGGTCGCAGACATGATCCTTGCCGACATCGAGCGCGAGGGGGTCGATTGCCGGCTCGTGAAACGCTTCGCCGGTCACCGATCACCGCTCTCTTCGATCTATGTCGACGGCGCGGGCGAACGGCAGATCGTGAACTTTCAGGATCGGGAGATTCCGGCCGACGCGGACTGGCTTGTGAGGACAATGCCCGCGGACCTGGATGCGACGCTTGCGGATACGCGCTGGGGCGAGGGGGCGATTGCCGCCATGCGGGCGGCCCGCACGATGGGAATACCCGGGATCATCGATGCCGAGGCGCCGATCGGCGATACCGAACAGGCCATGCAACTGGCGACCCACGTGGCGTTTTCAGCCCAGGGCCTGCGCGCCTATACCGGATGCGGCAAACTCGAGGACGGGCTGATGGCGGCCGCAGAGCGGTTGCCGGGCTGGTTGTGCGTGACCGATGGCGAGAACGGCGTTTTCATCCGGGAAAACCATTCAACACACCATATCGAGGCGTTTGCGGTCGATCCCGTCGACACGCTCGGTGCCGGCGATGTCTGGCATGGTGCGTTTGCCCTGCGCATGGGCGAGGGGGCCGGCGAGGACGATGCCGTGCGTTTCGCCAACGCGGTGGCTGCCCTCAAATGTACGCGGTTCGGCGGGCGACGCGGAACGCCGGGCCGCGAGGAAACCTTGGCGTTTCTTCAGGACACCGGCCCGTCCGGAGGGCGCCGCCGGTTCGATGACACCAACGGACATTCATAGAGGGCGACCTGCCCGTTCTGTCTGGTCCGAAGGCAGGTCGCCTGGTCAGGCGCCGCCACAGGGCAGCGCCCGTTGACCTATTCAGACGCTATCGCGATTTTTTTCGTATTCGCCGCGACCGTTGGCGACTTCGGCATGGTGATCGTCAAAATCCCGTTCTTGAACTTTGCATCGATCTTGTCGCTGTCGACCTCGCAGGGCAGACGCACCATCCGTTCAAAGGCGCCGTAGGCCCGTTCAACAAGGCGGTAATCCTTTTCCGTCTTGTCGGATTCCGACTTCTTCTCGCCCTTGACGGTCAGTCTGTCGTCGGTAAGGCTGACATCGATTTCATTGTCGTCGACACCGGGCAATTCCATCGTCACTTCGATGGCACCGTCGGTTTCACTGACATCGATGCGCGGGCTGAGTTTTCCGTTGCCCGGGCTGAGAGCGGCAAAGGGCCAGTCCTCCCGATCGTTGAACTGATCGAACACACGGTTTATCTCACGGTGCAGCGAGGAAAACATGTCGCCGCCGTTTTTTTGATCGCTCCAGAGTTTTGGGAGCAGAGAGTGTGTCATCTGAAATCCTCCTGTTGCGAAAATGGGGATTGGATGACGGGACTCTAGCGGGCGATCTCCGGAAGGATTTGATACCGATCAAGCGTGGACGGAAATTCCCGGGCAAATGGCGCCGGGAACGAATGATCCGCACTGAACAGGCGGCTGGCTATTCCAGAATTCCAAGTTCGCGATAGGCCCGAACGGCGCCGGCATGCAGCGGCGCGGACAGTCCGACCTTGGCCATGTCCTTTGAGTTCATGTCGGCGAAGGCCGGATGCAGCACCGTGAACAGGTCGATGTTTTCGTGCACGCTCTTGACGATCGCATAGACCACATCCTCACTGACGTCGCTGTTGGTCACCAGGGTCGCGAGCACGCCAAGTGTGCGGACATTCTTTGTCGTGGTGAAATAGGTGCCCTCCGGGATCGTGGTCCAGCGATAATAGGGCGCCCGTTCGACCAGATCCCTTATGATCGGTGTGTTGACGTCGATGATGGTGCCGTCGCATCCGTCGGTCGCCTGGGCTATGCTGGCATTGGGGACGCCGACCGTGAAGGCGAAGGCGTCGATATCGTTGTTGCACAGGGCGGAGGCCTGGAGGCTCGATTCCAGTTCCGAGACGGCGGCGAAGCTTGACAGATCCTGATCGTGCGCCCGGATCAGCTCTTCGAACGTCGCCCGCTGCCCGGATCCGACATTGCCGATATTGACGCGTTTGCCGGCCAGGTCGTCCCAGCTCTCGATATCGGCACCCTTGCGGGCGACGATCTGAAACGGTTCCACGTGGATGGAAAACAGCGACCGGATATTTTCGTGCCGGTCGTCCTCGAAGATGCTCGATCCGTTAAAGGCGTGAAACTGCCAGTCCGATTGCACGATGGCGAACTGGATCTTGCCGGCGCGCAATTGCTCCAGATTGTCAATCGATCCTCCGCTTGGCGGAGCCGCGCAATTGATCCGGGTCGAGCGGTCCTTGCGCGCATTCAAGCGCACCATGCGGCAGATCGCGTTGCCGACAACGAAATAGACGCCGGCCGACCCGCCGGTTCCAATGGTGATGCGGGTGCGCTCCTGCGCCAGACCGATGGTGGCGGCAGGCAGGGTCGCAACGGAAAATGTTACCAGTACCGAAAGGGTTGCGCGCAGAAAGGTGCTCATCGACTGTCCACTCAAATCTGTCCCGAACGAGGCCGTCGGCCCGTGTCACATGGGGCGCGATCCGGGCACGGTCGCAATGTTACCATTACGGACCTGTCCTGCAATCGGATTATTGCCGGTTTGAGTGCTTTCACATGCCAGATGAAACGGCAACGCGCACGAGTTCGGCAAACGTGCCGACGGACAATCGTTTCATCATCTTCGCCCGGTGAAATTCGACGGTTCGCGGACTGATGTCGAGTTTGTAGGCAATGACCTTGTTCTGATCGCCGTCGAGCAACAGCCGCAACACCTGCTGTTCGCGCTTCGAGAGGATCTCCAGCGGCGTGTTTTCGAAGGGATCGCTTTGTGCGTCGCCTGCCTCGGTGTCGAACTGCCGCTGCGAATCTTCGATTGCCGCGACCAGTTCGTCCGGCTCGAAGGGTTTTTCGATAAAGTCGACGGCCCCCGCTTTCACCGCCTTGACGGCCATGCTGATGTCGCCATAGCCGGAAATCATGACGACCGGGAGACGGATGTCGCGCTGTTTGAGGCGGTCCAGAAGCTCCAGCCCGTCCATTCCCGGCATCTTTACGTCCAGAAGCACGGACCCGAAGGCGAGCCCGTCGACCACATCGAGAAAGTCGTGTGCAGACGTGAAGGGCGAAACCTGGAAGGAGGCCGCCTCAAGAATGCCGACAATGGTTTTGCGCACCAGATGATCGTCGTCGACCAGATAAACGCGACGCAAACCCTCGCTCATTGCACCTTCCCCATGGATCCGCCTCCGGCATCGACTGTATAGGCGATCATGCACCGGAAGGATGATCGGTCAACACACTTTAGACCACTGCGACGATCCGGTTCAATTCCGCAGATGGATCTTCCTGCGTCTTTACCCCGTTTCGGTCTTCCTGCCGGCCCAATCTCATACCGATCCTAGTCCGCCATTGCGTATCCGTCCACGACCTCTCGCAGTTTGATTTCCAGATCGTTTTGTTTGTACGGCTTGGGAAGCAGGTTGCCTTCGTCCTTCAGACCGGTCATCTCTTCCGAATAGCCGGTCGTGAACAGCACCTTGAGGTCCGGCCGCAGGGATTTTGCGCTGTTGGCCAATTCAATTCCGGACGTGCCCGGCATGACCACGTCGGTGAAAAGCACCGTGATATCGTCGTGTTCTTGCAGGAGATCGAGCGCTTCCTCCGCATTGCCGGCCTGCAGGACCCGATAGCCGAGATTTTCCAGCCTGATGACCGTGACTTCGCGCACACGCGGATTGTCCTCGACGGCCAGAATGAGCGCGTCCTCGGTCCGATTGGGAGCCGGGGCCGGCGCCGGTGCGGCGCTCGGCGGCGCCTCCGCCGGCAGGGACGGCAGGTAAATCGAGGCCACCGTCCCGGATCCGACTTCGCTTTCCAGAATCAGAAACCCTCCGGACTGTTTGATGAAGCCGTAAACCGTGCTGAGACCGAGGCCGGTCCCTTCGCCCTGGGCCTTGGTCGTGAAAAACGGTTCGACCACCTTGCGCAGGGTTTCCGGATCCATTCCGGTGCCGGTGTCGCGCACGCGCAGCACCGCATAATTCCCGACGCTGGCCGCGGAATGGGTTTTGGCGAACGCCGCATCAACGTCGACATTTTCCGTTTGCAGCGTCAGACATCCGCCATCGGGCATGGCGTCCCGGGCATTCAGGGAGAGGTTCAACAGGGCAATCTGCAATTGCGATTTGTCGATAAGAACCTTGGCAATGTCCGGCGTCAGATCGACGGTCAGATCGATCGCGTCGCCGACGGAGGCCCGCAGCAATCCCTGCAGGTCGTCGACCAGATTGTTCAGATCCAGGCGTTCGGGATCCAGCGGCTGCCGGCGGGCGAAGGCCAGAAGCCTTTGCGTCAGTTTGGTGCCCAGGTCGACCGCTTCGCTGGAAATGTCGAGGAACGAGCGTTCCGGAGCCTCGCTGCGCACGTGTTTCTTCAGCATTTCCAGATTGCCGGTCAGCACCATCAGGAGGTTGTTGAAATCGTGGGCGATGCCTCCGGTCAGCTTTCCGATCGTTTCCAGTTTCTGGGCCTGGTGCAGGCTCCTTTCGGTTTCGATTCGTTTTGTGACGTCCCGCCCGATGCCGCGATACCCGACAAAGGCGCCCTGATCGTCGAGCATCGCCTTGCCGCTGGTCGAGATGATCCGCTTTTCGCCCTGTGGCGTTCGCAGGGTGAAAATGAAATCCCGCCAGTTTTTCCGGGCCCCGACCAGACCCGCATAGGTCTCAAGCAGGGCCCGCTCGTCTTCCGCCTCCGGCGGGCTCGCGCCGCACCATTGCGTTTGTCCGATGAGCGATTGCGGGGGAATGCCCAGCGCTTTTTCGAAAGCCGGCGAGATGAAGGTGAACCGCAGGTCCTCGTCCAGTTCGAAAAACCAGTCCGATGCCGCTTCCGCATGGTCCTTGAACCGGGCCTCGGCCGCTTCGCGTTCGGCGATCGAAAGGGCGAGCGCCCGGTTCAGGCGCATGACCGAAACATAGCGCCACAGACCGACGGTCGCGACCGACCCGGCGAGCAGGATGGCAGCGAGGATCATCGCCTGCTGCAGATCGATAAGCGGCGACGGGTTTCCGATCCAGGACCGGCGCGCCCGCGCGAACGCATCGGACCCGATATAGGATTCGACCGCCGGCTGCAGCACCGAATAGAGCTGGAAATTCGATTTGACGACCGCCATTGAAAACCGGAGTTCGTGCATGGCCGGCGTCAGCGGCTTGATCAGGGTTGCAAGCCCGAGCGGGCGCGCATGCTGCAACAGCACTTCGTCCTGAAACAGCAGCGCGTGGCTGGTGCGGGAGATAACGGCATAGAGCGCCTCTTCGACGCGTTTGTGCCGGATCGTCAGCTCGCCGCGATAGGAGCGCATGATGTGGTCGCCGATATCGTCGGTGACCACCGACACGCGGCGGCCGCGCAGATCGGCGTTGCTGCGGATATCGGTATTGTCGTTGCGGACAAAAACGCTCATCGGCGCTGTGTAGAGGATCGAAGACAGGTTGAAGGCCGCGATCGTGTCCGTGTCGACGGGTAACAGGGGCACCATGTCGATCTTGCCGGATTCCGCCGCGGCGATCAGCTCCTGCCAGCTTGCATAGGTCCGGTATTGGATGTCGAGGTCGGCCTGGCGGGCAATGTCGGTCAGGATGTCGATGGCGAACCCGGCGGGATTTCCATACTCTTTTTCCGTGACGTAGTGAGGCGGATAGTTTGCCAGAACACCGGCACGCACGACCTGTTGCGCTGCGACGCGATCGCCGGGCATGGCCCAGACGAACCCGATCGCACAAACGACAGCCAGAATTCCACGCCAGCCCATGAGCAGTCCCGATCCGAAATGTGACACGGTGAAGCCGGGTGCGGAACGAAACGGTCCCGCAAGTGCCGCCAGCCTACACCAAATGGGTGGGCGAAAGTCAACGCGCTATGCGCCCGGCCTCGCGACGGGGGGAAGCGGATCGGGTTCGTCCCGTGCCGGTCCATGGTTTTGCCGCGGAAATCCGGCTTTTTCGACCGGCCCGGATCGGCAAACCGGTAATATACCGAGGTTGACGGTCGGGCTCCATATTTGCCCAGATGGTAGACTGAAACAGGGCGATAAATCGTCTTAATACGGGGAAGGAATCCTAGATGAAATTACGTTATGGCGCTTTTGGCGCAGCTTTGCTGGGAGCCGTTGGTCTGACGGGCACCGCATTTGCGGAACAGTTCGTGACGATCGGCACCGGCGGACAGACCGGCGTTTATTACCAGGTTGGCGGCGCGATCTGCCGTCTCGTCAACCGTGGCACCAAGGACCACAACATCAAGTGCACGCACACGACGGGCGGGTCCGTGGCAAACATCAACGGCATCCGCGCCGGTGACCTGGACCTCGGTGTGGCACAGTCCGACTGGCAGTTCCATGCGTATAACGGCACCGCGCCGGAAAAGTTCCCGGACGGCAAGTTCGAAGACCTGCGGGCCGTTTTTTCAGTCCACCCGGAACCGTTTACCGTTGTTGCGCGGGCGGATTCGGGCATCAACACCTTTGAAGATCTCAAGGGCAAGCGCGTCAATCTCGGCAATCCCGGCTCCGGCGCCCGTGCGACCTTCGAAGTCGTGATGGAGAAGATGGGTTGGTCGGCTTCCGATTTTGCCCTTGCCGCGGAATTGAAATCTTCCGAACAGGCAGCTGCGTTGTGCGACAACAAGATCGACGCGATTGTCTTCACCGTCGGACACCCCGCCGGCACGATCAAGGAAGCGACGACCTCGTGTGAGTCCAAACTGATCAATGTCGACAATGACAAGGTGAAGGAGCTTGCAAATGGCGCAGATTATTACGCCATGGCGACCATTCCTGGAGGAATGTATAACGGCACTCCTGATGACGTCACCACGTTTGGTGTTGGCGCGACATTCGTCGCTTCGACAAAGACGTCACCGGAAGTTGTTTATGAAATCACAAAGGCCGTCTTCGAAAATTTCGGCCGCTTCAAGAAGATGCACCCGGCCTTCGGGAATCTGGTCGAAGCCAATATGATCAAGAACAACCT
>JGI12316J15310_10000016_pt37 | contig 144932 bp, 128 predicted proteins | sample MarCyaLeptolynsp_FD_15310 | JGI IMG/M metagenome (IMG submission 15310)
CGCAGGCGAATTTCTTCATCCCCGAGGCGGCGCCGACGGGCGATTCGGTTGAACTGGTGATCCGAGTGGACGGACGGCCGAGTGCGCCGCTGGCGATCGCGGTCGCCGCGGGGGCGGGGAATTGACGCCGCGTTTGGCTCGCATCGACGTGTTTCCGGTGAAGTCCCTGGACGGGGTTTCACTGACCCAGTCGAAGGTTCACGGGGGAGGCGGGCTGGCGCGCGATCGTGAGTTCCAATTGGCCGACGCGGAAGGGCGGCCGGCGAACGGGAAGCGGTTCGGCGAAAAGATCATCAGCCTGCGCGCGGTCTTTGATCTGGTCTACGGGCGCTTGTCCGTCAGCGGCGGCGAGGGCGGCGTAGATGGCCGCTTGCCGGGAGACGAAGAGGCGCTGGCGGCTTGGATGAGCGACCGGCTGGGCGCGGAGCTGCACTGGGAACGGAATGTAGCAAAGGGGTTTCCGGACGACGTAGAAGCTTCGGGGCCCACGGTGATTTCGACCGCCACGTTGGAGACGGTCGGCGGGTGGTTCGGGCTTTCGGTGGAAGAGGCTCGGCGGCGGTTCCGGGCGAATCTGGAGATCGACGGGGTGGAACCGTTCTGGGAGGAGAGGCTGTACGGCGCCGAGGGCGAGGCTCCGCGGTTTCGGATCGGCGAGGTCGAGTTGGAGGCGATCAATCCGTGCCAACGCTGCGCGGTGCCGTCGCGGGATTCGCGGACGGGGGAGATTCCCGAGCCCAAGTTCACGAAGCTGCTCTCGGAGAAGCGGCGCGCCGCTCTGCCTGCATGGGCGGAGGCTTCCCGGTTCGATCACTTCTATCGGTTGGCGGTCAATACGCGCGTGCCGGAGAGGGAGAACGGCAAGGTGCTGGAGGTCGGCGACGAGGTCGTTCTTGTCCGGTGAAGTTTCGTGAAACCGGATGCGGTTGGTCGCCGTCGGTAACGGCCATGCGGTTCGCCGCCTGTTTGTTATTGGCAGCTTCGGCTTGGGTCTCCGTGGCTTCGGCGCAGGTCTCCCGAACCGGCGGTACGAGTCCGTGGTCGACTCGGCAGTCGAGGATGGGAGAGCGCCCTGTGCGGGTGACTGGGATTGTAGAGCTGGCGCGTGGCGGAGCGCCTTCGGTTCCGGCGGAAATCATCCTGACTTGCATCGGGGGATCGAGGCGGGTCGGACTAAGCCGAAAGAACGGCGCGTTCGACTTCGTTTTCGACCCGCAGGTCGGTCGGGGAGGCATCTGTCGGGTCTCGGCGCACGTCTCCGGCATGGAGTCGAGCAAGGCGTCGATTCCTTCGCTGTACGGCACCGAAGAGACCGTCAGCGTGGGGCGGATCATCTTGTCCGACGACGGACCGGGCGTGGTGAGCATCACGTCGGCGGGCGCTCCCAAAGAGGCCCGCAAGCATCTGCGGCGGGCGCGCAAGATGCTGGAGCGAAGCGAGCCGGATTTTGAGACGGCCGCGGCGGAACTGGGGGCGGCCGTCGCCGCATATCCCAAGTACGCCGAGGCGTGGATAGAGTTGGGCGGGGCGTTGGCCGAACTGGACCGGCGCGTGGACGCCCTGGACGCCTACGGGAAGGCGATCGAAGCCGACCGGCTTTTCGTGTCGGTCTATCGGCCGGCGATTCTTTACGCGGTTCGGGCCGAGGCGCTGGACCTGGCTCACCTTTGGTGCGAAGAGGGCGTTCGCGTGGACCCGGGATTGAAGGATGCTTGCGAGGCGGTGGAGTGAGCAGGCGACGTGCCGCTATGGAGGGCTACCGCAGGCGGCCTGCTTTTCAGATCACGCTTCCCACGGGGCTGGCGTCTGGAGCAGTCGCCGTAGGCGCTCGTTCTCCGCGGGCGGCTTGTCCAACTCCGCTGAGAAGCGATCGAACTGCTCCGCGCTCAGGATGAAACGCCGTTGATCTGACAGCGTCTCCTCGGTCTCTCCGCGGGCTGGGCTCGTCGTCGAGTCTCGGTTGGCGTTCTTGTAGGGCTTTGCGGACTCCAAGAGGGGCTCCTGAGACTCAGGATAGAGCCTCTCTGCGTTCGATCGGCAAATCGCCGTGGGGCCCTCGCTGAGTACGTGGCGCGCAAACGGTACTGCCGCGGAGGATGCTCGCTGGCCGCAACAAGCGCGGGCTCAGGGGGGAGGGGGTGATTGGGCGTGATTCGGAGCGAGGTTGGCGTTTGGGAAGCGGGGGCGCTATGCGTTGACCTCGCAGGGTTTGCGCAGGGCGGACTCGGCATGCCGAGTCCCCACATGATTTGCGCCGCTGTTCGTGGACCATCTTGCGCGAAGAACGCGAGGGTGCAAGCTAGCGGCCCGGACCGGGTTTGAGGCCGACGTAGTTGTCGGGGTCGGACTTGCGGAGGCGGCCGGGGGGCAGTTCGGTGAGGCGCTTGCGCTCTTCGGGAAGGTCCCGGAAGTTCATGACCTTCTTGGTGCTGCGGTTCTTGGGGAGCAGGGCCGCTAGACGGCGCTCGACGTCTTTGTGTTCCGGTTTGCCTGCGAGGTTGGTCCACTCGTTGGGGTCGGCGTCGTGGTCGTAGAGTTCGTTTCCGTCGGGGTATTTGGTGTAGCGCCAGCGTTCGGTGCGGACGCTGGTCTTGTCGGCGCCGCTTGAGGTGATCGCGGGCTTGTCCCAGGGGGCCTCGGGGTCTTCGAGCAGCGGGCGCAGGCTCGCGCCTTCGAGTTCGTCTCGATCGGGGAGTCCGGCGAGGTCGGAGAGGGTCGGGTAGATATCGAGCAACTCGACGGTGCGGTCGCAGAGCTTGTCTTGGGCCATGCCGGGAGCGGACATCATCATGGTGACGCGGCAACTGCGCTCCCAGAGCGTGAACTTGCGCCAGTGGTCTTTCTCGCCGAGGTGCCAGCCGTGGTCGGTCCAGAGCACGATGATCGTATCGCGGGCGTTGGGGCCCGAGTCGAGGGCGTCGAGCACGCGGCCGACGTTTTCATCGGCGTAGCGGATGCAGGCGAGATAGGCGGCGACGGCCTTCTTCCATTGGTTGGTGGAGGTGATCGCGTCGTGGTCGCTGAGGCTGCGCTTGGCCGAGGGCGGTGTGTCGGCGAGGTCGTCTTCGAGGTATTTGGGGAGAAGGGTCTCGGCTTCGGGGAATTGATCGAAGTATTTCTCGGGCGCGTACCAAGGCAAGTGCGGTCGGAAGAGTCCGCAGTGCAAGAAGAAAGGCTTCGCGTGTTCTTGGGAGACGTAGTCGGCGGCCCATTGGGCGACCATCGTGTCGGCGGTGTCGGCGTCTTCGGCTTCGATGGGGCTCCAGTCGAAGTGACCTTTGTTGAGGCCGTTGACGGGGCGCTCGGGCGGACCTAGGAAGCCGGGCGGGTTGAAGTAGTATTCCCAGGAAGCGGCGTCGTTTTGGGTGGAGTGAAAGGTCTTGCCGCCGCCGAGGACCTCATAGCCGTGGAGCATGAAGTGCTTGGGAAGGGTGACGGCGAGGGGCATGGCGTCACGCCAGACGTCGGCGTTCTGGTAGCAGCCGGAGGTCGACGGGCGGATGCCGGTCATGACGCTGGCGCGGGACGGATTGCAGGCCGGGGCTTGGCAATAGGCGCGACGGAAGGCGACGCCGCGTTGGGCGAGGCGGTCGACGTTGGGCGTCTTGGCTTGCGGGTGGCCGCCGAGGACGCCGACCCAGTCGTTGAGGTCGTCGACAGAGATGACCAGGACGTTGGGCTTCTTGGGGGATTGCGCTTGGCCGGTCGTGGCGGCTAGGGCGGCGGCGCCGAGCCCGGCGGTGCGCATCCATTGGCGTCTGGTCATGGGTCTCTATCGTAGCGGCTCAGGCCTCCCGGTCCGCGAGCCAGATGCCGTGGAGGCGCCGGTATTCGTGGAGAGCGTCCTGCTGGCGTGGGAGTGTTTCGAAATCGCCCGGTCGCAGGATGGAGTCATGCTTGTCGAGAAAGTCACGAATGAAGGCCACGTAGTCGCCCGAGCGCGCACAGAAGATCTGTTGAGACCAACCGTTGACCGTTCCGGGGCCCACCCAAGGCAGGGCCTTGGAGGGTGGATTCGCGACCGCCGCAACGCGGCCCGGCATGAAGGTCCATTTCGATTCGCACGATCCCGGGTCGTCCGGCCAGGCCATTTCGCTGTGGAGTTCCTTTTGCCAGAAGTACTCCAGATAGTGATATGCGAGCGCGCGAACGCCGATCTCAGCAACGATGCGGTAGTAGTGAGACATGCTGGTGTCGCACTCGTCCTGAGTCGACACGATTTCCGGGGTAAGCGTATTGATTTCGTCGTAGCTCATCGCGCCGTCGGCGTTGAAGACCCGGTCGGCTGTGACGCGGGGATCTCTCAGCGAGTCGATCGCATAAAAATCGTCGGAGTGTAGCGCGCGAAGGCGCAGGCCGGCGAAACGGACCCCGCGATGCCACTGTCCTTTCGTCGACGATTCCCAGTTCTCCCACAGCGGAGGCGTATCTCCTGGAATATTGGCGAGTCGCGCGAGCAGGACGTACATCCCGGCGGCGGTGTGACAGCCTTCCCACGCCCAGTACAGACTCTTGCTGTGGCCGGCGTAGGGGCTGATCCTTTTCTCAACAACCGACGTAAGGGGGGCGTCGCCGTCATAGCCGAAGCTAGGGATTCTCCACCCGTTCGGGCGGGGCGGGCCGTGATGGAGTTTGGCTCGCATCCAGTTCCCAATGCGGTACACCGTGTCCGTCGGCGTTTCGCCGAACAGATGGTTATCCAGCATAAAGTTGAGGGCTGGGACCGGGTCATTGGGCATGACCTTCCCGATGCGATCTGGTGAATGCAGGTAGCCGTGCGGGCTCCGTTGCAACATGTGAAATTGGAAGAGTGATTGGGTCGGATCGAAGGCCGAATAATCGAGTTCTTCGGCGCGATATCCGGTCAGTCCGGCGACCTCCACCCAAAGCTGCACTGCCAAGTGAGCCAGCATGAGCTCCTGAGCGTCGCGCGGATCAATCAGCCGCGACGCGTCCGGATGGACGGTATCGTCTGCGGCGATTTGCGCTGGAGCTACGCGCTGCTTCCCCGTCAACGGGTCGGTCTCGCGGAGGTAGCTCAGCGGACCCGATTCGCCCGCGGCGGCAGCCCCGTAGAAACGATGCAGCAGCCGCCGAAAGCGGGCCGTTATTGCGTCGCTGTCCCATTCAGGGAACGAAACGAACGAGGAACTGCCGTTCTCCCAGCGGATCGCCTCTTGGGCTCCCGGGTTCTCCTCGATGTAGTCGGTCCAGGCGGTGACCAGGGGGCCGGCGGAGCGGATCACGCCGCTTGCGCCGGGCTCGTAACGGACGAGCGTCGGAGGGGGCGGGGGGAAGGTCGGCAGGGTAGGGACGATCGGGGGCGCGGGCGCCGCGGGGTCGAAGCGCGGGTTGACCTTCTTCTGCCAGAAGGCGCCCGTGCCGTCGGCAAAGACGAGTCGGTCGGGGTCGTAGAAGCCGAAGCCTTCGACGGCGCCCCCGCCTTGCTCGTCGAATCGATAGAGGCCGCCCCAGGCGATCGGCTCGACGGTTGGATCGAGCGGAGGCGGATCGCCGAAACGAATATTCGATTTAGAGACGAGACCCGGGACGACGCCCGCGCCGCTCGAGACGTAGAGTTTGCCGTCGGCGGCCAACGCGAAATCGCCTCCGAAGGGGACGTTGGACGGGACCGAGGCGACCGCGCCCGCCGTCCAGGCGCCGCGAGGAGAGCGGTGGAGCCGGAAGATATTCCGCGAACTCTGCTCGCTGAAGTACAGGGCGCCGACGGGGTCGAGAGCGAGGCCCTGGAGAGGTCGGAGCGACAGAGCGGATGCGGATTCGGACCAAACGGTCTCGCTCGACCAGCTTTCGATTCGGCCGATGAACCCGCGGCGCAGCCGGATGACGGAGCGGCCGTAGGGGTACCGGCCTTGGTTGCGCGCGATGAGGATGTCGCCGCTCTTCCACGGAAGCGAGGCGTCCGCCGGGTTGAAGAGAACCGAGACGGCGGCGACGTGTTCGACGCCGGTGACTTCAGGGAGACGGGCTAGGACGTCGGTGCGTCCGCCTTGGCGGCGAAGGACGTCGACCATTCCGTCGGTTTGATCGAGCAGGATTACGGAGGGTTCGGGCATGGAAGTAGACTGCCAATCATAGCTTTATTTTTTTGAGAGCGGCGCTGAACATGAAGAGTTCCGATCGGTTGCGGGAAGAGTTGCTGCGGGTTGTGCCGGACGTCCCTCGATTCGTCGAGGCGCGGGCGTATCTGCTGTCGCGCGAGGGGCGGGTCTACGGAGACGGGGCGGGCGCGGTGATTGCGTCGCCGGACCGAAGTTCGTTTCCGATTTGGGGGACGCCGTACGCTTCCGCTTTGGACGAGGCGTTGCGCGGGCGCGGCGGGGACGCGGAGGTGTTTGGGGGCGCGGAATCGCGGGAGTCGCTGGAGCAGTATTTCGGCGACGAAGGCGAGCCGGCGACGCTCCACTGGCTGCATGGAAGTCGTTTTCGGCCGATGAAGCCGCGCGAACCGGTCGATTTGGAAGTGCTGAAGGATGCGCGCCGGATCGGTCACGTCACGGGCGAGCTGCGCGCCGAGTTGGAGGACGCTCTGGCGCACGGGCCGGTGGCGGCGGCTTGCGCCGACGGAATGCCGGTTGCGTTTTGCTACGGAACCGAGAGCGAGACGTGGTGGGACACGGCGATCGATACGCTGGAGCCGTTCCGGCGGCGCGGGTTTGCGGCGGCGGCGTTCGAGCGGATGATGGAGCTGATGACCGAGCGCGGGAAGCAGCCGGTATGGGGCGCGCTCGAGAGCAACGTCGCATCGATGGAGTTGGCGAAGCGGTTGGGCTTCGTGCCGTGCGACCGGCTTTGGCTGTGGGAGTTGGATTAGGCGGACTGCTCGCGGCGCAGCGCTTTGAGGCGCTTCATGACGTCGTCGCCTCCGCGGCCGAAGTGGTCGTGCAGGCGGCGGTAGTCGGCGTAGAGGCGGTCGTAGATCTCGACGGCGGCGGGATCGGGTTCGTAGGCCTTCTGTTGCAAGCCGCCCATTTGAGACACGGCGGTCTGAAAATCGGGATAGCCTCCTCCGGCGACGGTGCCGTGGATGGCGGCCCCGAGTCCGGAGGCTTGGAAGGATCGCGGTAGGCGGATCGTCCTGTCGGTTACGTCGGCGAAGATCTGGACGACGAGCGGGCTCTTCTCGGCCAGGCCTCCGCAGGCGACGACGTCGGCGACGGATACGTCCTGCGACTCGAAGGTCTCGATGATGGCGCGCGTTCCGAAGGCGGTCGCTTCGATGAGCGCGCGGTAGATCTCTTCGGGGCGCGTCGTGAGCGAGTAGCCGATGAGCAAGCCGCTCAGGTCGGCGTCCATCAAGGTGGAGCGGCAGCCGTTCCACCAGTCGAGCGCGAGCAGGCCGCTTTGGCCGGGGCGGAGGGCGGCGGCTTTCTCGGTGACGAGGTCTTCGGGCGAGAGGTCGCGAGAGCGAGCCTCTTCGGCGAGCTGGGCGGTGAGGCCGTTGCGGAAGAACCAACCGTAGATATCGCCGACAGCGGCTTGGCCTCCTTCGTAGCCCCAAAAACCGGGGAGGATGCCGTCTTGGCAGAAGCCGGCCATGCCTTCGACCGGCTTGCGCTCGTCGGCGAGCAGCATGTGGCAGTTGGAGGTGCCCATGATCATCGCCATGCGGCCGGATTGGGAGACGCCGCAAGCCGGGAGCGCGGCGTGGGCGTCGATGACGGCGGCGGCGACGGGCGTGCCTTCCTTCAAGCCGATGCGTTCGGCCATGGCGGCGGTGAGGCCGCCGGCGGATTGGCCGAGGGCGGCCATGGGCGCGTCGATCTTCTCGGCGACGACATTTCGGAGTTTCGGATCGAGTTGTCCGAAAAAGTCGGGCGAGGGGTATCCGTCGCCCTTCGACCACATGCCTTTGTAGCCGGCGGAGCACTCCGAGCGCGTTTCGCGGCCGGTCAATTGCCAGACGAGCCAGTCGCAGGCTTCGAGGTAGCGGTCGGCGGCGGCGTAGACCTCGGGCGCTTCTTGGAGAGTTTCGAGGATTTTCGAAAACATCCACTCGGACGAGTAGCCGCCGCGGTAGAGCTGGAGGAACGGTTCGTCGCGTTCGGCGGCGACGGCGTTGATGCGTCCGGCTTGCGGTTCGGCGGCGTGGTGCTTCCAGAGCTTGACCCAGGCGTGCGGGTTTCCGGCGAAGGCGGGTTCGAGGCACAAGGGCGTGCCGTCGGCGCGGGCGGGCAGCGGCGTGGAGGCGGTGAAGTCGACGCCGATGCCGACGATCTGGTCGGGCGAGGCGTGCGCATCGGCGAGCACGGCCGGCACGGCTTCATCGAGGACGTGCAGGTAGTCGTTGGGGTGCTGTAGGGCCCAGTCCGGCGCCAGGGCGGTTCCGTCAGGCAGCGCGCGCTCCATCACGCCGTGGCGGTAGGGGACGACGCGCCAAGCTAGTTCGGCGCCGTTCGAGGCGTCGACGAGCATGACGCGGCCGGATTCGGTGCCGTAGTCGAGTCCGAGGGCCAACATCGGGACTAGGGTAGCTACTCGACGACCCAGTCGGCGGTGAAGATGTTGAATTCGTACGGGCTGGTTGCGTTGAGGCTGGAGGAGAAGACGAGCTTCGTGCCGTCGGGCGAGAACTCGGGGAAGGAGGTGAAGCCTCCGAACTCGGTGATCTGGCGCAGGTTCGAGCCGTCGAGATCGATCAGGAAGAGTTCGAAGTTGCGGCTGTCGCAATCGTTGCGGTTGGAGCTGAAGATGATCTGCTTGCCGTCGGGCGTGAACTGGGGCGCGAAGCTGGCGCAGCCGAAGTCGGTGATCTGGCGGAAGTCGCCTCCGTCGGCGGGACCGACGAAGAGTTCCATCTTCATGGGTGCGGTGAGGTCTCGCGAGAGCAGGTCGACGTACTTGTCGCGGTCGGGACCTTCGGCCGGGTGGTGGGCGCGGAGGACGAGGTTTCGGGCGTCGCGCGAGTAGTATGCGCCGCCGTCGTAGCCGACGGTTTCGGTGAGTCGGGTCTTGTCGGAGCCGTCGGCTTCCATCGACCAGAGTTCGAGATCGCCGGTGGATTTGGAGGTGTAGACGATGCGACCGGTCTCCCAGTTGACGGTGGCTTCGGCGTCGTAACCGGGCGCGTCGGTGAGGCGGACGAGATCGGAGCCGTCGGCTTTCGAGCGGAAGACGTCGTAGCCGGGATGGACGGCCCAGACGTAGCCTTCGCTGCGGTCGGGACGGGCGGGACACTCGTCGGCGGCGAGATGGGTCGAGGCGTAGACGATGCTCTCGCCGTCGGGCAGGAAGTAGCCGCAGGTGGTGACGCCTTTGCCGGTGGAGACCATCTGGACGTCTGAGCCGTCGGCGTTCATGACGAAGATTTGGTCGCACTGGAGCTCGTCGCGGGTGGCCTGGAAGATCAGGCGGTCGCCGGAGGGGGACCAGTAGGCCTCGGCGTTCTGGCCGCCGTGGGTGAGCTGCTCGATGTTTTCGAGCCGCGGAGCCGCGGCGGCGGGCTCTTCCTGTGCGGGCTCCGGCGCGGGGCTGGAGCAGCCCAAAACAGCTGCTAGGACAAATGTCGTGGCTAGAGAGTTGCGGCGGTTCATGGCGGTGGAATTCCTGATTATAGGCGGGATCGCAGACGGTTGATTTCAAAGGCGGTTGGGGCGACTACGTCAAAACATTGACGACATATAGTGTATTTTTATAGCGAGACCCCAACATCTTGGGCATGGATCGCTTTACAACGTCGGGCGACGTGCGTAGTATGGAGCCCAGGCCTGCCGTGCGCGGGCTGGTTGACGACGAGGAACCCTGCCGCTTGCTCAAACTTAAAAAGATCGAAGTTTTCGGCTTTAAGTCGTTCTGCGAGAAGGAGGAGTTGCGCTTTCCGGGCTCGGGAATCGCCTCGATCGTCGGGCCGAACGGCTGCGGCAAATCGAACGTCCTGGACGCGGTGAGCTGGGTGCTTGGAACGCAGTCGGCGAAGGCGCTGCGCGGGGCGAGCATGGCGGACGTGATCTTCAACGGCTCGCGCAACCGCAAGCCGTCGGGGATGGCGACGGTTTCGGTGACGATGGTCGATCCGGAGATCAAGCGCGACCCGAGCCAGAAGAACGGGCAGCCGCGAGCGGGTGGCGCGGCGCTGGAGGTGCCGGCGGGCGAGTTCACCGTGACGCGCAAGCTGTTCCGTTCAGGCGAGAGCCACTACATGCTGAACGGGAAGAACGTTCGGCTGCGCGACATCCAGAACCTGTTTATGGGGACGGGGCTGGGGCCGAACAACTACGCGGTGATCGAGCAGGGACGCATCGGGCAGGTGCTGAGTTCGAAGCCGCTCGACCGTCGGGCGATTATCGAAGAGGCCGCGGGCGTGACGAAGTTCAAGTCGCGGAAGCGGCTGGCGGAGTTGAAGCTGGAGAGCGCGAAGCAGAATCTGCATCGCGTGAACGACATTCTGCAAGAGGTGACGCGGCAGGCGGCGTCGCTCAAGCGGCAGGCGTCGAAGGCGGAGCGCTACAAGCAGTACCGCGAACAGTTCACCGAGGCGTTGACGTCGCTGCTGGGCAGTCGTCAGCGCAAGATGACGGCGGACATTCGCGGAGCGCGCGAAGAGATGTCGGCCGCGGAGAAGGACTACCGCTCGCGGGCGGAGCAGGCGGAGGCTCGCGAGAGCGAGCTGACGGCGAAGCGCGAGCAACAGAAGCGCTCGGAGCAAGAGTTGGAAGCGGGCCGCGAAGAGCTGTCGCGGCTGACGGTCGAGATCGAGCGGCAACGCAGCCGAGTCGAACAGCAGGCGCGCACGGCGGAAGACAACGCCAATCGCAAGCGGCACGCCGAGGCGGAGATCGAATCGATCAATCAGCGCCTGGAGCAACTGACGCAGGAGCTTGCGGCGGAGAAGGAAGCGACAGGCAAGATCGGCGAGCAGGCCGAGCGGATCCAGACCGACCTGCAAGCGAAAGGCGCGGAGCTGGAGGGGCGTCGGCAGGAGATCGCCAAGCAGGCGAGCGAGCAGGAAGGCGCGCGACGCCGGTCGCTGGCGATGCTTGACGAGACGTCTTCGTTGCGCAACCAACTGGCGAAGATCGAGGAGTTCTTGGCCGGCAACGAGCGGCAGGCGGCGCGCGCGAAGGACGAGGGCGAGCAAGCTCGGCGCGAGCTGGAGCAGTTGGAGGGGCAGCGCAATCAACTGCGCGAGAAGACCGAGACTCGGCGCGCGGAGTTGGAGAAGCTGACCGAACGCGCGACGGCGCTCGACCAGGAGATCGCCGATCTGCGCGAACAGGCTCGTGACCGTCGCCAGGCGGCCGACGATCTCCAGAAGCAGGTGTCGCGGTTGAGCGCGCGCCGGGATTCGCTTGAGGAGATTCTTTCGCACCACGCCTACACGACCGAGGCGGTGAAGAATCTGTTCGCGGCGATCGATGCAGGCAAGGCGGCCGACTTCAAGCCGATGGGCATCCTCGCGGATATCGTCGAGGTGGACTCGAAGTACGAGAAGGCCGCGGAAGAGTTTCTGCGCGAGGAGTTGGAGTTCATCGTGGTGAACGACTGGTCCGAGGCGCGCTCGGGCGTTGAGCTGCTGCGCGCGGACTTGGAAGGCCACGCTACGTTCCTGGTGCATCCGCAGCGGCCCGTGCCGTCGGACCCTCCGGCCCTTGGCCCGGAGACCGGCGTCACGGGTCGTTTGGCGGACTTCATCCACTTGCAGAACGGACTGGCGGAGTCGGCTTCGACGCTGCTGCCGAAGCTGCGCGGGTGCTACTTGGTCGAGAGCGAGGACGCGGCTCGGCAGTTGGCGGTGCGCTATCCGGACCTGCATTTCCTGTTGCCGTCGGGCGTCTGCTACCGCGGGTATACGGTTTCCGGCGGGCGCAAGAGCAAGGCCGGGCCGTTGGCGTTGAAGCGCGAGTTGCGCGAGTTGCGGCCGCAGTTGGCCGAGCTGGAAGCGGCGTTGGAGTCGAACCGGTCCGCCGCCGAGCAGGCGGACGAGGCGATCACGGCGAAGTCGGCCGAGCGGGAAGAGCTGCGCGGCACGGTGCGCGACGCGGAGCGGGAAGCCGTCGGGCTGGAGCATGAGCTCAAGCGCCTGGAGGAGCAGGCGCAACGCGGCGAGCGGCGGGCGAAGGTTTCGGAGCAAGAGATCGATCGCCTACGGCAAGAGGCCGAGCGGGCCGGCGGAGAAGCCGAGCGGCGGAAGGAGACGATCGCGCAACGCGAGAAGGAGCGGGCCGAAGCCGAAGCGGCGATGGAGGCGATTCGCGTCCTGATCGAGGCCGCGCAAGGCGATCTGCAAGGTCTGGCGGAAGAGCAGACGCGGCTACGGACGGAGGCGGCCGCACTCGATGAACGGCGGCGTGCGGCGGCGGCGTCGCTGGCGCGGGTCGAGCACATGCAGCGCGAGCAGAGCGAACGGCGGGAGCGGATCGGTCAGCAGATCCAAGGCTGGGACGCCGAGCGCGAGCGGTTGCTGAAGGAGAACGAAGAGCTGACGGCGACGATCGCCGAGGGTACGGAGAAGAAGGACGCTCTGGCGAAGCGCGTGACGGAGTTGGGCGAGCTGTTGGCGAGTTTGCGGACGGGCGTCGTCGAGGTGGAAGAAGGGCTGAAGCGGCTGCGGCTGGAAGTGGAAGAGGCTCGCCAGCGACGGAGCCAGGCGGAGCTGAAGCTGGTCCAGTTCGAGTCGGACCTGAAGCACTTGGCCGAGATGTGCGAGAGCGAGCTGAAGCGGCCGCTCGACGAAGTGGCCGCGCAGGCGCCGGAAGATTTGACGCCCGAGCAGTTGGCCGAAGCCGAGCAGAACTATCACGACATCAAGGGACGGCTGGAGCGGCTGGGACCGGTGAACGTGCTCGCGCTTGAGGAGTACGAAGAGGCGGCGCAGCGGCAGGAGTTCCTCGAGACGCAGCAGAACGACTTGCTGCAATCGATCGAGGATACGAAGACGGCGATCCACGAGATCGATTCGGAGTCGAAGAAGCAGTTCGCGACGGCGTTTGAAGCGATCAACGAGAACTTCAAGACGACCTTTACGACGCTGTTCGGCGGCGGCGTGGGCGAGATGCGGCTGACCGATCCGGAGAACCCGGGCGAGTCGGGCGTGGACATCGTCGCTTCGCCCCCGGGCAAGCGGCTGCAGAACGTGCTGCTGCTCTCGGGCGGCGAGAAGTCGCTGACCGCGCTCTCTTTGTTGATGGCGACGTTCCAGTACAAACCGAGTCCGTTCTGCATTCTCGACGAGGTGGACGCGCCGCTCGACGAGCCGAACATCTTGCGCTTCCGGCGGCTGCTCGAATCGATGATGGACCGGACGCAGTTCATCGTGATTACGCACTCGAAATCGACGATGCAGTCGGCGCAGTCGCTCTACGGCGTAACGATGCAGGAGCCGGGGGTTTCGAAGCTGGTCTCGGTGCGAATGGGCGATCATGCGCAGGGGGTGAACGGACGCGGGCGACGGACGGAAGAGGTGGCGGAGGCGGTTCCGGCGTAGTTGCTCTAGAGGAACGAGCCGCTGGTTGCCAGCATGCAGCCGGCTACGAGGAGCGAGTGGACGACCGCAAGTATCCCGAGGCGACCGGAGACCTCGTTCGCCGGATCGGTCGATCCGGCGAACGCTCCGTAGATCGGGAACTGGAGGACGGCGAGCCCGATCCCCACGTAGCTGATGTGGTTGGTGAGGAGCGTTGAGAGCATCGCCGCCGGGAACAGCAGCTTGGCCGGCAGATAGCTCCCATGGCCCCCGGCTGCCAGGAAGACGACGAGGGCCAGACAGGGGGGAGTGAGCACGAGGCCGGCCAGCGTGAATCCCCAGAATCGCGGGGACGACATCAGACCCTTCACGCGTGCAAGCTAGCAGAGCGGCGCCCCATTTAGGGAACTGAATCGCTCGCGCCGGTGTCGTTGTCTGCGAGGTGGAGTTCTCACAACGGGGGACGGCGGGCTACGGCGCGGAGATCGTAGGCCTGCTGATCGGCGCGGGCATGGCTGCACTGCTGGCGTCCCCGGCGCGCTGGGCCGTGTCGGTGGGAGCGTCCGCCTTGACGGTAGGCGGCGTGGTTTGGCTCCTGCTCGCGGCAGCGACCGCGGCGGCTTTTCGGCTGTGGAGCGGCGAGCCGCGGTCGGCTCGGGACTACGGACGATTGCTGACCGTTGCAACTTGGTTGGCCCCGGTTGCGCTCTTTGCGGCAGCGGGCTCGCCTTTCGCCGCGGCTGCGGTGGTGGGGCTCGGCGCGGCCGCGACACGGCTTTGGAAACGGCAGGACGAGAATCCGATCGGCGAGCCGGAGGCAGAGCTGTTTGGGCGAATTACCGCGCCCCGTGGCGGGCTCGGGCGCTTTCGGATGCAGGCTGCCTCCGGTCTCGCCTACGGCGCTTGCGTTCTTGCGTTTCTGGAGCGCCCGCTGCCTGCGCTGCCGTTGGCTTTCGCCGCGGCGACCCTGGCCTTCTGGTCCTCGAGTTCCGCTTCGGAGCGACCGTCGCGGTTGCGGCCCGTGCTCATGACGGCGTTGGCTGTTTGCCTGCTGTTCTTCGGACTCATGCCTGAGAAGCTCGGCGTCGGCTCTTGGGGCTGGGGGCGGCGTGCCGAAACCGCCGAGGCGGCCGAGGCGGTTGGAGCGGAGGAATCCGATAGGTCTTCCGGGCAATACTCCTCGGTGATTCTGACGACCGTGCCGCCGCTGGAGGCCGAACGGGAGGCGGTTCGGGCGCCCGTGTTTGGTCTCGGTCGGTCGCGGCGCTCTCAGACCGTGATTCCGTTCTCGGGCGAGTATTGGTTCTTCCATTGGCCGCGGAGCGGTCCGGGCGACAACGCATCGGTGCGCGTCGGGGACCCGAAGATTTCCGGCTTTCGGTCGACCGACTCCGACCCGATCCTGATGCAGGCGCGGCAGCCGTTGGACCCTCCGCTGGATCTGTCTTGTTGCAATGCGATCGACGTGGTCCTAGCGAGTCGCGAGCCCAGGCCGGGACTGTTTGCGGTGGAGTTGGTTTCGGGGGCTGACTCGTTTCGGCGAGCAGAGCTTGGGGGTGCAGTTGCCGGCCGCGGCGACGGGGAAGTCCAAAGGAGATCGACGGCTCGAGGTGCGGTTCGCCGTTCCGTCGCGGCTGCGGCGCGAGGAGGCCGAACGGCTGATCGTCCGTTTCCACCTGGACGACTCACGGAGCGGAAGCAGCGCGAAGGCGTCGGTCGAGCGTTTCGAGCTGGTTCCGTGAGCGACGCTCCATAGGTCGCCGAACGGCCGAGCGCAGGTCGCTGGTTGTGAGACAATCCGCTCGTCGGCTCCTAGTTCGTGCAGACGTCGTCCATCCGCTATCGCGTCGCTGATTTTCTCGGCCGCCATCCGCCCTTTCAGTTCTTTGACGAAGCGAAGCGGCTGGAGCTTGCGGCGCACGGGCGGGTGAAGTTTCACGAGGCGGACGAGTATGTTTTTCGCGGCGGGGAGACGCGCGGTTCCTGGATTTGGGTGATTGAGCAGGGACGGGTCGAGCTGCTCGATCCGTTGGAGCGACTGAAGGACGTACTGGGCACGGGGGACGTGCTGGGCATCGGCGCGTTCTTGGGGACCGAAGAGTACATGCACACGGCGCGGACGGCGTCGGACGTCATTCTGTACGCGTTCCCGATTGAAGACTTCAATCGGTTGGTGCGCAGCGATTCGCGGGCGACGTTGTTCTTGGCGTCCTATTTCTCCGTCCGCGAGGATCCGACCTTGGGCGGCGCCGCCGGACGCGACGAGTATTCCGCGCCGTCGGCTGACGATGTTTGGATTCGGGAGTCGTCGGAGTTGGACCGGCGCGCCGAGCGGCGGCTGACGACGATCGCGGGCGATGCGACGGTGGCTGAAGGTGCGGCGTTGTTGGCGGGACGACGGGAAGAGGCGTTGGTCCTGGTCGACGGGGACGAGCGTCCCCTGGGATTGGTCTCGCGACGCTCTTTTGTGGAAGGGCTGGCCGCGGGGTTGGACGCAAGCGCGCCGCTTGAGAAGATCGCGCGCCCGTTGGCGATGTTCCGCGACTCGTCGGAGGTCGGCGCCTATGTGCTTGAGATGATGCGGCGCGGGGTCGAGTACTTGGGGCTGAACGTGATCGGCTCCGCGGATCGGCCTCTGGATGGACTGGTCGCCGCTTCGGACATCGCGCTGCTGTTCGGCCGGAATCCCGCTCAGCTGCATCGGCGGATCTTGGACGCGGAAGACGTGGGCGCGCTGGCGGAGTTGGCTCATGACGCCACGGGGCTGGTGCTCGATACGTTGGAAGACCGCACGCTGGTGCCTTGGTTGGGCGACGTCTCGTCGGAGCTGAATCGGGCGTTGCTGATCCGTGCGGCGAGGATGGCGGCGGACGCGCTGGAGTCCGAAGGCGTGGAGAAGCCCGACGCGGAGCATTCATGGGTCTTTTTTGGGAGTGCGGGACGCCGCGAGTTGCTGACTCGCGTCGAGTTGGATTTCGGCTTGATCCACGGCGAGGTTCGCCCGGAGCAGCGGACGGCGGCGGCGCGCTATTACCGGGAACTCAGTCGACGGGCGATCCGGCTGCTGGAGCGTTGCGGCTTTGTATTCTCGGCGCGTTCGATCCGCCCAACCGAGGCGCAGTGGCGGCGTTCGGTGAGCGGTTGGTTGGGGCATTTCGAGGGGTGGATCGAGCGGCCGGTGCAGACGGGGATCTACTATGGGCGGCCGTTCTTTGACCCGGGGCAGGCGGGACGGAACGGTAGGATGCTGGAGGCCTTGGCGGCGCCGGTCGACGAGATGATCTCGGCAAACCCGGACTTCGTTCGGGTCTTGGCGCACGATTCGCTGGCGAGGGTTCCGGCGTTGGGGTTCTATCAGGGGCTGGTGGTGGACGACTCGGGCGAAGAGACGGAGCGGCTGGACCTGCGTTCGAGCGCGTTGTATCCGTTGACGGACGCCGTAAGAGCACTGTCGTTGCTCGACGGTTTCCAGAGCGGGCGGAGCACGTTCGACCGGCTGGAGAGCGCGAGCCGCCGGTTCCCCGAAAAGCTGATGCTGTTTGAAGAGGCGGCGGAGGCTTACAAGGTGGCGCTCTATCATCGGGCGCAGGCGGGACTGCACAACAATACGGACGGCGGCGTCGTGCACGTTTCGGCGTTGAGCAAGTTCGACCAACAGTTGTTGAAGACGTCGTTTCGCGCCATCTTGGAGCTGCTTGAGTTCGCGCAAGAGACGTTCGCTGGGAGCGGGGAATGACTCCGGACGCACCGGCCTTCTTGGCGGCCTACGAAGCTCTGTTCAGTGAGTCTCGGGAGGATGCTGAGGATCCGCGGAGCGTGCGGTTTGCGGCTCTCGATTGCGAGACGACAGGGCTGAATCCGAAGACGGACCGGCTGGTCTCGATCGGCGCCGTGGCGGTGATCGACGGTGAGATTCGGCTGGACGACTCCTTGGAAGCGCTGGTGAAGGTGCGCTACAACTCAGCCGCCGTCACGGTGCACGGCGTGACGCGGGAAGCGGCGTCGGCGGGATTGGACGAGGAAGAGGCTCTGGAGGCGCTGCTCGGGTATCTGGGCGATGCGGTGATCGTCGGGCATCACATTCGGCACGATCTGGAGACGATCACGGCGGCGATGGATCGCCGTTGGGCGGCGAGGCTGCTGAATCGATCGTTGGACGTGATGGGGTTGGCGTTGCTGCTTGAGGCCGACGGCGCGTTTGCGGGGCAGGCGCCGGTGAGGGACTTTTCGCTCGATGCGCTGTGTGCCCGATTCGGGGTGAAGCCGTATGGGAGGCATACCGCGGCCGGCGACGCGTTCCTGACGGCGCAGGTGTTCTTGCGGTTGTTGAAGAGCGCGGAGCGCGTGGGGCGATGGTCGATGGAAGGACTCTTGGAGGTCTACCGTCCGCCAGAGGAATAAGGCTCCAACCCGCCCCAAGAGCTAGTGCGTGCGGATGAGGTAGGCGCCCGCCGCCAGTAGGGCGATACCGGCGATGCGCGGGAGGCTGACCGGGTGTTCGGCGTAGCCGACCCAGCCGAAGTGGTCGAGGATGACGGACGCGCTGAGTTGGCCCACGATGATGCAGGCGATAAACGTGGCGGCGCCCAGGCGGTGCGCCGTGAGTACGCCGGTGACGACGAGACAGGCGCCCATGGCTCCGCCGAACCAGCACCACCAAGGGACCTGTCGTACGGCTTCAAGCGAGGGCAGGTCCGATCGGGAGATGAGCAGATAGGCCGCCAGGATGGTTCCGCCGACGGTGAAGTTGGTCAAGGCGGCGAAGAGCGGGTTGGAGACGGCGTGACGCAGAGACGCGTTGATGCCGGCTTGTACCGGAATCATCGAACCGGCGAGCACGGCGACGGCGGCAAGAATCCAGATCATCATGAGCGGGGGAGTCTCTAGTCTTCGCCGTCGCGGCCTTTGCGGTACTCTTCCCCGACTTTCTTGGCGAAGCGAAGGAGACCGCCCTTGGCCTTTTCGAGTTCCGGTTTCACGTCTTGGTCGAAGGTCTGCTTGGCCTTCTCGCGGGACTCGGGGTTCTCGGCCAACTCGCGCGCGGCTTGCGTGATGAGTCGAGAGAACAGGCCCATGGCGCCCCTATGCTAGCAAGCCGATCGGGCGGGCTGGGCTCGGGCGATGCGCGATAGACTCGAAGCTAGTGGCTCGTCCGGTTCCGGTGGTGCTGATGGTCCGCGAACTGCACCTGGGAGGGGCCGAGCGCGACATGACGCGTTTGGCCTTGGGGCTCGACCGGTCTCGCTTTGAACCTCACGTCGCCTGCTTTGTGAGCGAGGGCATTCGCGGCGACGAACTGCGCGCGGCGGGCGTGCCGATCTTGGAGCTGCCTGTCAAGAGCTTCAAGAATCGTACGGCGATCGAGGGCGCGAGGGTCTTGCGGACTTACCTGCGTGAGAAACGCGTACGGGTGTTTCAGGCGCTGGACGGACCGGGGGTGATGTTCGGAACGCCGGTGGCGAAGTGGGCCGGCGTGGACGCGGTGTTCCCTTGCCAGTTGGGGCATCGTGAACTCTATCCCCGGGTGGAACGCGCGTTGTTTCGCGCGACCGATCGGATGGCCGACCGGTTGATCGTGAACTGTCAGGCGCTGATCGACGACCTCGTCGGCAAGGGTTGGATTGCGCGGGAGAAGGCGGCGCTGATCTACAACGGCGTGGACGTCGAAGAGTATCGGCCGATCGAGCCCGAGCGTCGTCGAGCGATCTTGCCCGAGACTTGGCAGAAGGGGAAGACGATCGTCGGATCGCTTTCCGCGTTGCGGCCGGAGAAGGATCTGGGGACGCTGATTCGGGCGTTCGGGGCGGTCAGCGAACGGTTCCCGGAAGCGCGTCTAGCGGTGGTCGGGGACGGTCCTGAGCGGGGGGCGTTGGAGCGTCTCGCTGCGCAGACGGGGGTCGCTGAGAAGTGCCTGTTCGTCGGGCAGACGGCGCGCGTGCGGGAGTGGCTCTCGGCGATGGACGTCTACGTCCTCTCGTCGCTCAGCGAGAGTTTTCCCAATAGCCTTCTGGAGGCGATGGCGTGCGGGGTTTGCGTCGCCGCGACGAAAGTGGGCGGGGTGCCGGAGATGGTTTCCGACGGCGAGACGGGCGTGCTGTTCCAGTCGGGAAGCGTTGAGGATCTAGTAGGACGGTTGAGTGAGCTGCTCGCCGCGGAGCCTCGGCGCGCGACCTTGGGGGCGGCTGCGCGAGAGTTCGTGTGCCGTGAGTTGCCGGTTGAGCGTTTCATCCAGAGGACGCAGGACCTATACGACCTGGTGCTGACAGAGGCGTAGTGGGAGCCGACGAGCCTCATGATAGACTCGCTTTAGCTGGTTTCCGGCTTGCGGAGCCGAGGCACGATCGATGGAGCGACTTGGATATTGGGTATTTGTCGTCCTCGTTTTCGTGCGTTATAGCCGCATCATTGAACAGTACTGGTATCTGCACATCCCGATGATGCTGTTGCTCTTCGCGACGGCTGTTGCGGTGGCGAAGGGCAGCATCTTTCGGGTCTTCTCACACCGACTTGGGCACGTGTTTCTGGCCATGTCGTTCTTCATGCTGTTGTCGGTGCCCTTCAGCGTCTGGCCGGGCGGGTCGTTCGGGTTCCTCAAGGACAACTGGATTCGGACGATGTTGGTTTTCTTTCTGACGTTTGCCTACGCGACGACTTTTGCACGCGTACGAACGATCATTGCGACAATCGCCGCGAGCTTCGTTTTCGTCGCGGTGAAATCGAGATTCGCCGGGCGCGAAATCGGAGGTCGATCCGGCGCGGCCGACTATACATTCGGAAACCCGAACGACATGGCCATGGCGATGCTGCTTGCGATCCCGCTGTGTCTCTGGATTGCCCTGGACCGAAAGTCTTCGTTGATGGTCCGGTTAGGATTCCTCGGAACCATCCCGATCTTGGTTTTCGCGATGTCCGGCACCGGTTCCCGGATGATGGTTCTTTGCCTCGGAATTATGGGGTTATACCTGCTCTACAAGGTTCGCGGCCCCGCTCGGGTCGCGCTCATAGCAGGGGGAGCGCTCACGGTTGGTCTAGCTGTGGCGACGATGCCGGCTACGTCCCTCGCCCGCATCATGACCCTCTTTTCTAGCTCCGGCGCAAGTGAAATCGTGGCGGAAGGAGACAGAATCGCCGAGTCTGCGTCGCTTTCATCGAGCGGGCGATTGCACTTGCTCAAACAGAGCGTTTCCCTGGCTCTCGACAATCCGATTTTCGGGGTCGGGATCCATATGTTCAGCGTGGCCGAGAATTCGATTGCCGTCGAAGCAGGCGCGAGTCGAGGGCGATGGCAGGTGGCCCACAACTCCTACACCGAGGTTGCAGCCGAGTGCGGCTTGGCTGCCTTCGTCTGCTACATGTACTTTCTGATCGGCGGTTGGAGGACTTACTCGGGCTTTGAGAAGCTGAAGCCCGACGACCACCCGGAGTGGAAGCGTCTTGGGGTCTTCGGTTGGACGATCAAAGCGTTTTTGGTGAACTACGCCGTCTGCTCGTTCTTTCTCAGCATCGGGTACGACGATTTGATGCCGACGATCGTGGGTCTCGGTGCGGCCACGCAGTTGATCGTCCGTCGAGATCAGCTATTGGCGTCCCGCCCCACCCGTCCGCAGCCTGCTGCGGAACCGACGCCGGTTTACGGCTACAGTCCCGAGGCCGTCGACTACACGACACAGCCGGCGCCCCAAGGCGACTAGCGCTGGGCGGGTCGTTTTCGATCGCTTTCGGCCTAGGTTCGGATCAGTTCCAGATCGCCGTCTCGGCGTCGTAGCAGAACGCAGACGGCGTCCGAATCGGCTTCTCGGAACGTAATCTGGTCGCGCTTGGATTCTTCGAGTGCGATCCGGGCGCCCTCGACCGACATCGGTTTCGGCTCGACGCTTCCGCTCTCAATGATGCGCGGGCCGGTCGGCTCGGCGGCCGGTGCGGGAGGCTCGTCTGCAGCCACCTCTTGCACGATGGCGGCGGCCTCGCCGCGTTGGCGTTGGGGGCGACGGGTATCGACGAGCTTGTGCTTGCTCTTGACGGCCTGCTTTTCCAATTTCTCAAGCGCTAGGGTGAGCGCGCGGCCGACTTGGGCGTTGTGTCCGGCAACGACGAGGGTGTGGTGAAGGGCGTGGAGCGTGACCTCCGCCTCGCAGTCAGCGCCCTCCTTCGAGAGGATGACGTGGGCTTCTAGGTCCGGCTGCCCTAGGATACGTTGGACCTTCTCCAGCTTGCGCTCCGCGCGTTCTTTGTCATCATCGCCGAGGCTGACGTGGCGACCGGTGTAATGAACCTTCATGTCTCAATCTTACGACCGTTGGGGCGAGCTTTGCCCGAGCGAGCGTTCGAAGTCGGACTGCGTGTTGACGTTCGAGAACCCGCGGCCGTCGGGATCGACTGGGGCGTAGGCGGCGGGCTCCAGCCAATGGACTTCGGCGCCGGCCAAACCGCCGTCGGCCCGGCGGGCGCCCTCGTATAGTACGCGCGAGAAGCGGGCGGCCAGCGACGGCGAGTAGACGGCGCAGAGCGGTTGTCTGCGGCCGTCCGGTTGGAGGGGGATTACGGCGTCAGCGCCGGTCGCCTCGGCGGTCTCGAAGAGTAGGTTCAGGAAGGCGGGGCGGACGGCGGGCATGTCGCAAGCGACGACGAGAGCGTAGCGGGCTTTGGCGTGTGCGAGTGCGGCCGTGAGTCCCGCCAACGGCCCGGCGCCTTGCTCGAGGTCGGGGATCGCGGGTAGTCCGAGAGAGCCGTAGCGCTCGGGGGCTCCGACGAGCGTGGCGCTTCCGGCCGCCTCCCGAACCGAGTCGGCGACGTGCAGAACCATCGGGCGGCCATCGAGGTCGGCGAGCGCTTTGTCCGAGCCGAAGCGGCTGCTGCGTCCGCCGGTGAGGACGTATCCGGCACGAGGGTCCACGCGAACGAGGGTAGCAATCCGGCTATGATTTGAGGCGATGCGAAATCACTGGACGTGCGTCTTTCTGTGCCTGGCCGCGATGAGCTGTGCGTCGCCTGACCAGGGGCCCGCGGCTGCAGACGCCGGCGACCCGAGTTCGACCGCGGCGATCGAGTCGAAGGTACTGGCGGCGGTCGCCTTTAACGAAGGGCCGGCTGTAGCCCCGGACGGGACGGTCTACTTCAGCGAGATTCAGGGGAATCGGATTCTGCGCGTGGCGCCTGGCGGCGTCTGGGAAGAGTTCAGGAATCCCAGCGGGCGCGCGAACGGACTGGCCTTCGATGGGGAGGGGAGGTTGGTCGCTTGTGAGGGGGCGGCGACGGGCGGGAACCGACGGGTGACGCGGACCAACCTCGAAACAGGGGAAGTCGAGGTGTTGGCGACCGAGTTCGAGGGCAAGCGGTTGAATAGCCCGAACGACCTCACGATCGCCGAGGACGGTCGGATCTACTTCACCGATCCGCGCTACGGATCGCAAGACGGGCGCGAGTTGGAGACGGAGGACGTGTACCTGATTCGTCCGACGGGCGAGTTGGAGCGTGTGGCCACGGCGCCGGACGTGACGAAGCCGAACGGCATCGCGCTGTCGCCGGACGAGACGGCGTTGTTCGTGGCCGACACGCGGCCGGGGCCGCCCAGCGAGGCGCGCGTGGTGCGCTTTGACGTGGCGGAGGACGGTTCGCTTTCGAACCCGAGCGTGCATTACAGCTTCGGCGAAGGGCGGGGCATCGACGGGATGGCGATCGACGGCGAGGGCCGGATCTACGGGGCGGCCGGGCTTTCGTCGAACGGGCCGGACAATCCGCCGGGGGTCTACGTGATTTCGCCCGACGGCGAGCTCGAGCGGATCCTTCCCGTCCCGGAGGACTCGTCGACCAACTGCACGCTTTCAGCCGATGGGAAGACGCTCTTCGTGACGGCCGGGAAGCTGTTGTTGGAGTTCGGGCTGTAGGCGGCCGGAGGGATCGCATCCGCGGGGAGAGCGTGGTAGGGTCAAGGGCTTGCTGAGTCGGACCGTAGTTTGGGGCGCGGCTCTTTTCTGTACCGCGGGGGCTCTCGCGCAGAGGCCCGCGACCCGAACCGAGCAGATCCTGAGGGCGCGTGCCGAGAAGGCCGAGAAGCTGAGCCCGGAGCGGAATTCGGGCGTCGAGAAGAAGCTCCTCAAGCTGAAAGACAAGCGTATCTTGCAGGCTGCGAGCGAGAGCCCGGGCGACGGCCTCAAGCCGGCGATCGGCGGGGTGACGAGCGGTCAGGGATTCGCGGTCGGAGCGCGCTATCTGCTCCATGACCGGGAGAAGAACAACTGGCGGTTCGAGGCGGCGGCGTTTGCGGCGATCTCACGGTCCTACAAGGTGCAGACGGAGCTGACGTTGCCGGAGTTCTTGCTCCCGCGCGTCGACGTGGAGTTCTCGGCACGGCACCGGCATCTGCGGCGGGTGGACTTCTACGGACCCGGGCCGGACTCTCTGCTCGAGAACAGGACCTCCTACTTCAAGGAAGATACGTCGGCGGACGCCAAGCTGCGCTATCGGCCGTTCGGCGGGGCTTTGGAACTCGGCGCTCGGACCGGGATCTTGGCGATCAACACTGGGCGGGGCAGGCGCTCGGGAACTCCGTCGCCGGAGGATCTGTTTTCGCCGCGCAACGTCGCGGGGTTGGAGGATCAGACCAACTTCGTGCGGACCGGCGCGTTCCTAGAATTCGATACCCGCGATCCGACGACTTCCGGGGCGCGCACGGGGCGATTCGTCTCGCTTGAGTTTTCGGATTTCTCCGATCAAGGTTTGGGCGAGTACGGCTTTCAGCAACTCGACGCCGAGGTGCAGAACTATCTCTCGTTTCTGAACGGCAAACGCGTGTTCGTGACGCGCGGGGCGGTGTCGACGACGTTCACCGACAGCGATCATCGCGTGCCGTTCTACTTGCAGCCTTACCTGGGCGGCGCCTATGAGATGCGCGGTTTTCCGAACTACCGCTTCTATGGCGACCACTCGATGGTGGCCAACTTCGAGTATCGTTGGGAGGCGTTTTCGGGGCTCGATTTGGCGCTGTTCATGGACGCCGGGAAGGTGACCGATCGTCGCGCGGAGCTGGACTTTTCGGAGTTGCAGACGGCGGCCGGTTTCGGTTTTCGCTTCAACGGCCGCAATCAGACGTTCATGCGCTTGGACGTCGCGTTTTCGCAGGAGGGGACACAGCTTTGGTTTCGATTCCGAGGCCCGTTTCGTCGCCGATGCGCTACTTGTTGACTCGCAAAGGGCTGATCGTTGCGCTGGCGCTGCCTTTGATACTGCCGCCGGCGCTCGCGGGTCAGCGGTTCTATCCGGACGATCCGTTGTGGAGCGAGCCGCTGCCGACCGACATCGAAGACGCCGCCGAGCGCGAGCTGAGCGACATCTACGACTACTTCCTGTACACGTTTACGAGTCCTGAAGAGCGGCACGAAGACGTCCAGGCCGAGATTCGCGCGCAGGCCGTGAATACGTTGGGTGAGCCGCTCGATTCGCAGTGGTTCACGAACCGGATCGGCCGCCGCGAGATGACGATCGAGGAGTTGGTGCGCGGGCCGGGCGACGATCATCCCCCGACGCCGGGCGGGCGGTGGACGATCGTCTCAGCGAAGAACGAGGGGCATACGCCGGGGTTCGTGATTGAGGACGAGGAGGGCGAGCGGTTCGTCTTCAAGTTCGACCCGAAGAAGCATCCGGAGATGGCCTCGGGCGCCGACTATCTGGGGTCGCGGTTCTTCCACGCTCTAGGCTACTGGGTTCCGCAGAACTACTTGGTCGAGTTTCGGCCGGAAGACTTGGAGGTTCGCGCGGGCGTGACCATCACGGATCCGGGCGGACGCGTGCGCCAGATGCTGCCGTCCGACGTCGCTTGGATTCTGGAGAATACGCCTAAGCGGCCCGACGGCCGGGTGCGTGCTCTCGCCAGCCGGTACCTGAAGGGCAAGCCGCTGGGGGGATTTCGTTACCACGACACGCGCGACGACGACCCGGACGACATTGTTCCGCACGAGCATCGCCGGGACTTGCGGGGCCTGTACGTGTTCGCTTCCTGGCTGGGACATGACGACTCGCGGGGCGTGAATACGTTGGACATGTTGGTTGAGGAGGGCGGACGGAAATTCATCCGCCATCACTTGATCGACTTCGGTTCGCTGCTCGGGTCGGCGAGCGAAGAGCCGAACAGCCCTAGGGGCGGCCATGAGTACCTATACGACCCGGCGTACATGTTCCGCGAGATCTTCTCGCTGGGGCTGTACGCGCCGCGTTGGTACACGCATGACTACGCGAAGTATCCGTCGGTCGGATTGTTCGAGTATGAGATCTATCGGCCGGATGAGTGGAAGCCCGAGTACCGCAACCCGGCCTTCACGAACCGGCTGCCCGACGACACGTACTGGGCTGCGAAGAAGGTGGTCGCGTTCTCGGACGAGATGCTGGAGGCGCTGATTGACTCGGCGCGATACAGCGATCCGGAGGCGGCGGCTTGGTTGCTGACTTGCTTGAAGGAACGTCGAGACCGGATCGGCCGCGAGTACTTCTCGCGCGTGCTGCCGCTGGACGGATTTCGGGTTCGCGAGGGCCGGCTGGAGTACGAGCATCTGGCGGAGCGGTACGGCTATTGGGCGGCGCCCGAGATTCGGGTGACCTGGTCGGAGTTCGACAACGAAGCGGAATCGCATCGGGCGTTGGAGGCTTCCGGCGCGGACGTTCCGGGGAGTACGGCGGAGTATTTGGCGGCGAAGCTGGTCGGCGACGATCCGCGGAAGACGGTGACGGTGTACCTGCGCGGTATCGGTATGGAGCGGGAAGTGGTGGGGATCGAGCGGGACTGGTGAATATGCACGATGCGTCTCGTCACGCCCTAGGTCGTCCCTTGAAGCTTCCTGGTTCGCCGTTGACCGGGGTGGAGTGCGTCTTCTATTCGGCTTCAACGGCCGAGGCCGCTTCCGAGGAGAGGCACTCACCCTGGATCGAAACGGTTGTATTTCGATTCAATCAGACTGCGATCCGGGTAGCGGTCGACGGCGACACCGATGAACTCGTGGTGGAGGTTCAACCGTCTCCGCTCTTTCCAGCAGCACAGTCTGTCTCGGCAATCGCCCCGTGGCGAGGGTTGATTGGGCGGAGCCTCCTGTGGTCGTGGCAGATGGTCAACAACCAAGGGTACGAGGACGGCTGGCAGTTTGAGTTCGCGGCTCGTCTGGAAAATGAGAATCCCGCCACCGTACAACTGGTAGCGATCGCGTCGGAGATCCATGTTGCCGTCGTAGACCGTTATCTGCCGCGCGAGGCGCTGTTCGCAGGCTCGACCGGCGAATAAGTAAGGCCCGACGCTTCGGAAGCGCCGGGCCTTTGTTGTTGGAATTGGAAGTGGCTCTAGAAGAGCGGGCCGAGGTTGATGAGTTGGGTTTCGCCGCTCGAGTCGTCGACGCCGTCGTTGTCGGTCACGATCAGCACGTCGCCGTTCTTGAGGATCGTGAGACCTTCGACTTTTTCGATCGGCAGGCCGCCCGGCGCTTCGAGGTCGGGAAGGATGTCGCGGACCAGGCGCTTCTCGAGGACGGGGAAGTCTCCGCCCTGAGGCTGCGGCACGGCGCGCGAGATGTTGAACTCGTAGATGCGCTTGACAGCCGCATCCGGTCCGCCTTGGTTGTCGCGCTCGATGACGGCGAAGTTGTCGGCGTCGATCGCGACGATCTCCGAGAGACCGACCCATCCGCCGTTGGGCGATGCGGCCGGATCGAGCCGGTAGTAGTAGAAGCTCCACGCGCCGGAGGCGACTTGATAGCGGCCGATGCGGACCAGGCCGTCTGGGTCGTCGACCCACTCACGTTGGAAGGCCACGTAGAGCACTTCCGAATCGCCCGAGCCCACCGACGCGACGCCCTCGAAGCCGAAGCGGCGTTGCAGCGCGTCGACGGAGGCGGGCAGGTTTACGGTACGCATGACGCGACCGTCCGGCGCGACTTGGAGCAGGACGTCTTTGGAGGTGACGGGACGGTTCTCGTCGTCGACCGAGCCGGCGCCTTCGGAAGCGAGCCAGAAGCCGCCGTCGGCTCGCGTGGCGAGGCCTTCGGGATCGAGGTCGAGCGTGTCGCCCGCCGAGTCGAGGAGGACGATCTCGCGAGTGATGCGCGCCGGCATCGAGTTGACGTCCAAGACGAAGATGCGGCTGGCTTTGTAGAAGCTGTCGTAGACCGCGTAAGCCGTCGAAGCGTCGGTGCGATCGGCGGCGAGGGCCGACAGGGCGCCCCAGGGGATGGGCGTGCGGGCGCCGACGGGGCCGCGGTTTTCGGAGACGATCGTCGGGTAGGCGGGAGCGCCCGCTTCCAGGCGATAGATGCTGACCGAAGAGCGGATCTTGTCGCTGCGACCGTCCACTTCACTGGCGACCACGAACAGGTTGCGGTTCGGGAGAGCGAGAAGTCCTTCCGGGCCGACGCCCGCCGGCAGCAACTGGACGAACCGCGGAGCGCCGAACACAGGCAGCTCGTAGACGCCGATCACGGATGCGCGTTCAGAGCCTACGAAGAGCAGGCGACGAGAGCCGTAGAGGCCGAACTCGACGCCTTCCGGCTCGTTGCCCTTGTTGCCGGAGCGCTCTTCGGGGTAGTGTCCGGCGCGCACGGTCTGGTACTCCATCTCTAGTCCGGAGGCGTAGCGAACGCCGCCGTCGGCGCGGAAGATGGTGAAGCCGCGGCTGCCGCCGTCGAGGTCGCCCTCGTCTGCGGTGGCGAACTCGAACGGAGAGATCCAGGTCACGGCGTCGGGTTCGCGAGGCACGTCCTCGAGCGACGAATCCAAGGTGATCAGGCCTTCCTCATCGACGTCGATGCCGTCGAGGTCGACCGTTCCGGCGGAGAAGTGGTTGACGATGCGTCCGGTCGGCAGGTCGACGATGACGAGGTGGTTGTTCTCCTGCATGGTGATGACGGCTTGGTTTCGGGAGGAGATGTCGACGTACTCGGGTTCGGGGTCGCTGCCTGCTTTGGCGGCGAGTCCGGTGAGGTCGACCGTGCGGGTGGTCCAGGAAGCGGGGCGGCCGACCATGTCGAGGATGACGAGCGAACCGGCGGGGAGCTGAGGGATTCCGCCGAATACGCCGCCGCCGTCTTCACAGAGGTCTTCGTCTTCCGTGCCGTGCGCGGTTCCGCCGACGCAGACGTCTTCGTTGCGCTCGTTCTCGAGGACGAGGGCGGCGTATCGGCGGGTGCGTCCGGTGGCGATGGAGTCCGGTTGTCCGTCGACGGGGATGGTTGCGACGATCGCGCGGTCCTCGACGTCGATGACGGCGATGTGGCCGGATACGTTGACGAAGTCGGCGCTGGTGTTGACGGCGGCGAGAGCGTAGTCGCCGACCACGGCTACCGAGGTCGGCTCTCCGGTCAGAGCGACGAGTCCGCCGGGCATCGGGTTTTCGGGATCGGAGATATCGATGAAGCCGATGTGTTCGGTCTCGCTGTCGGTATAGATGAGGGTTTCGCCGTCGGTGGAGGCGGCGACGATTTCGGCGACGGTCTCGGTATCCACGCAGTCTTGATCGACGGGCGTGGCGGCGCAGAAATTCTCGACGATCGGAAAGGCGGCGATCCGCTGGAAGTTTCCGGCGGACGGCTGGGCGGCCAAGGGGAGCGATGTGCAGTACGCAAGGATGCAGGCGGCGTAGAGCCGCATCTTGGGAGGGTGAGTCTTCATTTCGGATGAACCTCATCCAGGTTTCGGAGATCGGCCAAAACCTCGTCAACGTCGTTGGTCGCCGTCGGGCGAACTTTAATCGTCAGTTAACGGCTGTTTTGAAAACGTCATCGATTCGGCGGCGGATTGTTGCATGCGGGGTTGTTTGTCACAGGCGAGCCACGGGCCGGAAGAGGAGCGAAGAAAATCCTTGACAAGGCGCAAGATTGCGCGGATCGCGGGCGATAAGGCCTCCATGCGAGTACTGCTGTTGACCGTGGCGCTAGCCGCCTTGCCGGGGTCCATCTCGGCTGCATCCGATTCGACGTCGGGGATCCGCATCTTGGGGCTCGATCCGCCCGCGCGGGAGGCCGCGACTCGGCCGAGACCGTTGCGGCTTCGACCGTTACGGACCGCGCTGAAGCCGACGTCCCAGCGATCCGAGCCGCCGAGTTTTCACAGCACGATTCGTTACGGGTTCCGCCGCCCGGCGCGGAGCACGATCCGGTTCGGGCTCACTCAGCAGGTCCGCGGCGGGATCGGCTATGGTCGGCGGCAAAGATAGTACTAAGTACCTCAGTACCATCCTAAGCGCCACAAAATGAACCTTTTGCGGCATTGTGTACTACCTGGTCGTAGAGGCATCCTAAGTATGCCCTTACGACCATGCGAGTACTCACCTTGGCCTTCGCTCTCTGTCTACCGATCGCGGCCGCCGCGGGGGATACGGTCGTGACGAGTTCAGGTATCCGAATCTCAGGGCTCGACCCGGCTCCGGAAGCTCCCGCGCCTAGGAGGTTGCGACTTCAGACGGCGGCCGAAAAGGCCGACAAGCCGAAGCCCCAGTACAAGGCTACGCCGCCGCCTTTCGGCAGCACCATCCGACATGGGTTCGTGAAATCGGCTCGTACGAGCATCCGTCACGGATTCAAGAAGTCGGCGCGATCGACTATCAATTACGCCGGACGCTAGACCGCGCGCCCAGCGGCCGCTCCGGACGCCCAAGCCCACTGGAAGTTGAAGCCTCCCAACTGCCCGGTCACGTCGACGACCTCTCCGATGAAGTAGAGCCCGGGAGACTTCTTGCTCTCCATGGTCTTGGAAGAGAGTTCGTCTACGTCGACTCCGCCTGCGGTGACTTCGGCCTTCTGGTAGCCCTCGTTGCCTTGGGGCGTTAGGCGCCAGGCGTGCAAGCGGCGCTCCAAGTCCTCCAGGCCATCGTTGTTCCAACGGGAAGGGGAGTTGTGTTCGAGCCAGCGGTCGGCGAAGCGCTGGGGCAGGAATCGGCGCAGGACGGTCCTGGCGCCGGAGAGATCGCGTCGGGCGCCTGAGGCCTGCAGCTCGGCGGTTGGCGTTCGGTCGGGCGCTAGATCGATGGAGACGGCTTGATTGGGGCGGAGGTAGGAGGAGATCTGCAGGATGGCGGGTCCGCTCACGCCGCTGTGCGTGATCAGCATCTTTTCGCGGAAGCTCTGGCCGTCGGCGGAGGCGGTGATCTCCGTCGAGACGCCCGAGAGATCGCAATAGCGTTGCCGGTCGACGGGCTGGAGCATCAGCGGCACGAGGGCGGGACGCGTTTCGCGAATACGGTGGCCGAATTGCTCGGCGAGTTGGTATCCGAACGACGTGGCGCCGATTTTGGGGATGGATAGGCCGCCGGTCGCGACGACCAGCGCGGGCGCTTGGAAGTCGCCTTGCGCGGTCCGAACGTGGTAACCGTCGGTGCGCTCGACTTGAGAGATTTCGGCGCGGAGCAGGGTGCGGACGCCGGCGTCGCGGCATTCGCGTTCCAGCATGGCGGTGATTTCGGCGGAGGAGTTGTCGCAGAAGAGTTGGCCGAGGGTCTTTTCGTGGTAGCGGATGCCGTACTGCTCGACGAGTGCGATGAAGTCCGCTGGGGTATATCGAGCGAGGGCGGAGCGGGCGAAGTGCGGGTTGGAAGAGAGGAAGTTTTCCGGGCCGCAGTGGAGATTGGTGAAGTTGCATCGGCCGCCGCCGGAGATGAGAATTTTCCGGCCGACTCGGTCGTTGCGTTCGAGGAGGAGCACGCTTCGACCTCGCTTGCCGGCCTCGGCGGCGCACATGAGACCGGCGGCGCCTCCGCCGAGGACGATGAGGTCGTAGTTTGCTTCGGGCGCCAAGGGCCATGATCGCTCAGCCGGGCGTGAAGAATGGGAAGGGGCGCTTGTGCGATCCTCGGAATCGACGTGGAGATTCTTCGGCTCGAGGGCGTTGGCAAGCGGTATCACCGACATGGAAAGCGTGAACTCTTCGCCAAAAAGGCAGTGGAGGCGCTCAAAAAGTCGGGCGATGAATTTTGGGCCTTGCGCGACGTCAGCTTTCGCGTTGAGCGTGGGGAGACGTTGGCGATTTTGGGGCGCAACGGGGCCGGTAAGAGTACGCTGCTGGGCGTGGTGACGGGGGTGACGGCGCCGACGGAAGGTCGGGTTTGGCGCACGGGCCGGATTGCGGCGTTGCTTGAGCTGGGGGCCGGATTCCACAACGATTTGACCGGCGCCGAGAACGTGACGCTGCATGCTTCGTTGATGGGGCTTTCTGAGAAGCAGATCGAGGATCGGCGCGAGAGCATTATCCGCTTTGCGGAGATGGAGCAGTTCATCGAAGAGCCGCTGAGGACTTATTCGAGCGGGATGCTGGCGCGGCTCGGGTTCTCGGTCGCGGTCCACGTGGAGCCGGAGATCCTGGTGCTCGACGAGGTGATGGCGGTGGGCGATGCGGCGTTCCAGGAGAAGTGTCGGACGCAGGTCGCCAAGATGGCGGCGGAGGGTACGACGCTGTTGTTCGTCTCGCACAGTGAGGCGTTTGTGCGCGGGATGTGTCGGCGGGCGATTTGGTTGGAGGACGGACGTGTTCGGGCTGACGGCGCTGCGGGGGACGTGCTCGACGAGTACCTGTCGTCACATGCCGGCGAAGTCCCGGAGCAAGACGCCGACCCCGTAGGCGACGCCGGCGGCTCCTCCGCCTAGCGCCAGCGTCTCCAAGCCGGAGACGAACCAGCCTTCGACGATGAAGAGGCTCTTCCAGGCGCCGACGGCGAAGAAGACGAGCAGCGTCATGCCGGCCGACCAGAGGTAAGGTTGCGCGGCGCCGAAGACGAACGGGGCGAGCGGCACGAAGCCGACCACGACGAAGGCCACGAAGGTCACCAAGGCGGCGCGGAAGGGAGACGGGCCTTGGAGGGCGAGTCCGTGTTCCTCGGTGAGCATGGTATCCACCCAGCGCTTGCGATTGGAGGTGATGACTTCGACGGCACGTTCGAGGTCGGCGTCGCGGAAGCCCTTCTGGCGGAAGATCTCGCGGATCTCCTCGGTCTCGCCCTCGGGGTAGGCCTCGATGTGTTCCTCTTCCATGCGGCGCAGTCGGCTGCGCATTTGGCGTTCGGCGCGGACGCCGGTGAAGTTGCTTGCCGCCATGGAGAATCCGTCGGCCAGCAGGTTGGCGATTCCGAGGATGAGTACGATGCCGCTGGCGAGCCCGGCGCCGGCGACGCCGGAGACGATGGCGAAGGTGGTGACGGCGCCGTCGATCGCCCCGTAGAGGAAGTCGCGTAGGTAGCTGACCTCGACGCCGCTTTCGAGGCGCCGGCGTACGGCTTCCGGCGTGTGCGATTCGCGAAGCTCAGACCCGGCGTCCATCGAAGGCTAGGGGCGGAGCAACTCGTCGAAGAAGGCGCGGTAGGTCTTGAGGTAGCGTTCGGGCTCTTGGCTTTCGGCGGCCTCGATGAGTAGGTAGCGGTCGTAGCGGATTCCCTTCAGTAGGGAGAAGAACTCGCGATAGGGGTAGTCGTAGAGGTCGTGGATGTGAACGTTACGGATGTGGTCCTTGAGCAGTTCGAATCCGGCGGCGACGGAGCCGTTGACGACTTCGCCGGGGTTGCAGTTCCAGCAGACGCCGACGTTGGGGTGGCCGCAGGCGTCCATGATCTCGCGCATGACGGCGGGGTCCTTGGTCTCCTCTCCGTGGACCTCGACCCAGACTTCGACGCCGAAGCGCGCGCCCGCGTCGCCGCATACCCGGAGGGCTTCGCCGATTCGACGAACGGTCAAGTCCTTGGGTACGCCTTCGGGCAGTCCGTTGGGACGGACCTTGACGCCCCAGCCGCCGAGGTCGTGGGCGAGTTCCAGGAAGCCGATCGTCTCCTCGACGTTCTTGCGGCGGACGGCCTCGTCGGGCGAGTGATATTCGCAGGCCGATCCGAGAGAGAGCAAACGAACCTTGCTGCGGGCGAAGCGGTCGCGGACTTGTGCCACCTGGGAGGCAGGAATCCCGGGTTCAACCCCGTGGGCGTGGGTGGACCGGAGCTCGACGGCTTCGTAACCGAGCGGTTCGAGCGTCGTGATGATCTTTTCGACGTCCCAATCCTTGGCGATGTTGTAGGTGACCAGCCCCAGGCGCATGAGCCGTAGTGTACATGCTACGATCGCCGCCTTGAGCGGTTCCGCATTGCGCTTGCGCGCCAAAATACTCCACCCTGACGCACGGTTGCCTCGCTTTGCGCACGGGCCGGGCGAGGACGCGGGCATGGACTTGTACGCCGTCGAGGACGTGGCGTTGGAGGCGGGGAAATGGGCGGCCGTACCGACGGGAATCGCGGTGGAGATCCCGGCGGGGTTCGAAGGGCAAGTGAGGCCTCGCAGCGGTCTGGCGGCCAAGCACGGTCTGACGCTGCTGAACGCTCCGGGGACGATCGATCCCGGGTACCGGGGCGAGATTCGCGTGCTGATGATCAACCACGGGGAGGCGACGTATGAGATTCGGGCGGGAGAGCGCATAGCGCAGCTGGTGGTTGCCGCCTATCAGGCGGTCGAGTGGGAGTGGGCGGACGAGTTGGACTCGTCGGAGCGAGAGGCGGGCGGGTTCGGCTCCACTGGTTAGACGGGACGGCTAGATGGTGAGCGCTCGGGCCGGGTTGGAGATGAGGATGCGGTCGACCTCGGCTTGGGTGAAGCCGGCTTGGCGCATCCGCGGCACGAAGGTTTCGAGCAGGAACGTGTAGCCGCGGTACTTCGATCCGCGTTCGGGGCCGGGGCGATACCAGCCGGCGTCTTGGGAGATCAGGATGCGGTCGAGGAAGCCGGCGTAGGCGAGGTCTTTGACGCATTCGAGATGCCAGGCGGCGGAGCGCTCGCGGATGCCGTCGAGTTCGACCCAGAGTCCGCGGGCCGCGAGAGCGCGACGGCGGGCGTGGTCGCGTTCGTTTTGGGCGTGGACCCAGATGAATGACTCGGGCGGCAGGGCGACCTCTTCGAGGATCTCCATCTGCTCCTCAACCGGAGCGGCCGGACCGGAGTGGGAAGCCATCGTCATTCCCGAAGAGCGGGAAGCGAGAGCGGCCGCGCGGACGAGCTTGCGTTCGATGGCGGGCAGGGGCGTCTCGCGGTTGACGCCGGTCTTGATGAGACCCGGGCGAATCCCGCTGCGTCCGACTCCGCGCTCCCGTTCTTCGAGGTAGCGCTCGGCCAGTTGCTCAGCGGATTCTTCGCGCGCGAAGTCGGGGATGAATTTCTGGCCGGCGGCGCCGTAGATGCCGGTCGCGCAGACGATTTGGATGTCGGCTTGGGCGGAGAGCTCGCCGAGCGCGCGTACGTCTCGGCCGATCCAGATGGGCGTGGGTTCGACGAGGGTGCGGACGCCCGCGGCTCGGACGGCTTGGAGACGGGGCAGGGCCGAACGGACGGCGTCCTCTCGGTCGTAGTCGCCTGGGATGCGATCGGCGGGTGCGCGAAGATCGGTGACGACGTGCTCGTGCATGAGCGTGAGTCCGAGGTCGCCGGGCGCGATCGGGCCGGAGACGGTCTGGACGGTCCCGGCAGGTTGGGCGCGAAGCGTGGATGCGACGGCGGCTAGGGCGAAGGCTCGACGAGTCATGGCTGCTTGTTCATCGTAGTCGCCGACTTGTCGTAGTTTCCATCGGAGCGCGGCGTATGGATCAACGGTTCCCCTTAGGTGCTAAGGTCCTTTGCCCTAAGGTCGTATTTCCCGCTAGGTTTCGGGCAGCATGCGGTCTATTCTTCAGACTGACGTTGAGCAACCGCGTCCGTGCTTAGCGGCTCTTCCTTGGTACGGAGAACTCATAAACCATGTATGTCATGAAGGTCCCGGTTCAGCCGGTGATTGTGCATCCGAGACTCAAGCGGTCGAAGGATAAGGAACAAGAGGATCTGACGAACTTCTTGCGGGAGCTTCGGTCTTGCCGAGCTTCGGTCAAGAGCGTGTCGGAAGATCAAGTGGTCGTGACGTTGGATCGCGAGAATTAGACTGGGGATCGGCGGACTCGGGAGACCGGGGCCGCCGATTCGCTCAGCTTTCGATCCGCCGTTGGTCGAGTGTGGAAGAATGGCGGAGTGAGTCAGATCGGGCTGGATTTTGCTCCCCGGCGACAGGTCTATTCCGTCTCGGAGTTGACCTTTGAAGTCCGCAGCATGCTGGAGGGGGCGTTCGCCGACGTTCACGTTTCCGGCGAGATCTCGAACGTCCGACGTCCGGCTTCGGGACATTACTATTTCACGCTGAACGACGGTCAATCCCAACTCAAGGCGGTCTGTTTTCGGCAGAACGCGATGTATTTGAAGGTGAAGCCGAGCGACGGCCTGGAGGTGGTCGCGCGCGGGCGGATCGGCGTCTATGAACAGCGCGGAGAGTATCAGCTCTACGTCGATTCGATCGAGCCGCAGGGCTACGGGGCGCTGCAACTTGCCTTCGAGCAACTGAAGAAAAAGCTGGCGCAGGAAGGGCTGTTCGACGACGCTCGGAAGCGCGCGCTGCCCGAGTATCCGTCGCGTGTCGGGCTGGTGACTTCGGCTACGGGCGCGGTGGTTTCCGACATGATCCGGGTGATGGAGAGGCGCTGTCCGGGGCTGCACGTACGGGTGTATCCAGCGAAGGTACAGGGAGACGGAGCGTCGGCTGAGATCGCGAAAGGTCTGCGCTGGTTCTCGGAGAACGAGTGGGCGGACGTGGTGATCGTCGGCCGCGGCGGCGGGTCGATGGAGGATCTGTGGGCCTTCAATGAAGAGCCGGTTGCGCGTGCGATCGCGGAGTCGGCGGTTCCGGTGGTCTCGGCGGTCGGCCATCAGACGGACTTCACGATTGCTGACTTCGTGGCGGACGTGCGGGCGCCGACACCGTCGGCCGCCGCGGAGATTGTGGCGCCGGATGTGAGGGAGCTTCGCGCGGGCGTTAGGGGGCTGCGCGAGCGCGCGTTGCGGGCGGTGCGGTATCGGTTTTCGCAGTCGGCTCGTCGGCTGGTGGAGGCCGGCGTGGAGCGACCGGCGGGGCTGCTGCGTAGGCGTATCCAGCGTCTGTGGCAGACCAATGACGAGCTGGAGCAACGGTTGGGCCGGGTGATGGTGCGGCGGTTGCGGACCGAGGAGCGCCGCTTTCGGGATCGGCAGCATCGGTTGGCGGAGCTCGATCTCCGAGTGCGGCTGGCGGGTCGACGGGCGGAGATGAAGGACCTGCGGAGTCGTTTGGAGTTGCAGGCCGACCATCGGCTGTCGGAAGCGCGGGCTCGCCTTGAACTTGCGGCCGGACGGCTGGAGGCGCTGAGTCCGGTGGCGATCTTGGAGCGCGGGTACTCGATCGTCACGGACGCGGAGGGGGTGATCGTCCGCGACGCTTCGGCGGCGAACGAGGGCGATCGGCTGGGGATTCGGCTGCACCGCGGACGGCTTGCGGTGCGGGTGGATTCGGCCGACGAGAGCGCGTAGTTCCGCTGTGGATGCTGTTCCCATGCTGGAGGCGGGTTGGTTTTTTCGTGTTCAATGTATTACTTTTAAGTTATGGAACTGATCGGTTATCAAGATGCCAGTCTTGATCTGGTCTTCGGGGCGCTGGCGGATCCGACTCGTCGGGCGATCTTGGCTCGATTGGCTTCCGGTGAAGCTTCGGTGAACGAACTGTCCGAGCCGTTCGAGATGAGTCAGCCGGCGATCTCGAAGCACTTGAAGGTGCTGGAGCGAGCCGGACTGGTCGAGCGGGCAGTCGACCGGCAGAGGCGTCCGGCGCGATTGAAGGCGGCGCCGATGGCCGATGCCGTGCAGTGGCTCGAAGAGTTCCGCACGTTTTGGTCATCGAGTTTCGATCAGCTTGACGACCTCTTGGAAGAGTTGAAGGCGAAAAAGGGGAAAGGATGAGCGACCTGCCTACCTATGTTTTGGAACGGGACTTCGACGCGCCGCGCGAACTGGTTTGGAAGACTTGGACGGATCCCGAACTACTTCCGCGATGGTATGGGCCCGGGGTTGAGACGACGATTCACCGGCTGGACTTGGCGCCGGGCGGGCTGTGGCTGGTCGAGATGGCGTGGGGCGGCAACTCCCACTTCCAACGCGTGGAGTACGTGGAGGTGACGCCGCCCGAGAAGCTGGTTTGGCTGCATTCGACGTCCGACGGGGAGTGGAACGTGGTTGCCAACCCGATGATGCCTGACTGGCCGCGCGTGTTGCTGACGACGGTGACGTTTGAGGCTTCCGGAGAACGGACGAAGCTGCGGTTGACTTGGGCGCCGCATGAGGCGACTGACGCTGAGATCGCCGGATTCGCCGCCGCGATTGAGGGTATGGGCAAGGGCTGGGGCGCCGGGATGGAGCTGCTGGCCGAGCTTCTCACGGAACTCCAAGCCTAGATCTGAGGCGGACGGTCGAGCCGCTGACCGTCCGCCTCTCTGTTTCAGCCTGAGGCTAGCGGTAGCCGATCAGCTTCGAAACGATGTCCGAGTAGATGATCACGCAAGCGTCGAGCCCGTCGGCTTGGCAGTCGACTCGCTTGTTGGACCCGACGAGCAGAGTGCCGGTTTCCACCGTCAGTCCGCCGATGGAGAACACGGAGGAAGCGGGCAGCGATTGCAAGATCGCCGCCGGAATGGTGAATGATCCTCGGGACCCGTCGGCGAGGCAGAAGAAGCCCGCTCCCGCGGCCTCCTGATTGTCCAGTCGCCGAAAACTGTTGCCGGTGATGATGACCTCCTCGCTGGTCGGCGCCCAGGTGATGGTCTGACCTTGACTGCGGTTGACCTCGTTGACTTGGTCCCGGTTCGTCCAGTCGAGTGGGGGCGGGATCACGACGTCTTGCGAGTGCGCTCCGACGTCGGTTCCTCCAGGCGCAGCGTAGGTGTAGGTTCCGCCGGTGAAGAACTGTCCCGAGCCTTGCTCAGTCCGTCCGCCCAGTGCGGCGTTGATGATCTTCAAGCCGAGTTCCTTGTTGGCCTCCGCCAGAGCGGCGAACGGATTTTGCGAATTGGAGAGAGCGGCCGCGTAGAGTCCGGTCTCGCGCCTCTCAAGCGTTCGCACGTCGGCGCCTGACGCAATCGTCGTGCTCGGTCCCGCGTCGAGACCGGTGGGCTGAATCGGGTCGTTGAACTCGCCCGCCTCGCCGCGGAAGAAGAAGACCGTGCAGGCGTCTTGCGTGAACAACTGACCGTTGAAGCCCTGACGGATCGCCTGGTCCGCGTTGTAGCTACGGTAGCTTGCGCTGGCGGCTTCCCCGGTTACGGTCGTGGTCTGCGCGACGCCCGGCAGCGTGGGCAGGTTCACCTCGGTGGTCACTTGCTGGAGGGCGACGATTCCAATGGTCAGGGCGCCGTCGGTCAATGAACCGGGCGAGATGCCGCCAGGATCCGAGCAAGCGCCTCCGCCGGGGGCGACGGACATCGAGGTGAAGTTCGAGGGAACGCCGTCGACGACGACGTGCACCGGCAGGTAGCAGCCGCTGAGGTCCGAAGGCACTACGAAGCGAATCTGATCGACTCCGGCGCAACAGCCGGAGCGTCCGGCGTAGACGACCTGGGCCTGGCGGCCGCCGACGAAGACTTGTACGTCGTAGCCGAGGTCTTGGACGGTGGGGAAGTTGTCGTCGGCGAACTCGACGGCGCCGAGGCCGGTGCCCCAGATGTCCCACATTTCGCCTTCGGCCGCCGAGGACGTGATCGTATTCACTGCGACGCTGACGGCGTTGGTGATGACGCCTGGTCCGCTCCCGGCGCTGTTGATGCCGAAGACGCCGAAGGAGTGCGGGACGACAGTGACTGCGAACGGCGCTTGGGCGGTTCCGTTGTAGGTGATCTGCATCGTTCCCGAACCGACGGGCGTGTTGGAGGGCAGAATCGCGGCGGCCTGTGCGGACGAGGTGAAGACCATGATGCAGTCGACGGTCGTTCCGCCGATGGTGACCGAGATCGACGTACCGGCGAGGGTCGTCGGGAGCGGGAATCCACCTGCTTGAGCCAAGGTCGCGGGGCCGAGACCGCTGCCGAAGACGGTGAACATGCCGCCTTGGGCGAGCGAGCCGCCGGGCAGTTCGGGGCTGGCGAAGCTGGCGACGTTGACGGCGCTTTGGGCCAGGAGGGTGTGGGGAGCGAGCCCCAGTAAGCATAGAAAAGGTACTGCTAGGAGCCTCTGAATCATAGATCGAGTCTAGCTAATTGGCTAGTCGACGAGGCGGCGCGTCAGGTCTTGGTAGGCGTCGATACGGCGGTCGCGAAGGAACGGCCAGCCTTGGCGGGTCTCTTCGATGCGGGCGAAGTCAAGGTCGGCGAGGAGGATTTCGTCGGAGTCGCCGGCTTCGGCCAGGACTTCGCCGAGCGGTCCGGCGATGAAAGAGCCGCCCCAGAACTCGACGCCGTCGCCGGCTGGGATGGGGCGCTCGTGTCCGCAGCGGTTGACGGCGGCGACGTAGAGGCCGTTGGCGACGGCGTGCGAGCGTTGGACGATGCGCCAGGCGTCTCGTTGGCGCTCGCCCCACTCTTCCTTTTCCGAGGGATGCCAACCGATGGCGGTGGGGTAGACGAGCAGTTCCGCGCCGGCAAGCGAGGCTAGGCGCGCCGCTTCGGGGTACCACTGGTCCCAGCAGACGAGCGGGGCGATTCTGCCGTGGCGCGTTTCGAAGACGCGGAAGCCGAGGTCGCCCGGGGTGAAGTAGAACTTCTCGTAGAAGAGCGGGTCGTCGGGGATGTGCATCTTGCGATAGCGCCCGAGCAGTGAACCGTCGGCGTCGAAGACGACGGCGGTGTTGTGATAGACGCCGGGGGCCCGTCGCTCAAACAGGGAGCCGACGATGACGGCCTCGGACTCCTTGGCGGCGGCGGAGAGCGCTTCGCATGTCGGTCCGGGGATCGGCTCCGCCAGCGTGAAGTGGTCGGCGCTCTCTTCTTGGCAGAAGTAGAGCGAGCGGAACAACTCCTGGAGGCAGATGACCTGGGCGCCGCGCGCGGAGGCTTCGCGGATGCGCTCGAGCGCGCGGCGTAGATTGATTTCCGGGTCGGCGGCCGCGACGGACTGGATCAGAGCGACGCGCGGCATCGGAGGCGGGTCCCGCTAGCTGCCTTTGACTTCGACGCCGGCCCACTCTTCGAAGAGCTTGACGGCGGCGATGATGTCTTCGTCGCCGTGACCGGCGGCGCAGGCGGCTTGGAAGAGTTCGTGGACCTGGGCGGTGGAAGGTAGCGGGACGCCCATCTCGCGGCCGCTTTCGAGCATCAGCGAGACGTCTTTCTTCATCCACTTGAGCGGGAAGGCGGCGTCGAATTTGCGGGCGAAGAGGGCGGGCGCTTTGAAGCTGATCAGACCGGCCTTGGCGGCCGAGTTGTCGAGGATGTCGAACATCAGCTCCGGCTTGACGCCTGCTTTGGTGGCGAGCACCATGCCCTCGATGAAGCCTTGCAGCATGTTGGCGAGCACGAGGTTCTGCGAGAGCTTGGCGTGGAGGCCCATGCCTTGCTTGCCGCAGTAGTAAAAGTTGGTGCCCATGGCTTCGAAGTAGGGCTTGACGCTTTCAAAGACCTTCTTCGGGCCGCCGACCATGAAGGTCAGCGTGCCGTTGGTGGCGCCGGGGGTGGAACCGGTGCAGGGAGCGTCAAGGTAGTAGGCCTTTTTTGCGCTGAAGGCTTTGGCGATGCGGCGGGCGGTGTAGGGGGAGATGGTCGACGCGTCGGCGACGACGTCTCCCGCGCTGATGCCTTCGACGACGCCGTTCTTGCCGGTGAGGACCTCTTCGCTCATGGCCGAATCGCCGACGCAAAGGAAGATACATTCGGCGAACTTGCCCACGGCCTTGGGGGTGGCGCAGTAGCGGGCGCCCTTCTTCTTGCCGAGCTTCTGGGCTTTGGCTTTGGTGTGGCTCCAAACGGCTACTTCATGTCCGGCTGCGAGCAAGTGCTCCGCCATCGGGTAGCCCATGAGTCCGAGTCCGAGAAATCCTAGTTTGGCCATGGACGACTATCTTACCCAAGTCGTCGCCGTCGGCCGCTATGCGAGAATGTGCGCTCTGATGGCCGCCCCTGTTCTCGTCACCAAACATCTCTATTCCGAGGCGATCGACCGCCTCGAAGGCGAGGTGCAGCTCGATTATCACGACTCGCGTTCGGGGCTGGCGCCGGCCGACCTTTTGGCTCGGGCTCAGGGCAAGCGAGGCGTGATCTGCCAGTTGACGGACAAGTTCAGCGCCGACGTTTTCGATGCGTTGCCGGAGTTGAAAGTGCTCTCGAACGTGGCAGTCGGGTACGACAACATCGACGTGGCGGCGGCGACCCAACACGGCGTGGTGGTGACGAATACTCCCGGGGTACTGACGGAGACGACCGCGGATCTGGCGTTCGCGTTGGTGATGGCCGCGGGGAGGCGCTTGTCGGAGAGCGAACGTTTTCTGCGCGACGGGAAGTGGGGCGAGTGGTATATCGACCTGCTGTGCGGACGGGATATCCACGGAGCGACGTTGGGCTTGCTTGGGATGGGGCGGATCGGGCAGGCGACGGCGCGGCGCGCTCGCGGCTTTGGGATGACGGTGCTCTATCACAACCGATCGCGCTTGCCAGAGGACGTGGAGCGTGAACTGGGGGCGCGGTACGTATCGAAGGACGAGCTGCTGGCTGAGTCGGATTTTCTGAGCGTCCACGTCCCGCTGAGTGCGGAGACGCGGCACGTGATCGGGGCCGACGAGTTGGCGGCGATGAAGTCGACGGCGGCGCTGATCAATACGGCGCGCGGGCCGGTGGTCGACGAGGCGGCGCTGGCCGACGCCTTGGCCGACGGGACGATCGCCTACGCGGGGCTCGACGTGTATGAGAACGAGCCACAGGTGCACGCGAAGTTGCTGGAGGTTCCGAACGTCGTCTTGGCGCCGCACGTCGGGTCGGCGACGATCGCGACGCGTACGCGGATGTGCACGATGGCGGCGGAGAACTTGCTGGCCGGGCTGGCCGGGGAGCGTCCGGCGAATCCCGTGAATCCGGAAGTCCTAAACCGATGAACTTGGACTGATGAAGACGACTCTGAAGCGCATTTTCGAAGAGACGCTGGCGGAACTCCGGTTGGAGCCCGTGATGCGGAGCCGCCTGCGTTGCACGGACGGCGTGTTGCGTATTGCGGATGAAGAGATCGTTTTATCTGATTACAAGAAGATCATCGCGTTGGCCATCGGTAAGGCGGCTCATCCGATGGCGCGCGGTTTCGTCGAGATCGCGGCGCCGGCTCGCGTCTCGGGGGTGATCGTGGGGCCGACGTCGGCGGAGAAGCCGCCGTTCTTTGTGGAGTACGTGGGCGGTCACCCGTATCCGAACGCGGCGAGCTTCCATGCGGCTTCGGTGATTGAAGAGCTGCTCGACGACTTGAACGAGAAGCATCTGCTGGTGACGTTGCTGTCGGGAGGCGGCTCGGCGATCTGTGAGAAGCCGGTGGATCCCTCGATCAGCGAGGCGGACATGGGCAAGATCTTCGAGGCGCTGGTGACTTGCGGGGCCGACATCGTCGAGATGAACGTCGTGCGGAAGCACTTTTCGGCGATCAAGGGCGGACGTCTGGCTGCGCGAGCGCATCCGGCGCGGCAAGTGACGCTGTACGTTTCGGACGTACCGGCGGATCAGCCTTCGTCGGTCGCCTCTGGGCCGACGATGCCCGACCCGTCGACGGTCGAGGAGTGTCGGGCGATCGTCGAGCGTCTGGGGATTCGGGATCGGCTGCCGGAGTCGGCGTCGGCACTGCTGGACGGGGCGATGCCGGAGACGCCGAAGCCGGGCGCGGAGGCGTTTGAGCGATCGAGCTACCACTCGCTGCTCGACAACTCGCATGCTCTGGCGGCGGTCGAGCGGCGAGCGAACGAAGCCGGTTGGGTGTTGGAGACGGACCTCTCGGTGGACGACCTGCCGGTTGCGGAGGCGGCGGAGCGTTTGTTGGCTCGGCTTGACGGTTTGCGGGCGAAACACCCAGACCGGACTGTGGCCGTGCTGACGGGGGGCGAGCTGTCGAGTCCGGTCCGGGGCGACGGGCGCGGCGGGCGCAACCAGGCGTTTGTGCTCGATTGCGTCGACCGGATCGAGGGGCGGCCGATTGCGGTGATCAGTGCGGGGACGGACGGCGTCGACGGCAACTCGCCCGGGGCCGGGGCGCTGGCTGACGGGACGACCGCGAAGCGCGGTCGCGAATTGGGGATGGAGGCGGCCGAGTTCGCCGAGAGATCGGATTCCTACTCGTACTTTGAGAGACTAGGAGACGTACTGGAGATCGGCCCGACCGGCAACAACGTCCGCGACGTTCGGTTGTTGGTTTGCGAGCCCGACGCGGCCTGATTCGAGAGTCCGCCCGAGAGATGACATCATCCTGGAAAACGTCGCTCCACGGCGGCCACAGCGGCGAGTTTTGCGAACACGCCGAGGCGACGTTGCGGGAGATGCTGGAGGCGGCGGTCGCCTTCGGGTACGACACGTTCGGGGTCAGCGAGCATGCGCCGCGCACCGAGGAGCGCTTCATCTATCCGACTGAGCACGAGAAAGGGTTTACGGTTCAGCGGCTGCACGACGATTTCGAAGCTTATGTTCGCGAGTTGGGCGAGCTTTCGGCCGAGTTCAGCGACCGCTTGACCGTGCTGCGCGGATTTGAGGCGGAGTGCGTGCCCACCCAGGGGTTTGAAGAGTTCGCGCTCTCGATCAAGGGGCGCCACGTCTTTGACTACATGGTCGGGTCGGTGCACTACGTCCACGAGACGCCGATCGACGGCGATCCGGACGAGTTCCATCGGCTGACGGCGGAGTGCGGCGGGTTGGAGAATACGGCCGTCCACTATTACATCCAGGTCGCCGAGATGGTGGAGGCGATGACGCCGGATGTGGTCGGTCACCTGGATCTCATTCGTCGTCACGCCCCGCCGGATGCGCGGCTGGATACGACGCGGATTCGTCAGGCGGCTGAGGCTGCGTTGGAGGCGATCCGAGCGGCGGGCGCGATCTTGGACCTGAATACGGCCGGGTGGCGCAAGGGGTTGGGAAATCCGTATCCCGCGCCGTGGTTGGTTGAGTTGGCGGATCGGATGGAGATCGGGTTCTGCTTCGGCGACGATAGTCATCGTCCGAGCGAGGTCGGGGCCGGGATTGAGGAAGGCCGGTTGTACCTGCTGGCCAACGGGGTGACGCGGATCCGGCGCATCACGCGGCGCGACGGCGTCCTAACCAAAGAATGGGTACCGCTAAGTGAGGAGTAAGGATCTGCGATGTCGTTGATGCTGGATGAAATCGCCGAACAGCCGGCGGCTTTGGAGCGCACGCTGGCCGGTCAGTTTGAGACCGCCGAGAAGCTGAGGGCGCAGTTTGCCGCGAACCGGCCGGACTTTGTCGTGCTGGTAGCGCGCGGTACGTCGGACAACGCGGCGCTGTTCTATCGCTACTTGCTGGAGATCGAGGCGGGGCTGCCGGTCTCGTTGGCGGCGCCTTCGGTGACGACGCTCTATGACGCGACGCCGGCGTGGAAGAACGCGCTGGTCGTGGGCGTGTCGCAGTCAGGCGAAGGGACGGACATCAATCGGATTTTGGAGTCGGCGAAGGCGGGCGGCGCGCGCACGCTGGGCGTGACGAACGAGTCCGAGAGTGCGATGGCCAAGGTGGTCGACGACTTGCTGCTGGTGGAAGCCGGACGCGAGCGGAGCGTTGCGGCTACAAAGACTTATACGGGGCAGTTGATTGCGGGCTATCTGCTGGCTTACGCCTTGGGGGCGCCGGTCGATTTGGATAAGCTGCGCGCGTTGCCTGGAGCGGCGGCGGCGGCGTTGGAGACCGAGCCGGCGGTGGCCGACCTGGCTGAGCGGTATCGTTTTATGGAGCAGTGCGTGGTGGTCGGGCGCGGGCTGAACTACGGCAATGCGTACGAATTCGCGCTGAAGATGATGGAGACGAGCTACGTGGTGGCCGAGCGCTTCTCCGGAGCTGACTTGGCGCACGGTCCGATCGCGATGGTCGAGCAGGATTTCCCCGCGTTCCTGTTTGCGTTGCCGGGGCCCGCTTTCGCCGGGGCTTTGGAGCTGGGGAAGCGGCTGCGCAGCTTGGGGGCGGAGACGGTGATTCTCTCTCCCGAGTCGGATCTGGGCGGGGCGGCGGTTCGGCGGATGCAGCTTCCGGCGACGCTGGAGGGTTCGCCGGCGGATCTCTATACGCCGATTCCGGCGATCGTGCCGGCGCAACTGTTTGCCGCCCACCTGGCTGAGCACAAGGGGCTCGACCCGGACAATCCGCGGGCGCTCAAGAAGGTCACGCGGACGCTCTAGCGACGCTCTTCGCGATTTTCTTCCACCAATTTCTGCCACCAAAACTGCGCCCCGCCGCGTAGTATCGGTTTGATGCGCGCGGGATGGGTATTTGCGGCGCTGGCGGGGCTCGCGGCGGCATGTTCGGTCGGCACGGAGTCGACGGCGCTCGACCGCTTGGAGCCGTGCCTGAGCGACGAGGGGCCGGCGGACGCCTATTGCGGTCGGTATGAGGTGTTTGAAGACCGTGAGGCGGGAGTTGGGCGGACGATCTCGCTCAAGGTCGTGGTGCTGCCGGCGCTGGGTTCGGAGGCGCGGCCTGACCCGGTGTTCTTTCTGGCCGGAGGGCCCGGTGCGGGCGCGGCGGCGATGGCGCCGACGTTGGACCGGATGCTGTCCCGATTGCGTCGCCAAAGAGACGTCGTGCTGGTCGATCAACGCGGGACGGGGGACTCAGGCCGCCTCGACTGCGAGTTCTTTGATGAAGACGACCCGCCGCCTGCGGATCTGCGCGTGCCGAAGGAGAAGGTCGACGAGTGCTTGAGCGAGCTGGACGCGGATCCGACGCTGTACACGACTCCGGTTGCGATGGACGATCTGGATGAGGTTCGGGCTTGGCTGGGCTACGACCGGATCAATCTGATTGGCGGCTCCTACGGAACGCGCGCCGCGCTGGTCTACCTTCGTCGACACGAGGACCGGGTCCGAACGGTGGTGCTCGACGGCGTCGCTCCGCCTGATATGCGGCTGCCGCTTTGGTTCCCGCGCGACATGGAGCGGGCGCTGGAGAAGCTTGTCTCCGACTGCGATGCGGATGCCGCTTGTTCCGCGCGCTTCCCTGATTTTGGAGCCGACGTGGAGCGTCTGCTCGCACGCCTGGAGGCCGGAACGGTTCGCGTGGCGGTCGACGATCCGGCTATGGGCGAACTCAACGAGGTTCCGCTCGGTCGCGACCTGGCCGTCAGCATTCTGGCGGGGGCGCTGTACTCCCCGTGGGTGACGTCGATCGCTCCGGTGGTGGTCGAGAAGGCGCTGGAGGGCGACTATCTTCCGCTGCTGGAATTCGGGTCGATGAACGAAGAGATGGCGGGGATGATTGCGCAGGGGATGTTCCTTTCGGTGACCTGCAGCGAGGATTTCCCGCGCTACTCGCCAGACGAGGTCGCCGTCGCGTCCGAGGGGACGTTTCTCGGTACGACCGTGTACGAGTCGCGCTGGGGACCGTGCGAGTTTTGGCCCCGGACCGAGATGCCGGACGCCTTCTATGAGCCGGTCGAATCGGACAAGCCGGTCTTGATTCTCTCCGGCGACCTCGACCCCGTCACGCCGCCCTCGTGGGGCGAGCAGACGGCTGAGACGTTGCCGAACTCGCGCGCGCTAGTTGCGCTGGGCGTCGGACACGGCGTGATGCCGGTCGGTTGCGCGATGCGACTGGTCGACGAGTTCTTGGACTCCGAGGACGCCGCGTCTCTCGACGCCGAGTGCCTACAGAAGCTTGAGCGGCCTTCGTTCTTCGTCAGCAAGACGGGCCCGGTCGCCTTGCCGGACGAGGCTGATCGGGAGGACGCGCCGTGATTGAAGCGACGGATCTCGCGAAGACCTTCGGGGCCAAGCGCGCGCTGGACGGCCTGACGTTCTCGGCGCGCGACGGCGAGGTCACCGGCCTGCTGGGACCGAACGGGGCGGGGAAGACGACGGCGCTGCGTATGCTCTACGGCGTGATGCGGCCGGAGTCGGGCGTGGTGCGGGTAGACGGGATCGACGCCTCGGCGGACCGTACGGCGGCGCAGTCGCGGCTGGGCGTTCTGCCCGACGTGCACGGCCTCTATCCTCGGCTGAGCGCACGAGAGCATATTGACTACTTCGGGCGGCTACACGGGATGTCGGCGTCGGATCTCAGGCGCCGCTCGGATGAACTGATCGAACTGCTCGACATGCACGAGATCGCCGACCGTCGCACGGTCGGCTTTTCGCACGGAGAGCGGATCAAGACGGCTCTGGCGCGGGCGCTGGTCCACGACCCGCCCAACGTACTGCTAGACGAACCGACGAACGGGTTGGACGTAATGAGCGTGCGCTCGCTGCGTGCGGTCATTCGGCGGTTGCGCGACGAAGGTCGGTGCGTGGTCTTCTCGAGTCACGTGATGCAGGAGGTCGCTGCGTTGTGCGACCGGATCGTGATCGTCGTCGACGGTCGATCGGCGGCGGACGGTTCGCCGGACGAGATCCGCAGGCAGACCGGCTGCGAGGATTTGGAAGAGGCGTTCGTCCGTCTGGCCGGACGGGGCGCCGAGGAGACCGCATGAGCCTCGCGCGCCTGTGGACGGTCTTCCGCAAGGAGATCACGGATCATCTGCGCGATCGGCGGGCGCTGTTCTCGATGGTGTTCGGCATCTTGGTCGGGCCGTTGCTGATCGGCGTACTGCTGACTCAGGTTGCCGAGGATCGGGCGCGCTCGGAGACGGTCGACATCCCCATCGCCGGACAAGAATATGCGCCGGAGTTGATGCGCTGGCTGTCGACGCAGGCGGGCGTCACGATCTCCGAGGCGCCGGAGAACGCCGAGTCCGAGATTCGCGACGGATCACGGAAGCTCGCCGTGGTGGTCTCGCCTGAGTTTGCAGAACGCTTCGCCAAGGGACGGCCGGCCAAGATCCAGCTCATCTTCGACGGTTCGGACCGGAAAATCGGCGGGCGCGTCCAGCGCATTCAGCGGCTGCTCGACGGCTATTCGGGCGGGATCGCGCAGCTTCGACTGATCGCGAGCGGCGTGCGGCCGTCGTTGGCGAAGCCGCTGGACGTGTCGCGGATCGAGGTCTCTTCGGCGCAACGGCGGGCGGCGAGGGTGCTGAACTTTTGGCCGATGATGATCCTGCTCGCGGCGTTTGTGGCGGGCATGGGCGCCGCGGCGGATTCGACGGCCGGGGAGCGCGAACGCGGGTCGCTCGAGGCGTTGATGCTGAACCCGACGCCGATCCGCTGGATCGTATTGGGGAAGTGGGCGGCGACGGCGGCCTTGGCGGTCGGCGGGGCGTGGCTTTCGTTGGCGCTGTGTATCGCCGTGCTCGACTACACGCCGCTCCATGAATTGGGGCTGCGCTTCCGGCTGGAGACGCTCCGGATTCTTACGGCGGCAGTGGTGCTCGTTCCGTCGGCGCTGTTCGCGGCCAGTTTGCAGATGCTGCTGTGTTCTTTCTCAAAGACGCTGAAGGAGGCGCAGAGCTATCTCGGCTTGTTGATCATCTTGCCGATGGCGCCGGGGTTTGCGATCCAGATGTTTAACCTGGAGACCAACGTCGGGACGGCTGCGATCCCGTTTCTGGGGCAGACGCAGTTGTTGCAGGACATCTTTTCCGGTGAAGCGCTGAGTTGGATGGAGTTTGGAGCCGCGGCGGCCGGTACGACGGCCGCGGTCGCGCTTTGCGTGTGGGCGATGACGCGGCTCTACGGCAGCGAGCGGATTCTCTTCAGCCGCTAGGCTGCACAACTAGCGTCGGACCGGGTTGACGAACGCTCCGTTGGTTGCGACGTCCCAGACGGCGACGCGCGCCCACTTCCAGCCCTTGGCCGGGACCTTCCATTGGAACGATCCTTTCCCGTGCGCGCGCGTTTCGGTCAGTGGGATCGTCTCGGTGAAGACGTTCTCTCCGTCGCCCCAGACGATCTCGGCGCGTTCGAGCGGGTAAGTCCACTGGAGTTCGGCGTCGATGGTGATCTGGTTCGGGTCGGCCGTCGAAACGGCGACTTCAGGCGCCAGGACTTCGCCGGTGGTGACGAAGAAGCGGCCTTCGCGGATCGGCTGGAGGATCTCTCCGTAATTTTCGAAGGACGGGAGGCGGTCGGCGCGGACGTAGTTGACGTTCATGTGGGCGTAGAGTTCGTGGGTCGAGTCGAGCTGGAAGAGGTCGACTTCGCCGAGGATCTTCTTCTCGATTCCGTCCTGATGAAGATCGTCTAGGAGGTTGAAGATGCGATCGCCGAGACGCGGGGACGAGGGATCGACGGGCAGCGATTTCCACCCGGCGCCGAAGTAGCTGGGATCGCGAAAGTAGGGCTTGTCCTGGATGCGGTCCGGATAGCCGGTGGATCCTTTGGTGCGGGCGTGCGTTTGGTAGGCGAGGCCGTCTTCCTTGCGGATCAGCTCGAGGAGTTCCTCTTCATTCGCGACGCTGTAGACCTTGCCGTACTTGGGGTGGTCGGTTTCGAAGGCGCCGCCTTCCGGGCGATTCATGAACCAGTAGACCGGCTTGGGGAAGACGAGCGCCCAGTGGCCGCCGTAGTGCACGTTGGCCTCTTCGGACGGGATGAGCAGGAAGTCTTCGTCGGACTGCGCGCGTAGGGCCTCGAAGTAGGCGTCCAGTTCCTTGAGACGGAGATCGGTGAGGTCGCGCGGGTGTCCGTCTCCGTGGAAGTCCATGATGATCGATGCGTCAACGCCCATCTCTTGGAGCACTGGTTGGAAGGGCGGGGTCCAGTCGAAGCCGTACTCCATGGCTTGCACCGTGTAGGCCAAGTGCCAGTGGCTGCTGACGGTCTTGTAGCCGGGGAGCGGTTGGAAGCGGTCGCGGCGGGTTAGGGCGAGGACGTCGTCGAGCGTCGCTTGGGCGGAGCCGTCGGAGAGTTGGAAGAAGACCGCCATGCGCTGCTCGGTTCCGGGCGGCGCGTTCATCCAGGGGTAGAACTTCCAGTTGGCGTCGCGGATCTGGCGGATGCCCAGACCGACTTCGCCGCGAAACGAGCGATGCCAGAGGTAGCCGAGGTTGGAGGTGAAGTCGCGCGGGAAGAAGTACTGGTGCGGAGGAGGGAAGGCGGCGATCGCGCCGTGTTCGGTCTTCAGGGCGAGCGTCCGGTAGCGGACCTTCTCGGGCGTTCGTTCGGGGTGGAAGCTCTCTTCAAGCTGGGTCTGGAACTCTCCCTGCTGGTCGTAAAAGGAAACCGCAGTGCCCATGTTGGCGCCTGGACGACGGTCGGCCAGGGAGCGAAATCCGAGTCCCGCGTCGTAGTAGTAGGCGGTGTTGGGCACGTAGGTACGGGCCACGGCCTCTTGGAGTAAGAGACGGCTGCCGGGGAAGACGGTGTAGGCGACGGCGCCGGTGAAGTCGCCCATATGGAGGCCGTCGAAGGACAGCTCGACGCGATCGGCGACGGTGCGGACGCGCGCGCTTTGGAGGTTGAGCTTGCCTGCCGCGTGCTTGGTTCCGTCCGGGTGCGCGGGGGGATGCTCGAAGAAGCCGTTCCAGCCGCGCTGACGTTTGCCGGTCTCGACTTGATAGAACGGGGAGGCCGCGGTGACGATGGGCTTGCCGTCGGCGGCGATCGAGGCGATCAGCGGCTTGGAGGGATCGAGCGAGAAGACGGCTTGCCAGGGCTTGTCGGCTTCATCGCGCCATCGGACGGTCAGCGTTTCTCCGGCGTGCTCGACCGAGACGGGGCCCGGACGGTATTCGGAGAGATCGACCGGAACGGCGGCGGCCCAGAGGGAAGGCGCTAGCGAAGGGGCTAAGAGGAGAAGGGCGAGAGCGTGCTTCACGGCCCCGGTAGGATATCCCAACCGCCCGCGAGGCTTGTTACTATCAGCCCCAGTGCGATTTCTTTTTCTGGTCTTGATCTCTACGTCGGCGCTGGCGGCCGCGGAGGGGTTTACGGTCATCGAGCAGCGCTGCTTGCAGTGCCACAACGAGAAGACCGCGATGTCCGGTTTGCGGTTGGACGATCGCGCGGCTGCGTTGAAGGGAGGCGGGCGAGGCGCCGCTCTTGTACCCGGCGATGCGGCTGCGAGTCTGGTCTATCGAGCGGTCTCCCATTCGGCCGAGCCGGCGATGCCGCCGACGGGCAAGCTCAGCGACGACGAGGTCGCCGCGATCGGGAAGTGGATCGACGACGGGGCTTCGTGGTCGGTCGAGAAGGCGGAGGCGCCGACTTGGTGGGCGTTCCAGAAGCCGGTGAAGCCGGAGGTTCCGGCGGGCGCCGCGCATCCGATCGACGCGTTCGTTCACGCGAAGCTCGAAGAGCAAGGTCTGTCTCCGGCCGAGCGGGCCGATCGCGCGACGCTCATTCGTCGACTGTCTTTCGATTTGCACGGCCTGCCTCCGACGGCGGAAGAGGTAAGCGCGTTCGTGGAGGACTCCGAGCCGGATGCTTGGAAGCGACTGGTCGACAAGATGCTCGCCTCGCCGCGCTACGGAGAGAAGTGGGGGCGCCATTGGTTGGACTTGGTGCGCTACGGCGACACGTCCGGCTTTGAGCAGGATCCGTACATCCTCGAAGCGTGGCGCTACCGCGACTACGTGATCGAGTCGTTCAACGAGGACAAGCCGTACGACCGCTTCGTGAAGGAGCAACTGGCGGGGGACGAGATCTGGCCCGACGAGCCGGAAGCGCGCAGCGGTACGGCGTACTACCGGGTCAACGCGAACCGCGACATGCTGTTCAAGGTCGAGGACCTGAACCGCGTCGAGAAGCTCACGGACTTTGTCGATACGACCTCGAAGGTCTTCCTAGCACTGACGGTCGGATGCGCGCGTTGCCACGATCACAAGTTTGATCCGATCCCGCAGAAGGATTTCTATCGGATGCAGGCGGTGTTTGCTCCGGCCGTGAATGAAGACATCTTTCTGGAGTACAACCAGTTTCGTTTCCATGGGCTGGCTTGGAATACGCGCGACTTCAAGCTGCGCGGGATCGCCGACCATATCCGTGCGATCTTCGATCCTTACTCGAAGAAGATTCGCAACGAGCGGCTCCGTAAGCATCCCGACGGCGAGGAAGCGATTGCGGCTTTCGACGTCCCGCGCAACAAGCGCACGACGCGGCAGGAAGAGCTGGTCACGCTCTATGAGAAGGACGCCAAGGTCACCAATACGGAGATCTATGCGGCGCTGACGCCGGCGGACCGCGAGCGGGTTGAAACGATCGAGCGGCGCTTGGTCGGGATGTTCAAGGGGTACAAGTCGCCGATGACCGTGCCCGGCGTGATCGACGGCGGGCGTGAGGCGCCGCGGACCTACGTGGCCGTACGCGGGAATCCTGACGTGCCCGGAGACGAGGTGCAGCCGGGATACCTGAGTGCGTTGGGCGGCGGCGACATTCCTGAACCGCCCGAGCACGCGCGTACGACGTATCGGCGCAAGCATCTGGCCGAGTGGATCGCCTCGCCCGAGAATCCGCTGACGGCGCGGGTGATGGTCAACCGGATTTGGCAGCACCATTTCGGCAATCCGATCGTCGCTGACCCGAGCGACTTTGGCGTGAGGGCGACGGACGTTTCGCACCTGGAGCTGCTTGATTGGCTGGCGGTGCGCTTCGTAGAGGAGGGCTGGTCGATCAAGGCGATGCATCGGCTGATCCTGTCGTCGGAGACGTATCGGCGCAGCTCGGTCGCTTCCGACGAGGCTCGCGCGAAGGACCCGCGCAATCAGTATCTGTCGCACTTCAACCGGCGGCGCTTGCAGGCGGGGGAGATCCGGGACGCGGTGTTGCGGGCCTCGGGCAGCTTGAACTTGGAGATGGGCGGCGAGCCGGTGGTCGTTCCGCTCGACAAGGAGGAGCTGTTCGGCATCACGGGGAATCCCGACGACCGCTGGGTGGTGAGTTGGAACCCGAAGCAGCACGATCGGCGCAGCGTCTATCTGCTGCAGCGGCGAGCCTTCCAGCAGCCGATGTTCCAGGTCTTTGATGCGCCGGACGGGATGACGTCGTGCTCGCGCCGGAACGAGAGCACGACGGCGCCGCAGTCGCTGACGCTGCTCAACAGCCGGTTCATGACGGAGCAAGCTGATCGGCTGGCCGAGCGGGCGAAGAGCGTTGAGGAAGCTTGGCGGATGGCGTTCGCGCGAGAGCCTTCCGCCGAGGAGCGCGGTCTGGCGGAGGCCTTCTTGGAGAAGCAGACGGAGCTGCGCGGTACGCGCGAAGCCGCGCTCGGCGAACTCGCACGAAGCCTGCTCAACTCGAACGAATTTCTGTACGTGGACTGAGGCGAAGTGATGACTCGACGCGACCTTCTACTACGCGGCAGCTTGGGCTTCGGCGGTCTTGCGCTGGCGGATCTGATGCGAGCCGAAGGACCGCTGGCGCCGAAGACGCCGCACTACGCCCAGAAAGCCAAGGCCGTGATCTCGCTGTTCATGCACGGCGGCGTCAGTCACGTCGATACCTTCGACTACAAGCCGGAGTTGCAGAAGCGGTCCGGCGATTCGCTGTCGGTCGAGTTGGCGAAGACGATCAAGACGAGCTTCATCCACGACCCGACGAAGGCGATTCTGCGAGGAAGCCCGTGGGAGTTTCGGCCGGGCGGGGAATCGGGGCTGCTGGTCTCGGACCTTTACGGCCATGTGCGCGAGCACGCCGACAAGTTGGCGGTGATTCGCTCGTGTCATTCGAACGTGTTCGACCACGCACCGGCGATCTATCTGACGAGTTCGGGCTCGCAGTTTCCTGGACGGCCTTGTCTCGGATCGTGGGTGACGTACGGTCTGGGGACCGAGAATCAGAACCTGCCGGCGTTCGTGGTGATGAGCGACGGATCGACTAAGTCGGGTCCGCCGGCATACAGCGCGGGATTCCTGCCGGCGGTCTACCAGGGAACGGTCTTTCGCGGCGGAGAGAATCCGATCCTGCACTTGCGTAACCCGCCGGGCGTTACCGAACCGGCGCAGAAGGAGACGTTGGGGTTCATCGATCAGTTGGACCGTCGTCACTTGGCCGAGCGGGGAGAGGATTCGGTGCTTGAGGCGCGCATCGCGTCGTACGAACTCGCCTTCCGGATGCAGGCGTCGGCGCCGGACGCCGTGGATCTGTCAAGCGAGAGCGAGGCGACCAAGAAGCTTTACGGACTGGACGACGAGAAGACCGCTGATTTCGGACGCAAGTGTCTTTTGGCGCGACGGCTGATCGAGCGCGGCGTCCGCTTTGTGCAGTTGATTTCGGGGACCAACGTCGGCGACGACTGGGACGACGCGCACAACGATCTGACCGGCTCCCACATCAAGATGGCGGGCAAGACGGACAAGCCGATTGCGGGATTACTCGCCGACCTGGAGAGCCGCGGGCTGCTGGACGAAACGCTGGTGACTTGGGGCGGCGAGTTCGGGCGTACGCCGTTGGCGCAGGGCGCGAACGGTCGCGACCACCATCCTTACGGCTACACGTCGTGGATGGCGGGCGGAGGCGTCCAGGGCGGGCAGGCGTACGGCGCGACGGACGACTTTGGCGTGCATGCGGCGGAGGACAAGGTCGAGGTACACGACCTGAACGCCACGGTTCTGCATCTGCTGGGTCTCGATCACGAGGCCTTGACGTACCTCTACCAGGGGCGCGAGCAGAGCTTGACCGACGTCCACGGACGGGTGCTCACCGAGATCCTCTAAGGCAGACTCGGGCGCCGTTTGAAACCTGTGTGATCCACGAGGTTTGTTCGCGATCTCTACGCACTAGACTGGTTCCGAAGCCGGGGTCATTCGGCACGCTTTTCTCTGAGGGAATCACGCGCACGAGGCATCCGGAAGGAGTCGGTTGTGCGAGAAGTGTTTGTAGCCGTTGACGGCAATCAGGCGGCGTCGGACGTCGCCTATCGTTCGAACGAAGTCATCGCGATCTATCCGATTACGCCGGCCAGTCCGATGGGCGAGCACGCCGACGTTTGGGCCGCGTCGGGACGCGCCAATCTGTGGGGAACGGTCCCCGCCGTCCAAGAAATGCAGAGCGAGGGCGGTGCGGCGGGAGCGATTCACGGCGCGTTGCAGACCGGCTCGCTGGCGACGACGTTTACGGCCAGCCAGGGGCTCCTGCTGATGATCCCCAACATGTACAAGATCGCGGGCGAGCTGACGCCGGCGGTCCTGCACGTCGCCGCTCGCACGGTCGCGACGCACGCGCTCTCGATCTTCTGCGATCACAGCGACGTGATGGCCGCGCGCCAGACCGGTTGGGCGGTGCTGTTCGCCGGATCGGTGCAGCAGTCGGCTGATTTCGCCGCGATCGCGCAGGCCGCGACCCTGGAGTCTCGGATCCCCTTCATGCACTGCATGGACGGGTTTCGGACGTCGCACGAGATCCAACGCATCGCCCTTCCGACCGATGAGACGCTGCGGACGCTCTACCCGGCCGAGGGGATTCGCGCGCACCGGGCGCGAGGGCTATCGCCCGACCGTCCGGCGATCCGCGGGACGGCGCAGAACCCGGACGTCTTTTTCCAGGCGCGGGAGGCGGCCAATCCGTACTACGCGGCCTGCCCGGAGATCGTACGCGGGGCGATGCGGCGGTACGCCGAACTGACGGGCCGCAGCTACGACCTGTTTGAGTACTACGGCGCTCCTGACGCCGAGCGCGTCGTCGTCCTGATGGGATCGGCGACCGACACCGCGCGGGAGACGGTCGAGGGCCTAGCGGCGTCGGGCGAGAAAGTCGGCGCGCTGGCGGTGCGCCTGTACCGGCCTTTCTTCTCCGAGGCGTTCGTGGGGGCGCTTCCGGCGAGCGTCCGGTCGATTGCGGTTCTGGACCGCACGAAGGAACCGGGCGCTTCGGGCGAACCGCTGTTCCAAGACGTGGTCACGGCGCTCTTCGACGCACCGGAGAAGTTTGACGGCATGCCGAAGGTGATCGGCGGGCGGTACGGGCTCTCATCGAAGGAGTTCACGCCCGCCATGGTGCGCAGCGTGCTTGACGAGCTGAACGCCGAGGCCCCCAAGAAACGGTTTACCGTCGGCATCCAAGACGACGTGAGCGGACTGAGTTTGGACGTGGATCCCGACTACCGCCTCGACGATCCCAAACGGTTCGACGCGATCTTCTTCGGGCTGGGCTCCGACGGTACGGTCAGCGCGAACAAGAACACGATCAAGATCATCGGCGACTCGTCGGGCGGTCACGCGCAAGGGTACTTCGAGTACGACTCGAAGAAGGCCGGCTCGGTCACGGTTTCGCATCTGCGCTTCGGCGAGAATCCGATTCGGTCGCCGTACCTGGTCGAAACGGCTGACTTGGTCGCGTGCCACCAGTTCAACTTCCTCGGCCGCTTCGATCTGCTCGGTCGGGCGCGTCCGGGCGGCGTCTTTCTGCTGAACAGTCCGTTCGGCCCGGAGGCGGTTTGGGAGAATCTGCCGGCCGACGTCCAGCGCGAGATCCGCGAGAAGAAGCTGACGTTCTACGTCGTCGACGCCGCGCAGGCCGCTCGCGACGCGGGGCTCGGCGCGCGCATCAACACGATCATGCAGGCGTGCTTCTTCGCGGTCTCGGACGTGTTGCCGCTGGAGGAAGCCGTCGTCGCGATGAAGACGGCGATCAAGAAGGCGTACGGCAAGCGCGGCGACGTGGTGGTCCAGCGCAACCATGAGGCGGTCGATGCGGCGCTCTCGGCGTTTAGCCGCGTGGAGGTTCCCGAGACTGACGCGGCGTCGGCGAGCGTGCGTCCGACCGTCGAGGCCGCCGCGCCGGACTTTGTACACAGCTTCACCGCCAAGTTGCTTTCGCGCAACGGCGACTTCGTGCCGGTGAGCGAGCTGGGCGCCGACGGCACGTTCCCGACGGCGACTTCTCAGTGGGAGAAGCGGTCGATCGCCGCCGAGATTCCGATCTGGGATCCCGACGTCTGCATCCAGTGTGCGAAGTGCGCGATGGTGTGCCCGCATGCGGCGATTCGGGTGAAGGCCTATGAGCCGGAGGTGAGCCAAGAGGCGCCGGCGGAGTGGCTTTCGGCGGAGTTCAAGGATCCGCACTACGCGGAGATGAAGCTGCGCGTTACCTATCAGACGGCGCCGGAGGACTGCACGGGCTGCGGGCTGTGCGTCCACGTGTGCCCGGCCAAGAACAAGAGCGAGGCGCGCCTGAAGGCGATCAACATGGAGCCGCAGGCGCCGGTGCTCGAGCGTGAGCGGGAGCGCTATCGCCATTTCCTATCGCTGCCTGAGATCGACCGCACCAAGGTTCGCGGCGACACGATCAAAGGGTCGCAGTTGCTCCAGCCGTTGTTTGAGTATTCGGGCGCGTGCGCCGGGTGCGGCGAGACTCCGTACTTGAAGCTGCTGTCGCAGATGTTCGGCGACCGTCTGCTGGTTGCGAACGCCACCGGCTGCTCGTCGATTTACGGCGGCAACCTGCCCACGACGCCTTGGGCCAAGAACGCGGACGGGCGCGGTCCGGCGTGGTCGAACTCGCTGTTTGAAGACAATGCGGAGTTCGGCCTCGGCTACCGGTTGACGCTCGACAAGCAACGCGAGTACGCCGCCGAGTTGCTGACGAAACTCAGCGACGCCGTCGGCGGCGATCTAGCGACGGGCATCCTCGAAGCGAAGCCTCAAGACGAGGCCGATATCTTCGAGCTGCGACGACGCGTCGATCAGCTCAAGAAGAATCTCGTCTCGATCGATTCCGATGAGGCGCGTGATCTCGAAGCGCTGGCCGACGTGCTGGTCGACAAGAGCGTCTGGCTGGTGGGCGGCGACGGCTGGGCCTACGACATCGGCTACGGCGGACTCGATCACGTCCTCTCAACCGGGCGCAACGTCAACGTGCTGGTGCTCGATACCGAGGTCTACTCGAACACCGGCGGGCAGGCCTCGAAGTCGACGCCGCGGGCGGCGGTGGCCAAGTTCGCCACGGCGGGCAAGCAGGCGGCCAAGAAAGATCTCGGCCTGCATGCGATGCTCTACGGCAACGTCTACGTCGCCTCGGTTGCGATGGGCGCCTCGGACGCGCAGTGCGTCAAGGCTTTTGCCGAGGCCGAGGCGTATCCCGGTCCGTCGCTGATCCTGGCCTACAGCCACTGCATCGCGCACGGCATCCGCATGGAGACCGGCATGGATCAGCAGAAGAAGGCGGTCCGTTGCGGTCACTGGCCGCTCTACCGGCATGATCCTCGTCGCGCCGATGAAGGCCTGCGTCCTCTCCAACTCGATTGGAAGAAGGCGAACGGCAGCTTTGAGGAGTACGCCTACAACGAGACTCGCTATCGGGTGCTCGCGCACGCCAAGCCGGATGAGGCGCGCAGATTGCTCCAGGACGCCCAGAAGGACGCCGCCGAGCGCCGCCGCCTCTACGAGATCTTGGCGAAGGAGCCGGAAGTCGAGACGGTCGGAGAGGAGAAGTAGCCATGAACCTCGCCACGAGCTATCTAGGATTCGAGCTTCCGAACCCGATCGTCGCTTCGCCCGGGCCGATGACCCGTACGGCCGACAGTTTGAAGCGGTTGGAGGACGCGGGCGTCGCTGCGGCAGTCTTGCCGTCGCTGTTCGAGGAGCAACTGCGGCTGGAGCAGGAGACCACTCACCACTTCCTCATGGAAGGAGCGGAGAGTTACGGCGAAGCCACCAGCTACTTGCCGGACTTGCACGACTACAACGCCGGACCCGATCACTATTTGGAGACGGTTTTTCGGGCGAAGCAGGCGGTCAACGTTCCCGTGATCGCCAGCCTCAACGGGCGGGCGCCGGGTACGTGGGTCGAGTACGCGCGCCAGATCGAGCAAGCCGGGGCGGACGCGTTGGAGCTGAACATCTACTTCATGGCGGCTGATCCGGATCAGTCGGGCGCCGAAGTCGAGCAGTTGTACGTCGACGTCGTCTCGGAGGTGCGCGCGAGCGTCAAGATGCCGTTGGCAGTGAAGGTTGCACCCTTTTTCAGCTCGGTCGGGCATTTGGCGAAGCGGCTCGCCGCGGCCGGGGCGAACGGGATGGTCCTGTTCAACCGGTTCTACCAGCCCGACATCGATCTCGAAACCTTGGAGGTCGAGCCGACGCTTGAATTGAGCGACTCCTACGCATCGCTGCTGCCGTTGCACTGGATCGCGCTGCTTTACGGCCGTGTCGACATCGACTTTGCGGCGACCACCGGAGTTCATCGCGCCGAGGACGCGCTCAAGCTTTTGATGTCCGGGGCGAACGTGACGATGACTTGCTCGGCTCTGCTCAAGCACGGACCCGGTCACGTCGCGACTCTGCTTCGGGACCTGGAAGACTGGATGACCGAGCACGAATACGAGTCGGTCCGCCAGATGCAGGGTAGTCTGAGCGCGCGCAAAGTGCCGGACCCGACGGCCTTCGAGCGCATCAACTACATCCGCACGCTGGAGGCCTATCGAGTGGCCGAGCGAAACGGCGCATAGCGGACAATTCGGACGGCGGACTTGGCTACACTAAGCGATTCGTGGCAGGCCTCCTCATCGCGGTCGTGATCTGGGCGTTGGCTGCGGCGCTGGCCGCTCCCTTCGTCTTTGGCCCGTGGCAGCCGCCGGAAGCGATCACGGAGATCGGCCGGCGCATCGACGAGCAGTTCTCGTTGACGTTTTTGCTGACCGGGATCATCTTCTTGACGTCCCAGTTTTTGCTCGGCTTCGCCGTCCTGCGGTTTGGCCGCAAGCGCGATGACGCCGCCTCCGCGACGCACGGCAACGACCGCTGGGAAGTGCTCTGGACCTCCGCCGCGGGCGTGATCTTCGTGGGGCTGACCCTGCTCGGCTATTCGGCTTGGGCGGAGGTGCGCTTCGACGGCGCCCGCGCCGCCCAAGGCGATCCCGACGTGACGGTTGAAGTGGTGGCGCAGCAGTTTATCTGGAACTTCCGCTACGCCGGAGAGGACGGGAAGTTCGGCCCGACCGACCCGAACCTGATCGACGATTCGATCGGCAACGGCGTCGGCGTGGACCGTGATCATCCCGACGGGGCCGACGACCTGATCACGGCGCGACTGGCGGTTCCGGTCAATCAAGAGACTGAGCTGGTCTTGAAGGCGAAGGATGTGCTGCACAACTTCTTCGTGCCGGAGTTGCGGGTCAAGCTGGATACCGTCCCTGGGCTGACCAACCGGTTGCGGATTCGGCCGGAGACGGTTGGCAGCTACGAGATCGCTTGCTCGGAGCTCTGCGGGCTCGGGCACTACAAGATGCGCGCCTACTTGGACGTGATGAGCGAGGCCGACTACGAGGCTTGGCTCGAGGAGCAGGCGCAGTACCTGTACTAAGGGAGAACGATGTCCGAGGTCGCTGAAATCGTTGAGACGCACCGCCACGTGGCCCCGACGGGTTTCGTGCGTCGTTGGATCTTCTCGACCGACCACAAAGTCATCGGCGTCCAGTACATCATCCTGGCGTTGGTCGCCTCGCTGGTCGGCATGATGATGTCGCTGTTGATGCGGGTGCGGCTGGGATCGCCCGAGGCCTCGATCGGCTGGCTTGAGACGCTGTTCCCCGCAGGGGCGCCCGGCGGCGTGATGACGCCCGAGTTCTACTTGGCGCTGGTCACGATGCACGGCTCGATCATGGTGTTCATGGTGCTGACGACGGCGCCGCAGAGCGGGTTCGGGAACTACTTCTTGCCGATCCAGATCGGCACGAACGACATGGCCTTCCCGCGGCTGAACATGCTGTCGTTCTGGTTCACCGCGCTGGCGTTCGTGCTGATGATCGGGGCCGTGTTCGTTGAAGGCGGCGCGCCGATCAGCGGGTGGACGGCCTACCCGCCGTTGAGCGCGCTGAACGTCGCCGCGGTGAACGGTAGCGGGCAGGATTGGTGGATCGTATCGATCGCCGTCTTTTGTATCGCGTCCCTGCTGGGCGCGTTGAACTTCATTACCACGACGCTCGCGATGCGGACGAAGGGCATGACGCTGATGCGCATGCCGTTGACGGTTTGGGGTTGGTTCTCGACGGCGGTGATCGGTCTGCTGGCGTTTGGCGTGTTGCTGGCGGCGGGCATCTTGCTGCTGATGGATCGGCAGCTTGGTACAAGCTTCTTTCTTCCGGCCGGGTTGGTGATCAACGATCAGCTCCAGGATCGGGCGGGCGGGTCGCCGATCCTTTGGCAGCACCTGTTCTGGTTCTTCGGGCACCCGGAGGTCTATATCGCGATCTTGCCGGGCATGGGCATCGTGTCGCACGTGCTGGCGAACTTTTCGCGGCGGCGCGTGTTCGGGTATCGCGCGATGGTCTACGCGATGGGGGCGATCGTCGTGGTCGGATTCGTCGTGTGGGGCCACCACATGTTCGTCAGCGGGATGAGTCCCTATTCGGCGTTCGTCTTCTCGGTGCTGACGATGGTCGTCGGCGTTCCGTCCGCGATTAAGACCTTCAACTGGATCGGGACGATGTGGGGCGGCAAGCTGCGCTTTGAAGTGCCGATGCTGTGGGCGATCGGTTTCGTTTCGGTCTTTGTCGCCGGAGGGATTACGGGGATCTTCCTCGGTCAGCCGTCGCTCGACATGTACCTGCACGACACGTACTTCGTCGTAGCGCATTTCCACCTGATCATGGGCGTGGCGGCGGTCTTCGCGATGTTCGCCGGGTTGACCTATTGGTTCCCGAAGATGTTCGGCCGCCGGATGAACTCCGTCCTCGGCTACGTGCACTTCTGGGGGACGTTCATCGGCGTGTACGCGATTTTCGGCCCGATGCATTTCTTGGGGATGTTCGGTCATCCGCGGCGCTACGCCGAAATTTCGGGCGTCGACTACTTGGCGGCGAACGGGGCGCAGGAGCTGCACGGCTTCATCACGATGGCGGCGGCGCTCACCTTTGTTGTCCAGTTGTTGTTCTTTGTGAACCTGATCTGGAGCCTGTTGGCGGGCCGTCGGGTCGCTGAAGAAAACCCTTGGGAGGCGACGACGCTCGAATGGGTGACGGCCACGCCGCCGCCCCACGACAACTTCGAAGGGCGCCTGCCGGTCGTGCAGCGAGGGCCCTACGAATACAGCGTGCCGGGCGCACCGCGCGACTACTTGATGCAGACGAACGCCGAACCGGCTCCGGCGGCGGGAGACTAAGCCGATGCCGACGTTGACCCCTCCAATCAAGCTGGAAGAGCGGCTGCAGTCGGGCGGCGGCGGGCGGCCCCCGCGCGAAGCTCGCCCGTTCGGCGGAGGCGGCGGAGGCCGCGGTCCGGACGGCGATCCGACCGAGATGTGGAAGCTGGCGGTCTGGGTGGGACTCGCCGGCGTGATCATGTTCTTCTCGGCGATCGTCTCCGCGATGATCATCCGGCGCGGGGGAGGGAACTGGCAGGCGCTCGACATGCCGGCCGCGCTGTGGGTGAGCACGATCTTGCTGTTGCTCTCGTCGGGGACCTATGAACTTGCGCGCCGCCAGTTGAACGGAGGAACCGACGAGAAGCTGCGGCAGTGGCTCTCGGTCTCGCTTGGACTGGGCATCGGCTTCTTGATCGCTCAGGCGGCCGGGTGGGCGCAATTGATTCAGAGCGGAATCCTCGTCGGAGAGTCGGCTTCGGGTTCGTTCTTCTATATCTTGACGGCGGCGCACGGCCTACACGTGACGGGCGGAATCGCGGCGCTGGGCTACGTCAACTGGCGGGCGCGCAGCGAGCGACCGTGGCCGACGCGTTCGGCCGCTTTGGATGCGGCCGGGGTCTACTGGCACTTCATGGACGCTCTCTGGATCGCGTTGCTGATCCTGCTGGCGGTGTACGCATAGGATGACGACCGAAGCGCAAGCGACGAGTTGGTCGGGCTGGGCGAACCCGCTCGGGGTCGGACGGAAGAAGCTCGGCATGTGGCTCTTCTTGATCTCCGACGCGCTGACGTTCGCGACGTTGCTGGTCTGCTACGCCTACTTTCGCGTGGCGAACGATTGGCCGCGGCCGTTCGAGTTTTCGCCGGGCATCGTGTTCAGCACGGTGATGACGCTGGTCTTGCTTTCGTCGAGCTTGACGATGGTGTTCGGCGTTGCTGCGGGGCATGCGGGAGACCGCAAAGCGGCAGCCAAGTGGATGTGGCTGACGGCGCTCGGCGGCGCGGTCTTTGTGGGGCTGCATCTGACCGAGTGGAATCACTTGATTCATGAAGGCGTCACGCCGTTCGCGAATCCTTGGGGGACGCCGCTGTTCGGCGCCGCGTTCTTCCTGATTACCGGTCTGCACATGACGCACGTGGTGATCGGCGTCGGGTACCTGGCCGTGCTAGCGAGCGGATTCGGGGCGGAGAAGTTCGACGCGGAGGACGTGGAGGTCTGCGGCCTCTACTGGCACTTTGTCGACTTGGTCTGGATGTTCGTGTTTCCGCTGCTGTATCTGCTGTCGGTCGCTGCGTAGGGGCGAGATGCAAGAGTCGAATCGAGGATTGATGGTTAAGGTTTGGATCGGGCTGCTGGTGCTGACGGCGGTTGAAGTCCTCCTCGCCTACGTACAGCTAGGGCAGGCGTTGATGCTGACGCTGTTGATGGGCTTCTCGCTGGTCAAGGCTTGGATGATCGTCGGTTACTTCATGCATCTAAAGTTCGACCGACCGGCGCTCGGCTGGATGCTTCTGCCTGCGTTTGTCGCTTGCGTGGTCGTAATGCTGGCCTATCTGCTGCCGGACGGCTTCCGGGCGGGAGCGCTCTGATGCGGATCTCGGCGTTCCTCTGGATCGGCCTGATCGGTGTTGGCAGTCTGGGCGCTCAATGCGTCATGTGTCGCGAGGCGGCGGCTAGTCAACAGTCCGCCGCTCTCGAGGCGTTCCAGTCGGGAATCGTCGCGCTCGCCATCCCTTTGGCCGCAGGCCTCCTGTTCGTCGGTCGACTGTTGCGCAGATATTCCGGCGAAGGTCGTCACACCGCGTCAGGACCTCAATAGATCCTGAAACCAAAGGCTTTGTCGCGACGACGCCGCTTGTAGGCTTGGCCTTCGCCGCTACGCTACGACCAGACATGGCCGCGAAACCGTCAGGGCTTAGAGCCGAATCTCCCGGGCGAGCGGGCCGCAAGGAAAGGGCCCTCGCGGCACTGCTACAGGGGCTCTCGGTTCGTACGGTTGCGGAGTCGATCAAGGTCAGCGAGCGCACGCTCTACCGCTGGCTTGCCGAGTCCGGCTTTCGTCGTGAGTTCTACGCTAGGCGGCGGGAACAGCTTCTCCAAGGCCTCGGCTCGGTCCAGACCCTTGCTCCGACGGCGGCGGAAGCTCTCAAGACGATCGTCTCCGACCCGCAGTCGAGCGCCGCTTCTCGCGTCTCCGCGGCGCGCTCCATTTTGCAGTTTGCGTGCCAGAGTCTCGAACTCGACGACCTGGAGGAGAGGCTGGCAGAGCTAGAGCAGTTCCGTGAGGAGTCGCCGCCGGAAGGACCCGGCTGGTCTCAAACCCGATCTTCCTAGCCTTGGTCGAGCGACCGCTCAGCCAGCTCTCCGACCACCGGAAGCGAGTACTTCTCCCCGGTACTGGTCTTTACCAGCATGAAGATCCAGAGCCCCAAAATGAGCAGCTCAGCCAGCCGCCAAAGCGGCGGAAAGTCGACGAATATCAGCTCAAACCAGAGCCGCACGGCCCAATGGACGATCACCCATCCGACGAAAATGTAGAAGCCCTGGTAGGCATGGAAGCGCACTTCCTGATCGCGCCGAAAGCGCTCTGCCGCCAGTACCCAAATCGAAGCAAGCCAGCCAAACCAGGGCACATAGCAGAGAATCGACGCTCCCCGCGGACTGACGGAGGGACTATCCGCCGCCGCCGGTCCACCCGGTTGGGAGGTCCCGCAACGTCGGCAGAAACGGTCCGCTTGACGCGCTTCCTGTCCGCATTTCGTGCAAAACGGCAAGCCTTTTTCGTTCCTCTCACTCCAGGATACGAACTCTGGCCCGCGCTAGTTCCCCGCTGAGTTTAGAGAGCGAGGACCTGATGGCCCAGACAGTCGGGCTGGATCGAGTCGTAGATCGTTCGCGCCAATCTCTCAGGGCCGAAACGAGCTGCGAAGCCTAGCGCTCCGAAGTAGCGCTCCTGAGGCGATTTCTCCGGGTAGATCCATTGCGTCAGCCGCTCTGCGTCGCGAACCGCCTGTCCGTCTCGGCGCAGCGCTTCTCTCTCGACCTTTCGCCCGAGCTTCTCGACTTGGTACAGGATCTTCCTTCGGGACGTCTCAAGCGAGGCCGCTAGGCTGTGGTCGAACCCTTCAACGACGGGACCTAGCTCTTCCAGCGTGCGCGCGATACGCGCCCGGGCGGCATTGATCTCTTCGCGCAGTTCGGGAGGCGTCAGTCGCTCCGCGATCCGGTCGCGCAGTTCCGCGGCCGGGGTGAGGCAGTCGACGACCGACAGACCGTAGCGCCCCAGCAGCTTCTGAGCGTGATCGTCGAGCAGAGTAAACGAGGCTCTCGGAAGGATGACGGGGGTCCGCCCGAGCAGCCGGTCGTAGAGCGGGCGCGACTGCGCCAGATAGGCCAACTCCGCCGGGCCGCCAATGAATGCCGCCGTGGGCAATAGCCAATCCTGGACCACTGGGCGGAGCAGCGCGTTGGGCGAGAAGCCTTCCGGGTCGGTCTCTAGATCAGCGACGAGTTGCTCGGCGCTGAATGTTTCCTTGCCCCCGTGGAATCCGTCCTCGTTGTGTTTGAGCGGACTCCGTCGGTCGCCGGCAATGCGGAACACGAGTCCGGTGTCTTCGGCGAGGTGGACCTGAGCGTGGTACCCGGCCTCTTCGAGTCGTCGACTCGTTGCTCGCACCTGCTGAACGAGTTCTCCGTGTTCGCGGATCACGCGACCCATCAACGGAGCGGCGATGCGCCGAATCCCGGCGTCCATCGGATCGATCAGGATCAACCCGTACGGCTCCAACAGTGCCGAAAACAGGCGCGCGAAAGCATCGCCGTACGGCACGCCTGCTTGGTAGGCCTGTTCGGCCGAGGCCAGCGCATCCGCGGCCCAGTCCAATCCTTTGAACGCCGACCGCAGGTCCTCCGTACCGGCCTCGCTGATCGAGACGCCGCCGACGGGCTGACTCGGCCGTCCGTCGGAATCGGCTCTGAGCCGCCGCGTGTCATCGGAGGCGTCCAGAAACCGGACGTGGTCGATCTCTTCCAGGTCGTGGTCTTCGGTCGCGAGCCAAAACACCGGGACCGCCGGTTGCCCCTGCTCGCGGAGGACCGCGGCGTATTTCGCCGCGGTGAGAGCCTTGTAGAGCGAGAACGAAGGACCGCCGTAGAGGCCCGTCTGTTGCCCGGTGACGACGGCGACGGTTCCGGGGCGCGAGAGCAGATCGATGTGCTCGAGCGCCTTTGGCCCGGCGTCCTGATTGATGCGCCGAAGCGCCTCGACCAAATCCGTGCGCCGGTCTTTGGGGAAGTCGATCGACGCGGCCTTACCGTGTGCCTGCGTCAGCTCCGGCGGGCACGAGTAAAATTCCCTCACGCGCTCAAAACGCGTCAGGTAGTCAAGGAAAAGTCGTGAAGCTCCCGGGATTTCGGAGTGAGGGATACAGGCGATGTTCATCTCACTCCCGGACGCTGTGGGGTCGGATTTCAAGCGCCAATTCGCTCAGCATACCAGATCGAATGTTGTGTTCTGATTCCCGTGGGAGAGCGCTCACGGCGCCCTGCTAACCTGATCCTTCCGACGATGGCGGGCGTTTACATTTCCTACCCGTTTTGCCGGCAGAAGTGCACGTACTGCAACTTTGCGTCTGGGGTGGGAACGCAGGGCGCGCAGGCATCTTACCTCAGGGCCTTGCGCCTCGAAATCGAGCAGGCTGATTGGACCTGGACGCCTCGGACCGTCTACCTGGGCGGCGGCACGCCGAGTCTCCTGGCGCCGGACGAGTTCATCGATCTGCTCGCTCTCATCCCGGGCCGCCCTTGGGCCGAGGCGACGATCGAAGTCGCTCCCGGAGACGTGGAGCCGGGGCAGGCACGGGCTTGGGCGGAGGCCGGAATTACCCGCGTCAGCCTCGGCGTGCAGAGCTTTGACCCCGACGTCGCTCGCGCCGCGGCGCGCCGTCATGACGCCGAGGTGGTTCAGCGCGAACTGGAGATCCTCCGCGGAGTCGGCATCACGCGCACCAGCGTCGACTTGATCGCCGGGCTCGCGAAGCAGACAGACGCCGTCTGGGAGTACGACTTGGACTGGGTCGAGCGCCTCGCCGTAGAGCACGTCTCGGTCTACATGCTTGAAGTCGACGACGAATCCCGTCTGGGAGGCGAACTGCGCGCGGGCGGCTCGCGCTACGGCGCGCGGGAGACTCCGTGCGAGGAGGAGGTCGCCGATCGCTACGAGCGCGCCGTCGAGCGGCTCGGTACAGTTGGGATCGAACGCTACGAGATCTCCAACTTCGCTCGCCCGGAAGCCGAGTCGCTCCACAACCTGGGCTACTGGACGATGCTGCCCTACTGGGGATTCGGCGCCGACGCCCATTCCTACGACGGCGGCCGGCGCTGGTCGAACGTTAAGACGGCCGCCGAGTATCTAGCGCGGTTTGAAGCCGGCCGCTCCCCTTGCGGCGAGTCGGAGGTTCTTGACGAGCGCCGCCTACTCGAAGACCGGCTGCTGACCGGTTTGCGGACCCGCCGAGGGGCCCATGCCTCAGCCGATGAGTTGGCGCCGTTCAGTGCAGCCGTCCACTCGCTGTCCGAGCGCGGGTGGCTGGAATCGGCGGGCCATGACCGGATACGCTTAACGGACGCGGGAATCCTGTTCGCCAATGAAGCGCTGGGCGAACTGCTCTTCTAGGGAAGGAAGTAGGGCGAGCGAATGATCGATCTAAGAAGCGACACGGTGACTTGCCCCAGCGCGGCCATGCGTCAGGCCATGGCGGATGCCGAGGTCGGCGACGACGTTTTCGGCGACGACCCGACGGTTCAGCGGCTCGAATCCCGCGCGGCTGAACTCACCGGGAAGCCGGCCGCGCTCTTCGTCCCTTCGGGAACCATGGGCAACCAAGCCGCGATCGCGGTTCACACCTGCCCGGGCCAGGAGATCATCTGCGACGACCGCATGCACATCGTCCTCTATGAGTTCGGTACGGCGGCGCGCTTCTCGGGATGCTTGATGCGGCCGGTCGAGACGCCGGATGGACTGCTTGACTGGGACTCGATTGAGAAACGGATTCGCCGCGGGTCCGACCACTACGCCGGTACCGGTCTGATCGCCGTGGAGAATACGCACAATATGGCCGGCGGACGCGTCTATCCGCTCGAACTACTCGATGAACTCGGACGGAGAGCAAGGTCGGCTCGCATTCCGTTGCACATGGACGGCGCTCGTGTGTTCAACGCTGCTTGTGCTTTGGGCGTCGCCGTCGAGCGCATCGCCAGGACCGTCGATTCGCTCTGCTTTTGCCTGTCCAAGGGGCTCGGCGCGCCGGTCGGTTCCGTGTTGGTCGGCCAGGCGGACTTCATCGCTGAAGCCCGGAACGTGCGCAAGGCGCTTGGCGGCGGCATGAGGCAGGCGGGCGTACTGGCGGCGGCGGGCTTGGTGGCACTAGAAGAGACGCCGCCACTGATCGCCGAAGATCATCGCAACGCCCGGTACCTGGCGGAATCGTTGGCCGAGATTCCTGGCTTGGCTGTCGATCCGGACCGCGTTCAGACCAACATCGTCTTCGCCGGTACGCGTCATGCGCCGCGGATTCGAACTCAGTTGGCCGAGCGCGGCGTGGCGGTGACGGGATCGGCTGATCGGTTGCGCTTGGTCACCCATCGCGACGTTGACCGCCGCCGCTGCGAGCAAGCCGTGAAGGCGATCAGAGACGTCTGCGCTGATCCATCCGCCTGATGTGATCACAACAGAGGCGGGAAATTCTATTCCCCGCTTTTCAACCATTTAGCGGATTTTCGGGTCCGAATATCTTCTTCTTCGTAGGTAGGCTGAGACCGAAAAGCTCGACCGGCGCGGCAGGTCCGCCCGGAGACGCTTCAGCAGCATTCAGTCTGAGGATTCCGTCCACCCGAGGAAAAGGTCTTTGATGCCAAGGTTTGCCCATTTGTTTTCGCGCCTGCTCGCTCTCGGCGCCGTTTGCTCGATGCTCAGCGCGCCGCTCGTGGCCCAGACGCTGACGCGCACCCCGATTCGAGATACGCTCTTCAACGCCGACGGTACGACCGTCAACGGCACCGCCGTCATCTCATGGAAGTCCTTCACCGCGACCGACGGCGCGACGGTGTCCAACTCCAACATCGAGCTGACGATTCTCGACGGTATGGTTGCGATCGATCTGACTCCGAACGACGGCGCCAGTCCGTCCGGTTTGAGCTATCGCGTCGAGTACATCCTCGACAACGGCAATCGCCACACCGAGATCTGGGTGGTTCCCGACAGCACGACGGCTCTCACGGTCAGCGACGTTCGCGTCCCGCTGCCGCCGGGCGCGCCGCTAGGATCGTCGGTCGACGAGATCGCGGGGCTGACGCAACAACTGGCCGAGAAGGCTGGTTTGGACGCGCCGAACGTCTTCTCCGCACCGCAAACGATCGAGGAGAACGCCTCCGGGGATCCGGTTCTCGGGTTCCGTGAGAACGGGGGCTCGGACGGCGTCTTCTTCCGGCTGCCGAGCTTGACCCAATCGACCACCTATACGCTCCCGGCTCAAGACGGTTCGCCGCTGCAGCTGCTGACGACCGACGGCTCCGGCAACCTGTTCTGGTCGACGTCGAGTGGAGGCTCCGGCGCCGGCGGCGCGGCCTACGAGCTGATTCAGGCCGACGGAACGCCGCAGACGCAGCGCTCCATCGCGAACTTTTCTTCCGCTTTCCAGGTCTCGGACGACGCCGGCCAGCTCCGCACGGATATCGCTTTGAACTTCGGTACGACGGCTGGAACGGTCACAGCCGGCGATGACGCCCGCCTCTCGGACGCGCGTACGCCTCTCGCCCACGCCTCCTCGCACGCCGTCGGCGGCAGCGACCCGATCACGGCTGCGTCGATCGGCGCGATCGACTCGTCGAACGCAACGCTCTCTGGCGCGGACCCTGCGCAGCCCGTTTTGCGCGTCGCGGGGGCGGCGGGCCAGACCGCGGCGTTGCAGGAGTGGCGCGACGCGGACAACGGTCTAGCCGCTATCGTGACCTCGACCGGCACGGCGTTCTTTCGCGAGATGGGGTTGGCCGCGGTAGCGGGCGGGAGCACGGTCTCTCAGTTCTTCCAGTTGGACGGCCTGGACAAGTTCGCTCTGACGGTCACGGACAACTCGTTCGATGTCGCGCGCTACGACGACTTTGGAGTCTTCAAGGATCGTCCGCTCCGGATCATGCGGGAGGGCGGAATTCAGGCCAATGCGAGCATCAAGGTCGAGGACGGAGGCGTCGGGACCGGGACGCTGACCGTGACCGGCGATTACATCCAGACTCCGCAAGTGTTTGCGCCGCCGAATCCGGCTTCGGGCTTCGGGCGGATCTTCATCGACGCTTCGACGGGCGAGCTATCGGTCAAGAAGTCGACGGGCCAGATCGTTTCACTCGAACAGCAACAGGTCCAGACCAGCTTTGCCAACTTCATTGACGCGGAAACGCCCGGCGGCTCGGTGAACGGGTCCAACGTGAACTTCACTCTCGCCGAAGCCCCGAATCCGCCGGAGAGTCTCGAACTGACCGTGAACGGCGTGGTCCAACAGCCTGGCGTCGATTTCTCTCTCAACGGCTCGGCGGTGACGTTCCAATCCGGGGCTCCGCAATCGGGCGACGTCCTGCTCGCGTGGTACCGCAAGAGCGACTTTGGGGCGGGAGGCGACCTCGAAGGTTCGTTCCCGGACCCCGTTGTGGGCAAGCTGCGTGGCCGCGATCTGTCGCTGGAGACCCCGGTCGACGGCGAGTGTCTTGTCTGGAACGAGACGCTGCTGGAGTGGGAACCCGGCCCCTGTGCCGTCGTCAAGGACGCTCTGACCTGGCACTTCAGCGGGACTCCGACCGCGGGCGCCCAGACGATGGTCCTGACCCTTCCTGAGGGCGTGCTCGGAGCGCAACTAACCGGGGTGCGGATCGTCGCCGACACGCTCGGCTCGACCGATACGACGTTCAACATCGAGCGCTGTACGGCCGACTGCGACGGCGCCTCGCCGACCTTTACGCCGATCTACACGCTAGATCAGACGCTCGCCGGATCGGTTCGAACGACGACGTCCTCGACGCCCGATACGACTTCGGTCTCCGGCGGCGAACAGTTCCGGGTGGTCTTGCCGACCCTCGGAACCGGCGTTGCCGACGTCACGATTACGCTGACGTACGAGCACGAGGCGTTCGCGCGAATGGACCTCGGCTTTGAGCCGCTGAGCGCGGATTGCCAGGCGATCTGCAGCGAGCTGTGGAAGGCTTCCGGGCTGCCGCCCGAGCCTTTCGGTCCGGCGGTCCAGTTGGGCGACGCCTGCGTCTGTTTCGGCGCCGGGCCGCCGACGCGCGGCTAATCGTACTTCTTCAGCTCCAGCTTCGCGATCGACTCCCGGTGGACCTCGTCTGGTCCGTCGGCGAGTCTCAGCGTCCGCTGGTTTGCCCAGGCGGCGGCCAGGAAAAAGTCTTCACTGACTCCGGCGCCGCCATGGGCCTGTATGGCGCGGTCGAGAACGCGGAGAGCGAGATTGGGGGCGACAACCTTGATCTGCGCGATCTCCGACCGCGCCGCCTTATTCCCGACCGTATCCATCATCCACGCCGCTTTCAGCGTGAGCAGGCGCGCTTGTTCGATCTCGATTCGAGAGTCGGCGATATCGCGACGGATCGTTCCCATCTCGGCCAGGGAACGACCGAAGGCCGTCCGCTCACGGACGCGACGGCACATCGCTTCGAGCGCTCGCTCGGCGATTCCGATCGAGCGCATGCAGTGGTGGATCCTCCCCGGTCCGAGTCGTCCCTGGGCGATCTCGAAACCGCGCCCCTCTCCAAGCAGCATGTTGGCGGCCGGTACGCGTACGTCGCGGAACTCGATCTCAGCGTGCCCGTGCGGCGCATGGTCATAGCCGAAGACGCTCAGCACGCGCTTGATCTCGACCCCCGGGGCATCTAGCGGGACGAGGATCATCGACTGTTGCTTGTGCTTCGGCGCGTCGGGATCCGTCTTTCCCATGAAGATGGATATCTTGCATCGCGGATCCCCTGCGCCCGACGTCCACCACTTGCGGCCGTTGATGACGTACTCGTCGCCGTCGCGCACGATCGACGAGCGGATGTTGGTCGCGTCCGAACTCGCAACGTCGGGCTCCGTCATCGCGAAGCACGAGCGGATCTCCCCGGCCAGCAACGGCTGTAGCCAGCGCTCCTGTTGCTCCGGCGTGCCGTACCGCGCCAGAACCTCCATGTTGCCGGTATCTGGCGCGGAGCAGTTGAACGCCTCGGGCGCCCAGTAGCAGCGGCCCATGATCTCGCACAACGGCGCGTACTCCAGGTTGCTCAGCCCCGCGCCTAGGTCGCTCTGAGGAAGAAAGAGATTCCACAGCCCGGCGGCTCGTGCCTCGGCTTTGAGTTCCTCGATCAACGGAACCGGTCGCCAGCGGTCCCCCTCGCTGATCTGTTGCTCGACGAGCGTATCGTTCGGATAGACGTGTTCGTCCATGAACGAGCGCAGCCGTTTTTCTAGGTCGAGGACTTTTTCAGAGGGAGCGAAGTGCATGGCGAGCCCGACGATTGTAGCCCGACTCGCCCATATGCCGACGCCTACTCGTTCACCCGGCGGGGAACCTGCGGCTGCGTCTTCTCCATCGCGCGCAGGTCGTCCAGCGTAATCTCCTGGCCTTCCTCGTGGTACTCCTTGTCCACGTTGACCTGCCAGAGATCGTACTTGCCGCCGAGGATATTGCGAACCGCCAGCATCGCCGTCAGCATTGAGTGGTCCTGATTGTTGTAGCGGTGCATGCCGTTGCGTCCGCTCAACTGCAGGTTCGGTAGGTGCTCGCCGAGCCACTTGCGGACCGTGTCCACGGCGTCCGAGTAGTCGCCGTCGTAGATCGGATAAGCCTTGCGAATCCGCGCCACCGCTCCGTCGACCACCTTATTCGGATCGGCCAAGCCGAGCTGTCCGATCTCTTTCTTGCCCAGCGCGATTAGATCCTCGTCCTTGGCCTCCCACATGTCGTCTCCCTCGAAGACGAAGTACTCAAGCCCAAGACAGGTCTGGTTCTCGTCCGGGACCATGTACGGGCTCCAGTTCTTGAAGTTCTGTACGCGGCCGAGCTTAACGCTCGATTCGTGGATGTAGATCCAGGTATCGGGGAACAGGTCCTTCTGGTCGACCACCAACGCGACGGTCAAAAAGTCGCGGTACTTGAGGCGCTTGCCGGCGGCGAGCACGTCCGGCGGGGGAGGCGGATCGAGCGCTTCGACGAGGTCCTTGATCGCGATCGTACTCAGGTACTGCTCGCCCTCGTAGCGTTCGCCGCCCGCGGTCACTCCCGTTAGTCCGGTCTCGTCCCAGTGGATCTTCTCGACCTTGGCCTCCATCACCACGTCGGATCCGGTTTCACGTACGCGGTCGCGGCACGTCTCCCACATTTGGCCAGGGCCGAGTTTGGGGTAAAGGAACTTGTCGATCAGCGTCTTGATGACTTCGCCCTTGGACTTCGCACGCTCGCCGAACAGCGCGTTCATCACGGCCGTGGTCAACGATAGTCCTTTGATGCGCTGGGCCGCCCATTCGGCCTGGATCTCCGTGCACGGGATGCCCCAGACCTTCTCCGTGTAGGTCTTGAAGAAGATGCCGTAGAGGCGCTTGCCGAAACGGTTCGAGACCCACGCCTCGAAGTTGTCTTCCGGCTTCGTCGGGGCGACCTTGGCCCAGCCGTAGCTGAGGACGCAGCGGACGGTCTCGAAGATTCCCAGTCCCGTCAACGCGTTCATCGGCTTGAGCGGGTAGTCGAAGAAGGCGCCCTTGTAGAAGATTCGCGACAGCCGAGGCCGCTCGATCATCTCTTCTTCGAGTAGCTCCTTCCATAACTGCTCGACCACGCCGACCTTGGTGAAGAAGCGATGGCCGCCGATGTCGAAGCGATATCCCTTGTACTGGACCGTCTGGGAGATGCCTCCGACGACGTTGTCGCGTTCCAGAGTGATCGTTCGTTTTCCGGCTTTGGAGAGTTCGTAGGCGGCGGTCAGTCCCGAAGGTCCGGCGCCGAAGATAATGACCGGTGCGGTAGGCATCTATTTATGAGGGTAAACGGGCTTGCCGCAGTTGCGTAAGCCTCGCGAATGAGGATTCTTTGCCGAGCCCGAGCGCGAATCCCATCTTACCAATGGGCGGTGATTCGCCCTATTCGCCAAGTTTCCAGATGGTCATAGGAGAGGCTCGACTAGTCGTCCTTGGTCAGCAGCGCCTTGAGCAACGGCGGCGTGGCGAGGGTGGTCACCATCACCATCACGACCATTGCGGAGAACGTTTCGCTGCCGAACACCGGCTTCCCGGCCACCGACAGCGAGGCTCCGATCCCGGCGAAGATCAATCCGACCTCGCCGCGCGGGATCATGCCGACGCCGACCGCGAGACGGTTCAGACCCTTCTCCAAAATACCCAGCGAGCAGACCTGCTTGCCGATAATCGCTGCCAGACTCAATGCCGCAGCGAACTGCAACACGCTGAATGACGCGAAGGCGCTGAGGTCGACTTGCAAGCCCATCAGAACGAAGAACACCGGAACGTAGATGGCGCTGATGGGCGCGAGCAGCTCTTCAATGCTCCGGGCACGCAGCTCGTGGTAGCCCTGATAGTGCGCGTGGTCGAGCACCAAGCCCGCGGCGAAGGCGCCGACGATCGCCGCCAGGCCGACCACCTCGGCCAAGCCGGCCATCAGGAAGCAGTACGAGATCGAAAGCACCACCGGCATACCCGATACCTTGAACTGCGAACCAAGGTGCAACACCTTCCCCGCCAGCGCTCGCCCGGCGATGACCGCCACCGCGAGGAACGCCACCGACTTGCCGATGATGATCATCACCGGCCCGAGTTCGACTTCCCCTCCGCCTCCTGCGTCGATCGACTTCACCAGCCCCGAGACGACCGCCAAGATGATCAGGCCCAAGACGTCGTCGACCACCGCCGCGCCTAGGATGATGCGCGATTCCTTGGTCTCCGTCTTGTTGAGGTCCTTCAGTACGCGTGCCGTGATGCCGACGCTGGTCGCCGCAAGCGTGGCGCCGACGAACAGGTGCACGTACCAAGCTTCCGCCGGCAAAAAGTACATCGAGACGCCGTAGCCGAGCACGACTGGGGCGACCACGCCTAAAATCGCCACGATCATCGCCGACGTTCCGACCGCCATCAATTCGCCGATGTTTGACTCCAAGCCGACTTCAAACAGCAGCAAGATGACCCCGATCTCGGCCGCCAGCGCCAGACTCTCGTCCGCCTTGATCGGATCCATGAAGTTCAACCCGACCAGAGCGAGGTTGCCCAGGATCATTCCGAAGACCAACTCGCCCAGCACGGCGGGCTGTCCGAGCCGCTCGAACATCTCGCCGCCGAGCTTGGCGGCCATCAAAATAGCGACGATTCCGAACAGGTAGTGCGCCGCGCCGCCGTGTCCGCCTTCACCGCCGCCCGCGGCCATCGCAGGACAGACCAAGAACAGGGCGGCGGCGGCCGCATACAGCGCGTTTCTCATGCTTGTCTCGAAATACGGGGAGTTCTCAAGAGTCGGCGTCGCATCGGCTGCCGAGTGAAAGACCCGCTCCCGCTACAATATCAAACTCCCTATCGGATGTTACGGGCGTTCTCAACAGCCCGGAAGGGGCATTCTAGGTGGCGAAAAAGAGAGCGAAGCAAGCCACGACAACCTCCCTGCCGGTTGCGGGCGAGCCGGCTCCCACCCCGTCCAATCGAGCGCTCGGTTGGATTCTCGCCGTGGGATTGGGATTCCCGTTGGCGGCCTTGCTCTACGCGCCGGGCGTCAACGGACCGTGGTATTGGCGTTGGACCTGTCAGTCGCTCGACCCCACCCTATTCTTCGTCGCGGCGGCGGTCGCGGGCGTCGTGTTGTGCTCCATTCTGAGCGTTCGACTCCCCGCCGTTACGACCGTCGCGTTGCTTTTCGCCCTTCATGTCGGGCTGACGTTGTCTTTCGCCGCCCTGCACCCGTCGGGCATCTCATTGATCGGCGAACGCGCGGCGGACGAGGGCATTACCTCCTATCACACGGAAGCCGTGCGCGCCGACGACGTATCGTCCCTCTTGCGCGAGTTCCCGGAGCGTTTGCCAGATATGGTCGGTCACGCCCGAACCCACCCTCCCGGCCCTATCCTCTACTACCGGTTCTGGAATGCGTTGCTTGGTCCGAGCGCCGGAGCGCAGTGGGGCGGCGTCTTCTTAGTCGTTCTCGCCGGACTCCTAGTGCCGGCGTCGTTTCTGCTCGCAAGCCGTCTGGCCGGTCCCGAAGCAGGTAGGGCCGCGGCGGCCCTGACGGCCGTCCTCCCCGGGATCGTCGCCATGCCCGGCGGCCTGGATTCGGTCTACCCGGCAGTCACCGCCGGTCTCGCCCTGACCTGGCTGGGGACGCTTGAGGGCGGCAGACGCCAGGCGGTCGCCTTCGGCGGACTCTTGATCATGGGAATGCTGTTCACGCACGCCTTCCTGGTCCTCGGAGTCTTCTTCGTCCTTGCGGCCGTGTTGAGCCTTCGCTGGAATCCGAACGCCTCGACGGCCGGCGTCGGCAAAGCCGTCGCGATCGCCGCGCTCGTCGTGGTCGGCTTCTTCGGGCTCGCCGCGGTCCTGCTCGGCTACGACCATCTCGCCGCGCTCCAGGCCGCGATGGGCGTCCAAGCCTCTTTGGAGACCGGCTACTTCCGGCCCTGGTCGTCCACCGTGCTCTGGGATCCGTACGATTTCGCCTTGGCGTCCGGCTGGGGCGTCACGGCCGTGCTGGTCTACTTTCTCTGGGACTGGCGTGGACGAGGTTTCGAGGATCCGACCGGTCGCCTCCGCGTCTTCGCGCTTGCAGGGCTTGCGACCATCCTGGTCGTTGATCTCACCGGATTGCTTCGCGCTGAGGTCGCCCGGGTATGGCTCTTCTTGCAGCCGTTCGTCGTCGTCCTCGTCGGATGCGAACTGAGCCGCTGGACCATCGACCGACGCAACCTCTTCCTCATGACGGTCCTGTTTGCCGCCGTCGTTTTGCGGACTCGCATGCTCTTCTAGGAACTCCGGGCGTCGCTTGAAATAATGTCGGGATGGGTATCGCCGCCGACATCATCCTCATCGTCGTGGCGGGACTGTTCGGCGGCCTGCTCGCCCATCGACTAGGCCAACCGGTCCTGGTGGGCTACATCCTCGCCGGCATCGCCGTCGGTCCCTACACGCCCGGACCGACCGTCGGCGATCGCCACGAAATCGAGTTACTCGCTGAGATCGGCGTGGCTCTGCTGCTGTTCGCGCTCGGACTCGAAGTCTCGTTTAAGGATCTGAAGCCCGTACGTCGCGTCGCCCTGATCGGCGGACCGATCCAGATCGGATTAACGATCCTCTTCGGCTTCGGGCTCGCCAAGGGACTGCTCGGGTGGGAGACCGTCCCGGCGGTCTGGTTCGGCGCGATCATCGCTCTCTCGAGCACCATGGTCGTGCTCAAGACGCTGATGGCCCAGGGGGTCATGGAGACGCTCGCCAGCCGGGTCATGATCGGGATGCTGATCATTCAGGATCTGGCCGTTGCGCCGCTGCTGATCGGTCTGCCCAAACTCTCCAACCCGGCCAGCGCATTGGCGGAACTCGGCGTCGCCGCAGTGCAGGCGACGTTGTTCCTGGCGGCGATGTTCTTCCTCGGCGCGCGCGTGATGCCGCGCCTGCTGGAGATGATCGTCCGCTGGCGCTCACGCGAACTCTTTCTCGTCGCCATCACGGCCATAGGAATCGGGGTCGGCTACGGAACGCATCTATTTGGCTTGTCGTTCGCGTTCGGCGCGTTCGTGGCCGGAATGGTCTTGAGCGAGTCCGAGTTCAGCCATCAGGCGCTTTCGGACGTCATCCCCCTGCGCGACGTCTTTGGCTTGCTGTTCTTCGCTTCGGCCGGAATGTTGCTCGATCCACGCATCTTGCTTGAGCAACCCGGCTTGACGCTAGGCGTCGTCGCGGCCGTCATGGCCGGCAAGGCGCTCATCTTCGGCGTCCTGGCGCGCGTCTTCGGCTACGGCAATGCCGCGCCCTGGATCATCGGACTCGGGTTGGCCCAGGTCGGCGAGTTCGCCTTCGTGCTCGCGCGTCTCGGCGAGAGTTCCGGCGCGCTGACGCACGACGCGTATTCGTTCGCGCTGACCGTCACCTTGACGAGCATGGTGCTGTCCCCGCTGCTGTCTCGTCTGGCCGTCCCCATCGATCGTTTGGTCCAGCGCCTGCGGCCGCGCAAGTCCGAACTCAAGACGTTCAACCTGCCCGCTCGCGAACTCGCCGGGCACGTGATCATCGCGGGCTACGGCCGCATCGGGCATACCGCCGCCGAGGTCCTTTCGGGAATTGAAGAGGAGTTCTTGATCATCGAGTTCGACCATGAAGAGGCCGAGCACGCCTCCCGGCACGGTTTCCGAACCGTGTGGGGCGACGCGACTCGTTTCGAAGTCCTGGAGGCCGCCGGGTTCGAGCACGCCCGGCTTCTACTCGTCGCCGTTTCCGACGCCCGGGCCGCGACGCTGATCGTCGAACAGGCCCGCCGTGTATGCCCGACGACGCCGATCGTCGCCCGCGCCGGGTACCGCGAGCACTTGGAGAAGCTCCGCGACGTCGGCGCCCAGGTCGTCGTCCAACCCGAGTTCGAGGCCGGACTTGAGATGGTGCGTCAGGTGATGCGTTCCTGCAAGGCCGCGCCAGGGGAGGTCGAGCGATTCAGCGCGAGCATGCGCGAGCGGATGTACGGCGCGCTCGTGCTCGACGCTCCCGACGGCGAAGTCAGTCGCATGATGGCCGACATCCACGCCGCATCGCCCGAGCTGCGCGTCGAGTGGATCGACCTGGCGCCCGATGGCCCCGCGGCCGGCAAGACGCTCCGCGAACTCGACATGCGAGCGAGGACCGGGGCCTCCGTCGTCGCGCTGGTCAGCGAAGGCGAAACCGATTCCCACCCAGGACCGGAGACGCGCATCCCCACGACCGGTCGCGTCGCGGTCTTAGGCTCCCGGAATCAACTGGAAGAAGCTCGCGGCCTTCTGCACGCGGCCGCGCTGGAGCCGACCGGCTAGAAACGCGCGGCTCTAGGAAGCGGCTTGCGCCTGCGCCGACTCGCCGTCCCATTCGAGCGTCACGGCCTGCTCGCGGAACCCCAGCGATCGCCAAAACGCCAACGAGTTCGGGTTGGCGGCCTGCGTCTCCACCCGAACGCGCGTTCCAGGGGCCCAGATCTCTTCATGCAGCAGATCAAAGGCCTCCGCAGCGATCCGTTCGCGCTCTCTCAGTTCCCGTTGGACGTAGAAATGCCGCAGGTGGACGTGATGATCTCCGTCCGGACGATAGAGCGCATAGCCGACGCGTTCGCCTTCCTCTTCAAATAGAACCGCTCTATAGTCGGCGCCTAACCAATCCCAAAACCGCTTCTCCAATTCCGCCGGCTTCAAGCGCGAGGGCTGCCCCTCGTCGACGATCAACTTGGCGTTGGCCTCGACCAATACGGGGATGTCGGAGAACGTAGCGAACCGGTAGTCCATGTCGGGGGCGCTGACAGGCGTTCGCTAGATTCTACATGACTTCGGGCGTCGGAATTCCCATCACGTCCAGAACGTTCGAAAGTTCGTCGAGAAAGAACTGCGTCATCCACAACAGGAAGACCTTTTTCTCGCGATCCTCTTCATTCAGGATGTGGTGCTCGTGATAGAAGCTGTTGTACGTCTGCGCGACTTGGAAGGCGTAGCGAGCGAGCTGAGCCGGCTCTCCGGCGCCGATCGCGCGGTCGATCGTCCAGTCCATGCGGCTCGCCGAGAGCAGCAACTGCCAAAAGTCTTCGTTCTCCACCTGGCGAGTCAAGGCGTCGTCCGACAGCTCCGCCGCGAAGTCGGGAACCGCTTCCCCACGCTCGGCCATCTTGCGTAAGATACTCCGCGCCCGAACCGCGGAGTATTGCGCATAGGGGCCCGTCTCGCCCTCGAAGCTCAACGCCTCTTGCAGGTCGAAGGCGATTACGGTCGTACGGGTGAACCGCAGCATGAAGTAGCGCAGCGCCCCGATCGCGATCTTCCGCGCGATCGCTTCCCGCTCCTCGTCGTCCAACGACTCGTGACGACTCTTGACTTCGTCCAGAGCGCGCTCGATGAGCATGTCGATCAAGTCGTCCGCCTTGACGCCCAGGCCCCTCCGGCCCGACACCTCGACGTAGGAACGCTGCTGGTCCTCTTCCGAGAGCTCGATCCCTAGGTCAGCGCAACAGCGCGGCGACAGCGCCACCATCTCATAGGAGAAGTGCGTCGAGCGGTCCGCCTGCTCGTGGTAGTTCAGCGCGCACAGTCCCGCCCGGACGACGTCCTGCAAGTACGACTGGCGCACGTCGATCACGTTGAAGACCGCTTGCCCGCTGCCGAACTTTGGCGCATCGGCTTCGCCCTCGGTCGTTGATATCCAGGCGCGATGCCCGCTCGCATAGTCCCGAAACGGCACGTAGCCAAAATCCTTGTCGAGCAATCCGAACTTCCAAAGCTGATAGGCGATGTCTTTGCCGACGTAGGTCACCGTGCCGTTCGACCGGACGATCACCTTGTCCTCTTCAAACTTCGAGTCGCCGTCGTCTTCTTCGCCCTCATCCCCTTTCGCCGCGTCCGCTTCGACCTTGGCCGGGTCTTGGAACATCTCCGCGGGCATCACCCAGCAGCCCGCCAGCTTGCCCTCCTCCTGCAGTCGAATCGCCCCGCGTTCTTTCAACTGCTCGAAAGCGGAAGCCCAGAACTCCAGGTGCAGGATCTCGCTCTCGCGCGGCAGCACGTCGTATTCGACGCCCAGCCGCAGCATCGTATCGAGGTGGCAATCGACGATCGCATCCGCTACCAGGCGACCGGTCTCAGCCAGGTCACCCTCGCCGGCCTCGATCGCATGGAGCGCCTCGGCCCGCCACGGCTTCGACTCGGGTTCGGCCTCGTAGTGCTGCGAAACCTGCGCATAAAGATCCCAGCACAAGTAATCGAAGCGCACGTCCGGGGCCTCGATCAGCGCCTGGACCTCGGCGGGCGTCTTCTTCTCGAGGAAATGAAACGCGGCAGCGACGTCGGCGACCTGGACGCCCGTGTTGTCGATATAGTTCTGCGCTTCGACCTGCTTACCCAGCGCGCGCAGCATCCGAACGAGCGTGTCGCCCAACACGGCGTTGCGCAGGTGGCCGATGTGCGCCGCTTTGTTGGGATTGATGTTCGTGTGCTCGACGATAATCTTCTCGCCGCCCGCCTGCGCCGCTTGCTTTCCGGCGCGCAGACCGGCCGCATAGACGCCGCGGTCAAAGCGCACATTGAGATAGCCGCCTCCGGCGACCTCCACCGCGGAGATGCCCTCGATCGGCGGCAACTCCGCGACGATCTCTTCCGCGATCTGGCGCGGCGCCCGCTTCAATTGCTTCGCCAGCGCAAAGCACAGCGGCGTCGCCAGCTCGCCGAACTTGGACTGCCGCGGTGACTCGACGATGACCTCCGCCGCGACCTCGTACCGGGCCAAAACGTGCGCGGCGACGGCCTCGCGGAAGCGGTTTTCAAGCGTCAGAAACATCGAATTTCCAAGGCTAGCAGACCGGCGCGGCGGGCAGAACGGCGGCGCCTACTCGGGCGTTCGCCACCACTGCACGAGGCGGCCCGGGAGCAGCTTCGCGTTCAAGCAAGCGAAGTGTGCGTAGATCGTCCGCCCCACGCCGTCCGCGATTCCGGGGCGCTTGAGGTCGAGCGCCAGCAACTCGTCGTCGGGGATCGATTCGTCGCAGAACGAGCAGATGAACGCTCCCGGACGGACCTGTTTCTCGGGCGTTGCGCCCGGCTGGTGCTTTGGATGTTCGCGGGCCGGGGACGACAGGCGCTCGATCAGCCCGGTAACCGCCCGATTCCACTCCTCCGCCTCATCCGACTCGGCCCACAACTCGACCAACTCCGACGGCGCCGTCAGCACGTTGGACACCGCTTCAGCGGCCTTGCCGGTCAGCTCCATATCGGCGGGGCCTATGGCCTGGACGTACGCCTGCAGCGTCTCGGGAAAATCCTCGGCGGCGTGCCCGCGCGATGCTGCGACGACCTCGGCCGCCGCGATCACTGACATCCCTACTTCGGCGTCGGTCGGCTCGCCCGGCGGCGTCGTCTCGTCCAGTGCTTCGTCGACCGGCGCCCAGCCCTGGTCGGGGGAGAGATCAGCCGACCAATCCAGCGCTTCATCGTTCTCAAAGGCTCCGGCGCCCCAAACTCCCATGCGGTGACCATATCACCGAACTCGATAGAATCGGAGCTTGCTCGACGTCCGCTCCACTTTCCAGGGCAAGCGCATCTTGCTGACCGGCGGCGCCGGATTTCTGGGAAAAGTCCTGCTCGGGATGCTGCTCGAGCGCTACCCCGAGGTCGCCCGCGTCTCGCTGCTCATCCGGCCTCGCCGCGGTACGTCGGCCCGTGAACGCTTTGAGCAGGACGTGCTGCAATCGCCTGCTCTCAAGGAGCTTGCGGCGAAGTGGGGCCCTGGCTTTGTCGCCGAAAAGATCGACGTCGTCGAAGGCGACGCCGCCTCGCCCGAGATCGTCGAACTCCCGGGCGACTTCGATCTGATCGTCAACTCCGCCGGGCTGGTCGAGTTCTTTCCGCCGGTTTCGCAATCGCTCTCGGCCAACGTGGACGCGACCGAGCGGCTCGCCGACCTGGCCGCCCGCCAAGGCGCCAAGCTGCTGCACGTCTCGACCTGCTACGTCGCCGGACGCGCCGACGGCCTCGTCGAAGAAGACGAACCCCTACTCGGCTTCTATCCGCTCCGTGAAGGCCCGGCCGACGACGGCTTCGATCATCAACGCGAGCTCGCCGACCTACACTCCAAAGTCCAATCCCTGGCCAACGACGCCGAAGCGCTCACCGAGCTCGGCCGCGCCCGCGCTCGCCGCTGGGGCTGGGTTAACGCCTACACCTACTCAAAGAGCCTCGGCGAACAGGTCCTCGCTGCGCGCGACGACCTGGACTGGACGATCGTGCGTCCGGCGATCGTCGAGAGCGCGCGACGGTTCCCGTTCCCTGGCTGGGTGGAAGGCGGTCGCACCGCCGCTCCGCTCGTGCTGATGGCCCTGGGCGGGATGACGACTTGGCCCGCGCGCGAGGACTTGGCGCTTGAGATCGTACCCGTCGACCTGATCGCCGCCGGGACCTGGATCGCCGCCGCGCACCTGCTCGCGGGAACCGCCGACGAGGTCTATCAACTCGGATCGGCCGACGTGAACCCGTTTGAGATGGGGCCGCTGTTGGAACTGCTCGCTTCCGAGGCCAAACGGCGCAACGGACTCGGCGGCGACGTCCGCGCCCTCAATGAAGCCGAGTACCGCGCCTGGATGCAGGGAGCGCGCAAGCAGGGCGAGCGCTGGGAGAAGCGACTCAACGCCTACGCCCGCCGCGGCCTGCCGGGAGCGAAGACGGCGTCTGCGCGCGCCGCCGATTTAAGACGTCTAGGTCTGCAATCGACGTTTCGCGAAGAGGTCTTGGAGCAGTACCTGCCGTTCGTCCTCGAGAACCGCTTCGTCTTCGAGGCCTACAACGTCCGCCGGGCTTTCGCCGCGCTCTCCGACGCCGATCAAGAACGCCTGCCGTGGGATCCCGAAACGATCGACTGGCCCAACTACTGGCGCGAGCAACAGATCGAGGGAGTGCTCAAGTGGGTCCAACCCGAGACCGTCAAGGAGTGGTCGTTCCAGCTTTGACCGCCTCAATCCCTCGCAGCCCGCGCGGGAAGCGAGTCCCGTAGCCCCGAAAGAATCTTACTCGGAAGCCGGCGTCGCGGAGCTGGGCGGCGATCTCTGAAGGTTGAAACAACCGGACCCGGTGAACTTCGTCGCTGCGGCGGAAGGCCTTTCCGACGCGCCGAAACGTCGTGATCCGCCGCTCCAATCGCCGGCCTGCCCGGTCGTGTCGGTAGTCGACCGTGACCGCCCAGTCTCGCTCGATCCGGTGCATCGGCCGCGCGCCGCGTCCACGCTCAAGGTCGGCGAAGTCGAACAGGAAAACTCCGCCCGCCGAGAGCGCTCCGGCGACCCGCGCGAACAACGCCGGCAGCGAGTTCTTCCGTCCGACGACGTAGTTGAGGCACTCGCCGGTCGAGACCACGGCTGCGCAAGCGGGCAGATCGACTTCGAAGACCGAACCTTGAACGAAACGTGCCGCAGGAGCCGTCTTGCGAGCAAGGCGTACCATCGCCGCCGAAACCTCGATTCCCACGACGTCGTATCCGGCCGCGCAAAGCTCACGCGCCGGCAGGCCGCTTCCGGACCCGAGATCCGCAATCCGTCCGTTCCGAATCCCACGACGCCGCAGTCGTTCGATCAGGAACGGCGCCGCCTCCTGTGCGTGCGCGCGAAAACCGTCGTCGTGCACGAAAGCGAGGTCCGTTTCGTAGAAGCCGCGCACGTCATCGACCAGTCTACGTTCATCTCCGCGGCTCGCCGCTGGTAGCATGGGAAATAGGTGATCGACGTTCCGCAAAAGTTGAACTTCGGCCCGCTGGAGATCGCTCCGGCGGTGACGCTTGCGCCCATGGCCGGCGTGACGGATACCGTCTTTCGGCGATTCATCCGCGGCCTGACCGGCTGCGGCCTGATCATGACCGAGTTCACCTCCTCACACGGCATTCTCGCCGAGGAGAAACGTCGCGAAACGGGCAAAAAGAAGCGCCGCGGCCCTCAGTTCAACTACCTCTACTTTGAAGAGGACGAGCACCCGATCGCCGCCCAACTCTTCGGCTCCGACCCGAAGATATTGGCCGATGCCGCCCGCGTCGTCGAGGATTCCGGCTTCGACGCCATCGACATGAACTTCGGTTGCCCAGTCAAGAAGGTCGTCAAGTGCAACGGCGGCTCCGGCCTGCTGCGCGACCTCCCGCTCATCCGCGAGATCCTGGAATCCGTACGCGCCGCCGTCTCGATTCCCTTCACGTGCAAGTTCCGCACCGGCTGGGACGATACCGATATCGTCTGCTGCGAGGTCGGCAAGATCGCCGAGGACGTTGGCCTCCAAGGCGTCGCCCTGCACGGTCGAACCCGCGCGCAAGGCTACTCCGGGCACGCCGATTGGGACTGGATCGCGCGACTGAAGGATTCCGTCTCGATCCCCGTCCTGGGCAACGGCGACGTCTTCTCCCCCGAAGACTGCGTGCGCATGTTCAGGCACACCAACTGCGACGGCGTCATGATCGGGCGCGCGGCCGCTTCAAATCCGTGGATTTTCCGCCAGATCCAGCAGTACGTCACGACCGGCGCCTACGACGAACCCACCGAGCTCGATCGCTACCAGATGATCCGCGACTACTACGCGCTCCTGGTCGAGAAAGAAGACAAGATCACCGGCGAGATCACCGGCAAGATGAAGCAGTTCGCCACCTACTTCTCCCGCGGCGTCCGGAACGGCAAGCTGCTGCGCTCGGCGATCTACAAATGCCGTACGCCCGAGCAAGTCCAGGCGGAAGTCGAGCAGTTCTTCGAGACGCAACTCGGCGAAGCGGCTTAGGGCGCCGACTTACATCACTTTCGCCCGAGTGATAACATGCGAGCGGCATGGTTCGCACGCAGATCCAACTCACCGAAGAGCAGGCGCGGAGCCTGGATGAGCTGTCGCGTGAGACAGGCCAATCCAAGGCGGACCTCATCCGCGAAAGCGTCGACCGAATGATCGCCGGACGCGCCTCGCTCAGTCGGGAAGAGCGGGCGCGTCGCGCCTTGAGCGCGATCGGCCTCTTCTCCTCCGACGACGTCACGGACCTGTCCGAGAATCACGACAAGTATCTTGCCGAAGCATGGGGACACTGACCAACGAGGACGCGCAGGTATTCGTCGACACCTCGGCGCTCCTCGCCCTGTTGGACGCGTCCGACTCCAATCACGCGAAGGCTGCCTCGGTTTGGGAGCGGCTTCTGTCCGAAGACCGGGTACTCGTCGCCACGAACTACGTCCTTCTGGAGACGAGCGCCCTCGCCCAACGCCGCTTTGGGCTGCCGGCAGTACGAGTCGTTCAGGACCACTTCCGGCCCGTGCTTCACGTGGAGTGGATCGGCGAGGCTTGTCACGAGCAAGCGATGGCCGCCGTCCTCAGCAGTCGTCGCCGCAAGCTCACCTGGTCGACTGTGCGAGCTTCGTCGTGATGCGTGAACTAGGAATCGCGCGAGCTTTCGCCTTCGACAAGCATTTTCGCGAGCAGGGTTTTCAGCTCGCTCGCTCGTCGCCCAGCCAACCAGCGAGCTTGGCCGGCTCCACGTTCCCGCCGCTGACAATGCACACGACCGGCAGCCCGCCCGCACGCACTTTCCCGGCCCCGACCGCCGCAACGGAAGCCGCTCCGCCGGCCTCGGCCACGATCTTCGACTCGATCGCCAACCGCCGAACCGCGTCCACCATCTCTTCGTCGGACACCAAGACGACCTCGTCCACGTAGTTCCGCGCGACCTCGAATCCCCGCGCGCCCGGACGCGTGACGACCAGCGCATCGGCGACGGACGGCCTAGCTTCGACCACCGTCTGCGCTCCCTCGGCGAGCGAAACGCGCATCGAAGGATTCGCCTCCGGCTGGACCCCGATCACGCGGCATCCCGGCCGTTTCTCCTTGACCGCGGCCGCGATCCCGCCGATCAGCCCGCCGCCTGAGATCGGCACGACGACCGCAAAGTCGCCCTCCACCTGATCGAGCAGTTCCAACCCGACCGTCGCGTCGCCGGCGACCGTCTCATCGGAATCGTACGGATGAACCAGCAGCCGCCCCGTTTGGTCGACGATGCGCTCGGTCGTCTCCGCCCGCGCCTCCATCGTGTTGTCGCACGGCACGACCGTACCGCCGAACCGTCGCGTCCGCCCGCGCTTGAACTCCGACGCCGCTCGCTGCATCACGATCTGCGAGTCGACGCCAAGCCGCGTCGCCGCCCAAGCGACCGCCTGCGCGAAATTGCCCGAGGACGACGTGACGACGCCCTTCTCACGTGCTTGATCGAGGTGCGCCAACAGCGAGTTCAGCGCCGGACGGACCTTAAAGGCGCCGGTCGGCTGCAGCGACTCCAGCTTCAACAAAACGCCGTCGCTCGTCGCCAAGGGAGTCGCCGGCAGGTGCTCCGCCAGCCGCTCGCGGGCCGCCTCGAACTCGGACCGGTCGAGCACCCGCCTAAAACTCTTTGCCTTTGTACAGCCCGGCGACGTACTCTTCGTAGCCGTTATAGAGCAGCGTCGGCCGCTCCTCGCCGTTCGGAATCAGCCGGTCGATCGCTTGCGACCAACGCGGATGCGGACGCTTCGGATTCACGTTTGAATACCAGCCGTACTCCTGCGGCCCGACGCGGGTCCAGAGCGTTTGCGGCTTCTTCGCGGTGAACTCGATCTCGACGATCGACTTGATCGACTTGAGCCCGTACTTCCACGGCGTAATCACGCGGATCGGCGCGCCGTTCTGTTTGGGCAGCGGCTTGCCGTAAATCCCGGTGACGAACAGCGCCAGCTCGTTCATCGCCTCGTCGATCCGCAGCGCCTCGTAGTAGGGCCACGGGTAGTGCGGTTGCGACCGGATGCCCGGCATCTCCTTCGGACGGTGGGCCGTCACAAAGCGCATGTACTTGGCTTTCGGCTGCGGATCGGCGGCCTTGATCAGGTCCGACATCAGGAAGCCGGTCCACGGCACCGCCATCGCCCACGTCTCGACGCAACGGAAGCGATAGAGCCGCTCCTCAAGCGGAAACGCGCGGACCAGGTCGTCGATGTCGTACGTCTTCGGGTTGTTGACCAGACCCTTGACCTCGACCTTCCACGGGTCCGTCTGGAACGGGCCGACCAAGTCCTTGACCCGGCGCTTGTCCAGCGTGAACTCGTAAAAGTTGTTGTACGAAGTGCCGACCGCTTCCGGCGTGACCGGGCGGTCAAGCGTGTACTTGGGGTTGCGCTTGGCGGGATAGAGGTCCTCGCCGGGAAGCGCGGCGAAGGCTTGAGCGGCCAGTCCGCTCATCCCGACGAAACCCATCGCGCGCAGGATCTCGCGCCGGTTCCGGTAGACGCTCTCCGGCGTCGCTTCGCGTTCAGGGATTTCCCAGCCTCGTGGCGTCTTGATCAGCATCTTCGGTCGTTCCGACTATTGATACGAATTGTAGCGCCTTGCCGGTTTCCCCCGAACCGTCTTCCGATTCGTTGCAACCGATTCCGGTCCGCTATAGTGACTCGCGTGCCGTCTGGTATTTCGATCGGCCTTCTCGCTTCCGTCCTGGCCGCGCCGCTCGTCGCTCAACTCGCGCCGCAAGGCCCTCGACCCGACCTGGTGATTGAGAACCCCTGCGGCGACGTACGCATCCGCGTCCGCGCCGTCTCCCGCGTCGAGATCGAAACTCACCGAGCCGGGCGTCCCGTATCCGCGCCCGAGGTCGAAGTTCTATCACGGGGCGATCACACCCTCGTCCGTTGCACGCCTTCCGAGGCCGGCCCCGTCGACCTCGATCTCGTCATCGGCTACCGGCTGCTGGTGCGGGTCAAGACCGTCTCCGGCGCGATCGAGTACGACGGTTTCGGCCAAGCCAGCCTCGAGACCGTCTCCGGCGACGTGTCGCTGCGTTGCCCCTGGGACGCGACCGATTTTGCGATTGAGTCGCGTCAGGCGCCGCGCGAGTTCGTCGCCGCGCCGCGCTATCGCCAGGTCTCCAAACGCAAGCCCTGGGTGATCTCCGACCACATCCCTGAAAGCCGCGTCTCCTGGGGCGCCGTCCTACTGGTCGCCGAACGTCTGGGCCGCCTCGAGCTCCAAGCCAGCGAAGGCATCCCGCGCGACTCGCCCGTCAAGATGCACTGGCAAGCCGAAGAGATGCTGCCGCGACTGTTCCGCCGATTCGGCGTCGGCAAGCTCGAGCCCCGCGACGTCGACCCGGCCCTGCCGACCGCCGAGAGCCAAGCCACCTTCTCCGCCGAGGTTCGGCTGGTCCAACTGACCGTCTCCGCCCGCGACGCCGACGGCCGCCCGGTCACCGATCTCTCGGCCGCCGACTTCCAAATCTTCGAGCAAGGCCAGGGCCAGCGCCTAGCCTCGGTCGCGGCCGTCGAGACGCCCTTCAACCTCGCCCTACTGCTCGACTGCAGCGGCTCGACGGAAGGAGATCGCCAGGCGATCGAGGCCGCCGCCCGCCGCTTTGTCCGCGTCGCGCGAGAGCAGGACCAGGCCGCCGTCTACGCTTTGGCGGATACCGCCTTTCAGGTGCTCTCGCGCCTCAGCAACGACCACGATGCCGTCGCGCAGAGCGTGCGAGGCCTAGAGGCTCTCGGCGGAGCGACGCCGCTCTACGATTCGATCATCCTCTCCTACGCCGAAGAGTTCTCGCGCTTGCCGCGCGAGCGGAACGCGTTGGTCTTGCTGACCGACGGGGTCGAAAACCGTTTCCTGGGCAAAGCCAAACCGATTCCAAGCGTTGTGGGTACGCCCAACACGACCGCCTGGCAAGGCGCCCCGTCCAGCGTCTCGTTCGAGCATCTGTTGAAAGCGGCGGCGGAGATGGACGCCGTCGTCTACCCGATCGTGCTGGACCCGGTCGCGGCGATCGCCAAGACCTTCCCCCAAATGGTCCCGCGCGCCCTCGGTTGGAAGACGGAGATCCACAACCAAGCCGAAGCGTTGGCCGCCGCCACCGGCGGTCGCGCCTTCTACGCCCTGTCGCTCGAAGACCTGGACGGCGTCTACGAGCAGGTAGCGGACGAACTCCGCAGCGTCTACACGATCAGCTACTACCCCTCCAATCAAGACTTCGACGGCCAATGGCGCAGCGTCCGCGCCGCAAGCACGCGTAGAGACGTCACACTAAGAACCCGGCCCGGCTACTACGCCTACTGAGCGGCCGCAAAAAGCGACGGCGGTTAGATCCGGCAGAGCCGCGACAGTGATGGAGCGGGTAGAGGGCGATTTGCGAAGCAAGAGCCCGTTGCTCCTACCCGTCGTCATCCTCTCGCCGCCCAGCTACTTCTGTGCGATCCGCCTAGCCGCCTCATAGTGGAACCGCGTGAACCGATACAACTCCTCCTCGATGATGCGCTCCTGATCCGAGTGCGCCCCGAACCCCTTGGCGCGATCCTCGGCGTCAATCAGCACGCCGATCCCGTAGCACTGCACGCCCCGCTCACGCAGCAAAGCCATATCCGTCGCGCCCGTCAGCATGGACGGCAACGTAACGGCGCCCGGGTAGAGCTCCTTCTGCAACTGCTCCAGCACCGCGAACGCTTCCGTATCCAGCCGCGACGGCGGCACCGGCCGACGAGTCATCGGGTACGGCTCGATCCGTACGCTCTCGTCGTCAATCTCTTTCGCCAATTGCTCGAAGAACGCGTCGATGTCTTCGCCCGGCGCCGCTCGAATATCGAGCGTCGCCTCCGCCTCGGCCGGGATCACGTTGACGCGATACCCGGCCTTCAAAATGGTCGGCGAAATCGACGTCCGCAGCATCGAATAGTGCAGCGGCTCGTTCAGCCGGAAATACTCCTGGACCTCTTCCGACCGCTCTGGATGCGTGATGCCGTTGTACCGCGCCGCGGCCTCCGGCGGACTCGCCGCCGCCAGCCGCTCGAAGTAGTCCCGGGTCGTGTCATTGAGCCGCATCGGCGTCTTCCACGCCGCCGCCCGCGCAACCGCTCGCGAAACCCGAGCCACCGCGTTGTCGCTCAGCGGCACCGATCCGTGCCCCGCCGTACCGGTCGCCAGCAGCTTCGCCCGCGCCGGAACCTTCTCCGTCGTCGCGATGTTGTAGCTCGCAATCTTGCCGTTGCGCCGCACCGGACCGCCGCCTTCGGCCAAGCAGTACTCGGCCTCGATCTCCGGCCAGTGCTCGCGCGTCATGTAAGCGATCCCGACGCGAATATTTCCTTCCTCGCCCGACTCCGCCAGAAAGATCACGTCGCGGTCGAGTTCGACGTTCAGCCGCTTCAGCGTCAGCATCGTCATCAGCGCGGCCGTCAGATTGTCCTTGTCGTCGACCGTTCCGCGGCCGTAGATATAGCCGCCTTCGCGCGCGGCGGAAAACGGACCGAAGGTTGGCCACTTCGACGGCTCGACGTTCACCACGTCGGTGTGCGCCATCATCAACAGCGGCTTCTTCGCGCCCGACCCCTTGAGCCGCGCGACCAGATTCGGCCGGTCTTCCTCCAGCGCGAACGTCTTCGTCTCGATGCCCTCGGCTTCGAGCACGTCGCGCAGGTAATCGACCGCCGGCGCCTCCCGTCCGGGCAGGTCGGACGTATCGATCCGGACAAGCGCCTGGAAGTGGCGCAGCGTCTCCTCATTGAGCGCGTCCCAATCGGGCTCGGCGGCCGGGAGCGCGGCGGCGATCAGCAACAGCGAAACGAAACGCAGGTTTGTACGCATAGCGATTTCGCGAGTCTAGCAAGCGTCCCGAATCAGTTCACCCACACCGGGCTGGAGATCGCCTTCTCCCCGTCGTCCTGAACGAGATCGACGTAGTAGAAGGCCCCGCCGTCCGCGCCCGTCGTGTCGACGAACTCCCATTCCGTCTCCATCCCCGGCGGATCCACGGCGTGAATAATCTTCCCGTTCTTGACGATACGCAGCGACTTGATTCCAGCCGTTCCGACCGCCGACACTCCGATCCGCACCGGCCCCTCTACGCGCGTCTCGCCGCCCATCGGCTCGCCGTTCACCGTAAACCGCAGCACGATGCGTTCTCCCGTCGTGGCGTACGTCCGGCGATGATACAGCCCCTGGAACACACCCACCCGCGTCAGCTCCGGCGCATAGACCGCGACCAACGAAGTGCCCCGCTCGATCGGACTGAACCGCGAATACAGCGGCTCGTCCGGGCCCACATTGCGCTCCTCGCGACGCACGCCGTAGCCCGCGTTGCCCGAGTGGTTGTCCGTCGAAGCCATCAGTCCGACGCGGTAGCCCTTCTCCAAGAAACCCGCCGCCCAGTTCTCCGAACGCCGATGATCGGAGAAGATTTCCACCTGTCGCTGGAGCTTCGGGTTGTGCCACTCCGGGTTGCCCGGCCGACCGCCGTAGTGCGGTATCACCAACAGATTCTCGTCCCGGTCGCGATAGCCTTCGCCCAACATGCGGAACAGATCTTCCACGTGTCCGGCCATCTTGTTCGGGCCGTGATACATCCGCAGGTTTCGATAGTTGTAGCCGTTGTAGCTTCGGATCAACGGCATCCGGTCGTCGATCGTGTACACGTTGTGATCGCCGCCCACGTCGGACCGTCCGCTCCACTCGTACCCGAGGAAGGCAACGAAACGTCCCGGCTCGTTCATTTCAGACGCCGTGGTCTGAATCTCTTCCCACATCCAATCCGTTGTCGTAAACGCGTGATCGGAGATGCCCGCAAAGTCGATCGCCGCGACGTCGCGAGCGAATGCGAACATCTCCTCGGGCGTACCGCGACCGTCCGAGTACTTGGTGTGCGTGTGCAGGTCGCCCCAGTAGATCGTCTCCTCCGGCGCCCGTTCGTGAACCAGGATCGGATTGCTGACGGATTCGAACTTGCCCACGCGCGCACGCAGCCGGTAGACGCCCGGTCGCGCGATGCGAAGATCGTCCAGGCGCAGTCGCCCTCCGTCCGACTCGTCGAGCGTCGCCTCCACCGCGAAACCCGGAACGGCCGGCTCCACGGTCAACCGCAACGCTCCCCGCACGTCCGTGGCCGGGTTGCCGAAGCCGTCGTCGAACCAGGCGTTCGCCCAGCCCGCCTCGTCGACGCTCCATTCCGTCTGCGCGACGACGACCAGTTCCTCGGCCTCGCCCGCCAAAATCCGCAAACTCGGACTCTCCGGCAGCGGCAGAAACTCGCCGTCGCCGAACGCGTCGACGTACACCCGCTGCTCAAACGCCGTCTCGTCCATCGGCTGCATCCGCACTCCAGGCGACCCCGATCCGCGGTTTCCAAACGTGATCTGAATCCAATCGCCCTCCGCCAGCGCCGGCCCCTCCAAGCGAAATTCGTTCAGCGTCTGCCACGGATGGAATTCGCGAAACAGCGACAACCCCTGTTGCGGATACGACGTCCAACGCAGCGGCGCCCCGGTCGAGGTCCGAAAGGTCAGGTAGTTCGGCGCCCGCGGATCGCTGGTCTGCAACGACGCGCCGCCCCACATGTCCCAGCGAAAGTCGTGCGCGGTCGCAATGCGCAGCCCGCCGCCTGAAGCCATGCCGGCGCGTCCAACGGAGAATCGGATCTGAAACTCCGAATACTCGCCGACCACGGCCGTATCGGGCCCGAGCAATTCGGCCCGTCCCGCGTCGATCTCAGCGACGTAGGCCGCCGCTTCTTCCTGCGTGGCGAACCGAGCGTTCGATTCGTACCCGCTCTGCGCAAACGCTACGCCGCAGACGAGCATCCACAGGACCAGAATCCGCATGGCGGTATTCTACGCCGAATCCCGTCGCCTACTCCGAGATCTCCGCCATCCGCCGTTGCAGGTATCTCTTCTCCGCTTCGTTCGAGGTCAACGAAAGCGCTCGCCGATAGGCCGCCAGCGCCTCCTCGTACTCGCCCAGTCGGCGCTGCAAATCAGCCCGCGCCGCGTGGAAGAGGTGGTACTGGTCCAAGCGTCCGCGCGCTTCCAATTCGTCCATCCGCTCCAGCCCCGAGCGCCAACCCTCCACCATAGCCAGCGCCACCGCCCGATTCAGCTCGACCACCGGCGACGGCCGGAACTCCAGCAGCCGGTCGTACAGCAACGCGATCTGCCGCCAGTCCGTCTCGTCCGGAGACGGCGACACCGCATGCAACGCCGCGATCGCCGCCTGGATCTGATACGCCCCCGCCCGCCGCAGCTGCATCCCGCGGTCGAGCAGCCGCAACCCTTCTTCGATCGCCTCGCGATCCCAAAGCGCGCGGTCTTGCTCTTCGAGCGTCAGCAGCTCGCCCGACGCGTCGGTCCGCGCCCGACTCCGCGAATCCTGAAGCAGCATCAGCGCCAGCAGCCCCCATCCCTCGGCCTCCTGGGGCAGCCGCGCGCACAGCACCCGCCCGAGTCGAATCGCCTCCGCGCACAATTCACGCCGCACCAACGCATCGCCGGACGTCGCCGAATAGCCCTCGTTGAAAATCAGATAGAGCACCGCCAACACCGCCGGCAGCCGCTCTTCCAACTTCTCCCGCGGAGGCACCCGGTAGGGAATGCCCGCGTCCCGGATCTTCTTCTTCGCGCGAACGATCCGCTGTGCGAGCGTCGGCTCCGGCATCAAGAAGGCGCGCGCGATCTCAGGCGTCGACAGCCCTCCCAACGTACGCAGCGTCAGCGCCACTTGCGCCTCGACCTTCAGCGCCGGATGGCAACAGGTGAAGATCAACCGCAGCGGATCGTCATCGTCGGGTTGGAAGTCATCCAGCTTGAAGTCGCTCTCGTTCCACTGCTGCGGCGCCCGCGCCTCCAGGTAACGACCGAGCTCCGGCTCCTTGTCCACCCGCGTCTTGCGCCGTCGAATGCGGTCGATCGCCTTGCGCCGCGAAGCGGTCGTGATCCAGGCCGCCGGGCTATCCGGCACGCCCTGTTCGGGCCAATGCCGGAGCGCCTGCTCGAAGGCGTCCTGCATCGCCTCTTCCGCCAAGTCAAAATCCCCGATCACGCGAATCAGCGTCGCCAGGATCTTGCCCGACTCCTCACGAAAGACCGCTTCGACGGCGGCCTGCGAATCCGCGGCGGACATCGGCTCGGTCACGCGTTGGCGAACAGCGCGCGCAAGTCAATCACCCCGCGCACCTCCACCGTCCCGACCTCCGCTCCCGGAATCTTCTTCGCCTGCTCGACGGCTTCATCCCGGCTCGCACATTCGAGCAGAAAGTACCCGGCCAACATCTCCTTCGTCTCGACGAACGGCCCGTCCGTCGCGGTTGCCCCGCCCGTTGCGGCTGCCCCGCCCTCCCGTGCGATCCGTACCGTCCTCGCCTCTTCGCGATGGTCCAGCCGCAGCGCATCGACGTATCGTCCGGCCTCCTTCTGTTCGGCCATATACGCTTCGTACCGCCGGACAAGTGCAGCCCACTCTTCTTCGGAGTAGTCGCCGTAAGCGTCAGGCGGCGTGTAGATCAGCAGCATGTATTGCATGTCGAATCCTCCGCCTAGCCGATCGGGTACAGCTCAATCCGTCCGTCGTAGTTCTGTTGCGCTTCGAGCATCTCGGCCGCCAAGACCTCCGCACGCTCGCGGCTTTCGCAGTCGAGAATCGTGAACCCGCCGAGTTGCTCCTTCGTCTCAGCGAACGGCCCGTCGCTCAAGATCGCCTCCCCGTTGCGAACCCGGACGGAGACCGCCGTCTTGGTCGGTTCCAACGGAGCTCCGCTAATCCGCTCGCCGTCTGCCTCCATCTTCTGGTTGTGCAAGTCGCAGGCCTTCATGACCTCCATCACGTGTCCGTGCGGCTCGTTCTCGGCCCGAGCCTCGTCCCAATGGATCAAGAGTGCGTATTTCACGTCGACTATTCTCCCTGATAGCGGTCGTCGCGGCTCACCGGTCGAATCTCGACCGCGCCGGAGGCCGCCGCCGGCATGCGCGCCGCCTTCTCAAGCGCCTCGTCCAAATCCGCGCAATCGGCGACCAGGTACCCGCTCAACGCCGGTTCCGCGGCCGGGGCGACCGGTCCGTCCGTCGTCAGCAGTCGCCCTCCGCGTAACCGGACCGTCGTCGCCGACTCCGCCCCGCACAGCGGCGCGCCGGGCTCGGGCGCGCCCTCGCCGTAAAGCAGGAACAGGTACCGCATGAACAGACGACGCGCCGCCCCGAGCGAATCGACCGCTTCGCCCAAGAAAAACTATTCGGCTGCCGCTTGAACGTTCTCGTCGGAGAGCTCTTCGATCTTCTCGTCCAGCGCCTTCGTCAGTCGCTTGGGCATCCGTCCGTAGCGGTTCTCGTTGCGCTGGACCATCCCCCGGACCTGCCTAAAGATCTCAAGCGCCCGCGTCTTTTCGTCCGCGTCGGCGTACATCGAGCCCGACTCCAACCGCAGCACGTAGTTGCGCGGGAACTTCTCGATCAGACGGTCGAGACCCTTCGCCGCCTCGAGCGGCCGCCCTTCGCGCCGGTGCAGAAGCGTCAGCAAGACCTGCGCCTCGGTCTTCAACACGTCGCCCTCATCGGCCACGCGCTGCACCCAAGCTTGCCCCTTCTCCTTGTTCCCGCGAACGCCGCCCAAAGCCGCGAACATCTTGACCGCCCAGGGCAGGGAACCGACGACGTACTCCTGCACCCCCGGCGCAAGATAGGCGTCCACAAAGTCGGGCTCCAACTCCAAGATGCGCTCCGACGTTTTGCGCGCTTTGGTCCCGGTTCGCAGCGCCGCCAAGTACGACTTCTTCAACATGAAGAGGTAATTCGCTTCGAGCGCATAGCCCGATGAAAGCGAGAACAGCGCCGCCGGATCGTTCGGCTTCTTGGCGAGTTCCGCTTCGGCCAGTCGGCGCGCCTCATAGAGCGCCCCAAGGAATCGCTTGTCCGCTTCCGGGTCCGGCTCCGGCTTCTCCTCATCGAGGAAAGCGTTGTTGCCGCGGAACGCGCTCGTCTCCAGCTTGCCTAGCCGGTGCAGTTCGCTGAAGAGGATCGTCGTCGCGATATGATTCCAATCCGTCGCGTTCGGACCTTGCACGCGCAGAGCCTGGTAGTAGCTCGCCAGCGCCTCTTCATACTCCAAGTTGAAGTAGTGGTCATGGGCCGCTTGGCGATACTCCTCGGCCGTTTCGCCGAAGGCGCAGACCGCAACGGTCAAGACCAAGCTCAGTACGCGCAATCGCATCTCAAGCCGTTAGACGCAGAATAGCAGCGCCGCGGGTTCAATCAAATTCAACGTCGAACCGCAACCACCACCGGCCGACGTGGCGCACGGCTCCAGCCGTGCCGCCTTCGAGCCGTGCTCGAAGGTCTCCAAGGCGATTTGCGAAGCAAGAGCCCGTTGTTCAGCTCGCTTCCGCTCAAGCGCCTTCAAACCCCGTGCGGCTCGAACAGCGCCATCCGCGCATACCAAAGCCCCGAAGCCACCGTCATCGCCGCCGTCGCCCAGGCTAGCGCCGCGCCGATCACTGGATCCGGCTGGAACAAGACGACCACCAACAGGATCGCTTGCATCGAATCCGCCGCCTTGCCCAAACGGTTCGGCAGCAGCCGAATCCCCGAGAAGATGTAGCGCATTGACCAGCCGAGCAGAATCAGCACGTCGCGCGCCACGATGATCGCCGCCACCCGCCAGTCCAGCCGTCCGATGATCGCCAGCGTCACGACGGAACTGTTGATGTACAGCTTGTCCGCGATCGGATCCAGGATCTCGCCCGCCGGGTTCACCCCTTGCGGCGCCTCGCCGCGCGCCCGCCGCGCCACAATGCCGTCCAGAATGTCCGAAATCTGGAGCAGCGCGATCGTCCCGAGCGCGATCCAGTTGAAATGCGGCTCCTCGACCGTCCGCAGCAGAAAATAGACCAACAGAGGCGTCGCCAGCAACCGCGACAGCGTCAGCAGGTTCGCAACCAACAACAAGAACCGGTTGACCCGGTACTCCGTCCCCGTCTTGCTGGCCGCAGCGTCCGACACCGTCCCTGATTCTACGGCAAAGCCCGCTTTGAGGCGTCGTGCCAGGCTGCTGCTTGGCCGTTGGCTTCCGCGACGCGCGGATCGTCGAGCGGAACGGAGCCCAGCTCGATGCGTCCGACCACGAACGGCAGCGACGCCGTCCGCTTCAACTCCTCCGCGTAGGCCGCGCCGTCGGACGTCGAGCCGACAACGAGCATCGGTTTGCCCGCGGCGGCGTGGATGGCGCGCAGCCGATCCGCCGCCGGCCCGCCCCCCGCGCCCAAGTCAAGATAGAGTGCGTCCACGTGTCTCGACACGATCGGGTAGAGCCAATCCGGCGCCCCCGCCGCCTCGATGCGATCACTCAGCACCAGCGTGCCGCGCGGGTCGGTCCGACGCGCCGATACGACTCGCGGACGATACCAGCGTTCCGCCAGGACTTGAAGGAACGTTTCCGTGTCTTCGTATGCGGCCTCCGGCCGGGCGACTTTCGGCCACTGTGTTCTCCAAGCCAGGCTCTCCCAGCCGCGATCATCCGTACCGTAAACCGCGGCTACCTCGACAGCCGACGCGTACCGCTCGCGAAGCGCGCCAATCCATCGCCTCTTTCCGGCCGTTCCACCGTCTAGCTTTCGCATCGCCTCCACCCAGGGGTGGAGGCCGTCTCCGTCCGCCCCGTCCCAACGAGGAGACGGGCCTAGGACATAGCCGATCACTTTCTCCGAACCAAATCCGTAATAGACCGCCTGCCGACCAAGCCACCTCGCATCGCCGAAGTAGTTCGGGTGGTAGAGGTCGGGATAAGTCTCGTTTACATTGATCAGCTCTTTAGACAGGCCGTCGAATCGCAGCGTATCGGGCCTCGAGATGAAGTGAATCTGTTCGCGAAACAGCGATGAATCGGCCCGCGCGTCGTCCACGCAATTGAATCCGGACGCCTCCAAATCTGCAATCAAGCTCTCGATACGGTCTTTAGCTCCGGGGGTATCCACTTCGAGCGTGGATTCTTCCCGCATACGAGCCCCGAGACAGAAGAACGGCTCGCGGTCCGCGTTGAGCAGACGGTAGACGCCGTCGCGTTCCTCCATGCGAACGATCCTAGGCGCCTCCAGCGGAGACTGGGCCGGCCGGGTGCCGCATCCGCTGACCCACGCCGCCGAACCCGCCGTCACGCGCGTCAGAAACTCTCGGCGACCGATCATGAGCGCTTCGCGAGCGTCTCCCGCTCGTATTGCCCGACCACCTCAAGCCAGCGGGACCCCGGTGGCGTATTCGCCCGTTCGCAGTAGGCGTCCCAAACCGGGCCGAACGGCATCGTCTTTTGCGCCTCCATCAGCGCCAGACGCGCGGTCAGATCGCCGCGGCTCTCGGCCTCCTCCAGCCTCTGCGTCGGCTCCAACAACGCCAGCAAGAGGGCCTGGAGAAACGCTCGCGCTCCAATCACCCACGCCGCGATTCGATTGATCGATGCGTCGAAGAAGTCCAGCCCCAAATGCACCCGCCCCAGGTAGTCGCCGCGCACCAATTCAAGCGCAATCGCCTTCGTCTCGTCCGTCAGCGTCACCACGTGGTCCGAGTCCCAGCGCACGCCCCGACTCACGTGCAGCAACAGCCGGTTCACGAACGTCGCCGTTGCGGAGATCTTGTCCGCGATCGACTCCGTCGGATGGAAGTGCCCGGCGTCCAAACAAAGCACCGTGCCCCGCGTGATCGCATAGCCCATATAGAACTCGTGCGAGCCGACCACGTAGCTCTCCGAACCCAACCCAAAGAGCTTGCACTCGACCGCGTCCAAGTTCTCATCGGGCGGGATCGACTCGGCGAAGATCCGATCCAGCGAGTCCGCCAACCGCTGCCGCGGACCCTTCCGGTCAGCCGGCGTATCCTTCCAGCCGTCGGGAATCCAAACGTTCGTCACGCACGCCGAACTCAGCTCGCGCCCGAACGCCGCGCCGATCTTGCGGCAGGCGATCCCGTGGTCCACCCAGTACGACCGAACGCCCGGATCCGCCGACGCCAGCGTCCAGCCGTCGTCGGCCTTCGGGTGCGCAAAGAACGTCGGATTGAAGTCGACGCCCAAGCCTTTCTCTTTCGCCCAATCCGTCCAGCGAACGAAATGCTCCGGGACTAGATCCGTGCGCTCCACTTTGGCGCCGCCCGTTTCCGCGTAGCTCGCGTGCAAATTGATGCGGTGCGAGCCGGGAATTAGGTCGAGCGCCTGCGTCAAATCGACGCGCAACTCGTCCGCATTACGCGCTCGCCCCGGGTAACTTCCCGTGACCGCCAGCCCGCCGCCGATCTCATCCGAGAGCCCCTCGAATCCGCGAACGTCGTCGCCTTGCCAGCAATGCAACGACACCGAGAGCGCCGCCAGCCGTTCCATGGCCCGTTCGACGTCCACGCCTTCGTCGGCGTAGCGCCGGACCGCCAGAGAGAATGCATCCGCCACATCAGCCAGGATACCGGCTCCGACGCCGACCTTGCGCGCCCCGACTACCCTTCGGTGATCGAGACCAACTCGATATCAAACGTCAGCGCCTTGCCCGCCAGCGGATGATTGCCGTCGAGCGTGACCATGTCGTCTTCGATCTTCGTCACCGTGACGGCCGACGTCGCGCCGCCCGCGGTCACCCGAAAGCGCTGTCCGACTTCCAGATCCACGTCGGTCGGCAGGTGCGCGCGCTCAACTTCCTGCGCCAGTTCAGGCCGATGCGGCCCGTAAGCGTCTTCCGGCTGCATCGTCGTCCGGACCTTTTCGCCCTCGACCAGCCCTTCGACGGCGTTTTCAAACCCAGGGACGACCATCTTCGCCCCCAACTTGAACTCCAACGGCTCTCGGCCGTCCGAGGAATCGAAAACCTCGCCGTCTTCCAACGTGCCGGTGTAGTGTACGGCGACCGTGTCGCCCGCTTTTGCTGCTCGTGCGGCCATTCGCAGGATTGTCGCAGATCGCTTGGATATCCGCCAGGGAGGACCGCTACTCCCGCCGGAACGCGATAAAGTCCGTCACCGCCGGCTCTTGACCCAGTTGGCGCAGCTGCAAGGCGATCTGGCCGCGATGATGCTGCGAGTGAAAGCCCAGATGCGTCAAGATCTCAAGCGGAGTCTGGCGATACTCCGCGCCGGTCTGGTTCGTATAGTCGATCTCTTCTTCCAACCCTTCCTCGTCCAGCCCGTCGAGGTACTTGTCGATGACGCCGTCCAGATGCTCCAACCGCACGACGCACTCGTCGATCGTCGTCGGCGGCCAGATCGCCAAGTGAGAGGAATCGAGCTTCGCCAAGCGCGTCAGCCAGACCTCCTGCGCCGCCAAAATGTGCGCGAACAGCCTCACCGTCGGCCCCTTCTCCGAAGCTTCTCGAACAGCCTCCAAAGCGCGCCGATTCGCCCACTTCTCATAGTCGAACAGCATCCGAAAATGGTCGATCATCATCGCCGAACATGCTAGCAACGTCAGCCCGCCGCGCGCCGAACCCTGTGTTACCCTATGGCGCTCGTTTCTCCAGGTAAGAGGAAGAAAACAACGTCGATATGAGTACCCACCCGCAAGCCGGCCGCTTCTTTTGGGCAAGTTGCATCGCCTTAATCGTCACCGCGATGAGCTTCGCCATTCGCGGCGCGATCGTCGGTCCATTGATCGAAGAGTTCGGTCTGTCCGGCTCGGAAGCCGGACTGGTGACCGGGGCCGCTTTCATCGGGTTTCCGCTGGCGATGTTCATCGGCGGTCCGTTGTGCGACCTGATCGGGATGGGCCGACTCGCGGCGCTCGCGTTCGTCGGACACATCTTGGGCGCGATCTTGACGATGACCGCCGGCGGTTTTTGGTCGCTGTTCCTTTCGACGGTGCTCGTCGGTCTCGGCAACGGCTTTGTCGAGGCGGCCTGCAACCCGCTGATCGCCGCTCTGTATCCCGAAGATAAGATCGCGAAGCTAAACGCCTTCCACGTCTGGTTCCCGGGCGGAATCGTAATCGGCGGGATCGTGGCCTACGCGCTGTCGAACGCGGGCTTCGGCTGGCAAATGCAGGTGGCGTCGCTGATTCCGCCGACGATCCTCTACGGCGTGATGTTCTGGGGGATGAAGTTTCCCCCCACTGAGCGCGCGGCGGCTGGCGTCTCCGACGGCGAGATGTATCGCGAGATGCTGCGCCCGATCTTCCTCTTCATGTGCGTGTGCATGGTGCTGACGGCGGCCACCGAGTTGGGCACGAACGGCTGGATTCCGGCGCTGCTGACCGGATCGGTGGTGGACGGCACGCTGGTGCTCTCTTGGATCAGCTTGCTGATGGCGCTCGGGCGTATGGTCGCGGGACCGGTGGTCGAGAGATTGGCGCCGACCGGGGTGTTGTTAGCCTCGGCGGTGCTCTCGGTGATCGGCATCTACTGGATGAGCGTCTCGGAGGGCTATACGATCCTGGCGTCGTCGTTCGTGTTTGCGGCGGGCGTCTGCTACTTCTGGCCGACCATGATCGGCTTCGTGGCCGAGTACATCCCGAAGACGGGCGCCCTGGGCCTCTCGACCATCGGCGCGGTGGGTGCGGTTGCAACGTCGATCGCTCAACCGTTCCTCGGATGGGTGCGCGACAACGCCGTCGAGACGCAGCTTGAAGCTGGACAATCCGTGGAAGCTCTCGCGGCGGCCGCTCCGGGAACGCCTCTAGCCGAGCAGTGGATCGCGATCCAAGCCGCCGCCAGCCCCGAGGTCTTGCAGACGATGGCGATTCTGCCGATGGTCTTGATCGTCGCTTTCGGTGGGCTGCACTTCTCGATGAAGGGCAAGTCGGGAGAGAAGCTGGCGGGATAGGGCCGCAGGGGCTAGAGGACGATTCCGCCTGCCGAGTCCGAGCGGTACTCTCAGGGAGTGCCGGACGTAGTCATTCGCGGCGTTCCTGCGGACGTTCTCAACGCTCTGGAGCATCGGGCGGCCCGGAACAATCGCTCGTTGCACAACGAGCTGCTTCAGCTGCTGATCGACTCTCCGGAGAGGAGGGCCAAGAAGACCTTGCCTCCGCTCGCGCTGAACACGGCGTCCCCCAAGCTTGCCAACCCCGATACGACGTGGCCCCGCGAAGAGATCTACGGCGACGACGGGCGGTGACCGAGCCTACTTCGACCGGAAATTCTCGAACTGCATGTCGATGCCGAAGTCTTTCGCCTTCAGCGCCGCAATCGCCTGTTGCAGATCGTCTCGCTTCGGCCCCGTCACCCGCACCTGATCCCCTTGGATCGAAGCCTGCACCTTCTTCAGCTTCAGATCCTTCACGTGCTTGACGATCTCGCGCGCCTTCTCGATCGGGATTCCTTGCTGCAACGTCGCCTCTTGCGTCACGCGACCGCCCGACGCCGGCTGCATCTTGCCGTACTCCAGCGCCTTGATCGGCACCTTCCGGCGCGTCATCTTCTCATGCAATACGTCGACGACTTGCTTGAGCGTGAACTCGTCCTGCGTCCGAATCACGATCTTCGGAGTCGCTTCGTCAAGCTCAAACTCCGAATCGGTCGACTTCAAGTCGTAGCGCGTCTGCAACTCCTTGTTGGCTTGCGCGACGGCGTTGTTGACCTCAGGCATCTCGACCTGAGAAACGATGTCAAAAGAATTCTGCGGCATAGCGAAATCAAGAAAACCGGCGAGCGGAAACGCTCACTCGTCCGAGGCGTCCAGGCGCTCGACCACCCGCTCGGTCAAGGTATCGATCAGCGTCGGGATCGACGCGTTCAAAACTTCAGCCACTGCGGCGCGGATCGCCTCTCTACGTCGCGCCTCCGATTCCGCCGGCGAAAGCGCCTCGCGCACCAGATCGGCGAAGGGATCGTCCCCCGCGACGACCGGGGCGGCGTCCGATGCAACCTGCGGCGCGACTTCCTGCGCAGCTTCCGGAGCGACGTCCACTTCCACGTCCGGAGCGCTCTCGGGCTCGGGCGCCGGTTCCAGTTCCGCAACCGCGGCGACCGTCTGAGCCGCCGCTTCGCGCGCCGCCTCCAGGTCCTCAGGAGAGATCGGCGCCTCCGATCCTCCCGCCGTCATGCCGCTCCGAATCTCGTCGAGATCATCGGGCGGTTGCGGCGGCGGCTCCTGTGCCGCGGCGTCCTCCGTCGCTTCAGCGGGCTGCTCCTGCGGAGGCTCCGGCTTGCCGATCAGCGAGTTGACCGTATCGATCAACGTAAACGCGTCCAACGGCTTGTGCAGCACGCCGTCCGACCCGCATTCCGAAGCCTGGTCCGAATCGAAAGGCTCCAGCGGCCCCGCCAAGAGGATGACCTTAATCTGGTTCAGCTCGCCGTGGTTCTTCACGTGGCGACAGATCTCGTAGCCGCTCGGTCCGGGCATCCGCGTATCGACCAGAATGAGCTGCGGCCGATTCTCCCCGAGGTACTCCATCGCCTCGTCGCCGGTCGGCACGGTGACGACTTCGTGCCCCTCCTGGCTAAGAATTTGGCGGCCCATGCGGTGGGCATGGGGATTGTCGTCTGCGATAAGGATCAAACCCATGGATCGGGCTCCAAGAACGGACGCTCGCCGGGCGCGAACGTCCCTAGTGTAACCCCATCAGACGAGTCCACCGCATCCGCGGGGCTCGCCTCGCTGCGACTATTGATCGTTTTGCTGCTCGGGTTGCTGCTGCTGCCCGCTACGCGCATCCGGCTCGGTGTCCAAAGCGCTCGGGCCGGAGATCGGCTGAACGCTCACGTCCGCGCTCGGCGTCGTCGACGTGCCTCGACTGGGACGGATGCCCGGAGGCGTCGCCGGCATCATCGAGGTCATCGCCGGCTCGCCCGTCTTGGCCGCCATGCGCACGTCCGGCGCCGTGCCGAAGATCGTCAGCGCCTTCTTCATCGGCCCCTTCCGGCTCTCGTTCGCCAGGTTGTACTCCTGGACCTTGCGAGCCTCTTCATCCACCGCCGGAACCTCGGCGCCAAGCTCCGAAAGCCGCGCCCGAGCGTCATCGGTAAACGGGCTTAGCGGATACTCGCGCACCAGCCGCTGATAAGCCGTCACCGACTGCGGTTGATACTGCTCGCCCATCTTTTCGTACGTAGTGCCCAGCGTCCAAAGCGCCTCGTCGTTGTTCGAGAACAGCGGATAGTGGTCCGACACCGTCTGCAAGCGATTCACGCCCGAGCGATAGCTGCCCTTCTTCGTGTAGAACATGCCGACCCGGTACTCGGCCTCGGCCAGCACTTCCTGCACCTCGCGCAGCCGCTGGCGCGTGTCTTCGGCGAACACCGAATTCGGCCACTGCAGCAGCACCTTGCGGCACTCCTGGTCGGCGCGCAGCGCGTGCGTATTGTCGCGATCCGGCTTGACCATCTGCTCGTAGTGGATGTCGCAGATCTTCAATTGCGATTCCGCCGCCTCTTCCATCGTCGGGAAGAAGGTGATGAAGTCTTGGTACTCCGCCTCCGCTTGCGCCAACGCATGCGACGTCCCCTCCCGATACCAACTGTCGGCGATCGCCAGTTTCGACTTCGCCAAGTACTCCGAGTCCGGGTACGTGTTGATCAGCGTCTGCAACGTCAGCCGCGCCAGCTCGTAGCGATGCTTCTCGATGTCCTTGATCGACTTGTCGAACAGCACCTTGTCCGGCTGCTGTGAATTGTTGGCGATGGGATTGTCGTACGCCTTGCGGCAGCCCGAAAGCAGTGCGGCCAAGAGCGTCACGGCGACGAAGATCTTGCGAGTTCTCATGTTGCGAGTTCTTACGGACTAGCCTTTCATTCTAGGGAATTGACCAGAGGATTCAAGCCCATGCGACGGGCGTTTACAACACGCGATCAAGCCCGCAGGGTGACGCCGGCTCGGCTGCGCGCCTCTAAGTCTCTTACGGCTTGGGCCGCGTCCGGGGTTCGGAAAACGCTCGAACCGGCCACCAGCCAGTCCACGCCCGCTTCCGTCAACTCGGCGACGTTCTGCTCGCCCACCCCGCCGTCGACCTCAATCCGGAACCCCAACCCGCGCTCCGCGCGGATCCGCGCCAACGCGCGAATTTTCTCATACGCCAGCGGCAGAAACTTCTGACCGCCGAACCCGGGGTTGACGCTCATCACCAACACCAAGTCCGCCAGTTCCAGAACATGGTCGAGCGTCTCGATCGGCGTCGCCGGGTTGAGCGCCACGCCGGCTTCGGCGCCCGCATCCCGAATCCCTTCGAGCGACCGGTGCAGATGAGGACAAGCCTCTTGGTGCACCGTGACCAGTTGGGCCCCGGCCGCCACAAAGTCGCCTACATACTGGTCGGGCTCGACGATCATCAGGTGGCAGTCGAGAAACAGCTTCGTCGTCTTGCGAACCGACTCGATCACCGGCGGCCCGAACGAGATGTTCGGCACAAACCGTCCGTCCATCACGTCAATATGGAGCACCTCGGCGCCGCCCTCTTCCACGGCCGCAATCTCGTCGCCCAACCGCGCAAAATCCGCCGCCAAGATCGATGGAGCAATCTGTGCCATCGCCTACAAGTATAGGTCTCCAAGCCGCACCAGAGGCGAGGGCGGCGAGCGCAAGGTCATCGGGTCTTCTGCACACTCCTCCGCTTCCTCTCAAAGTCGCTTACCCACTACCGACGGCCCACGAACAACTGTGCCGCGGCCGCTAGGCTGCGCTTTTGGCAGCCCGCCGAGCCTCTTGCGTTGCGCCGTAGAGCTGGCTTGTTAATCTACGACCGAGGAGCCCCAATGCGCGATCGACTGCAGCAACCGCACGATGCACTCCCGGATCGCAATCGCTTCCGCCTCAACGCGCAACAGTGGGAAGAGTTCCACGCCGCGCTGGCGGCGCCGGTGCGGGATTGCCCGCGCCTAGTCAGGCTCCTACGGGAACCCAGCGTGTTCGAGCAGTCTGACGCCAAGTCCTAACCTTCCCTCTCCAGCAACTCCAAAAGCCCGGCCTCATCCAACACCGCCACCTCCAACCGCGCCGCCTTCTCCAACTTCGAGCCCGCTTTCTCCCCCGCCACCACGTAATCCGTCTTCTTACTCACCGACCCCGACACCTTCCCCCCGACCGCCTGGATCTTCTCCTTCGCCTCGTCCCGCGTCATCGTCGGCAACGTCCCCGTCAGCACGAACGTCTTCCCCGCCAACCCGACGCCTGGTTCCGGCTTCGGCTTCGGCTCCTGCGAAAACTGCAGGCCGGCCTTCTGCAGCGCCTCGATCAATTCGATGTTCCTAGGCGCCGCAAAGAAGTCTTCGATCGTCTCCGCAATCCGCGGCCCGATCTCTTCGGTCGCCTCCAGCAACTCCCGGTCCGCCGCCCGCAGCGCCTCCAGCGAATTGAACTCGTCCGCCAAGATCTGCGCGATCCGCTCGCCCACATGCCGGATCCCCAACGCAAACAGCACCCGCGGAAACGGCGTCTTCTTCGAAGCCTCCAGCCCGCCGACGATGTTCTGCGCCGACTTCTCCGCCATCCGCTCCAGCCCCGCCAACTGCTCCGCCGTCAGGTCGTAGATGTCCGCCAGTCCTTTGACCAGGCCGCCGTCGACCAACTGCTCGATCAACGACTCGCCCATGCCGTCGATATCCATCGCCCGCCGCGAAGCGAAATGTTGCAGCGACTGCTTCAGCCGCGCTTCGCAGTTCACGTTGACGCAGCGCCGGACGGCCTCGTCGTCCTCCCGAACCAACTCCGTCTTGCACACGGGACAAAGCTTCGGAGGCGTAAACGGAATCCGTTCCGCACCCTGTTCCACCACGCGCACGACCTTCGGAATCACGTCCCCGGCCCGCTCGATCAGCACCGTATCGCCCGCCGCCGCGCCCAACCGCTCGATCTCGTCCTCGTTGTGCAACGTCGCACGCGATACCGTCACCCCGCCCACCTGAACCGGCCGCAAGTACGCCGTCGGCGTAATCGCCCCGGTCCGCCCCACCTGCACCTCAATGCTTTCGAGCACCGTCTCCGCTTGCTGCGCCTCCAGCTTCACCGCGATCGCCCAACGCGGCGCCTTCGCCGTCGACCCGAGACGGTCCTGTAACCCCACGTCGTTGACCTTCAACACCAGCCCGTCGATCTCGTAGGGCAGGGAAGCCCGATTCTCAAACCACCGCTCCGTGTAAGCCAGCGCCGGATCGACGCCCTGAAAAAGCTCCCGATTCGGGTTCACCTTGAAGCCCATCTCGGCCAAGGCTTCGAGCGCGTCCCAGTGCGTCGGCAAAGGCGGTCGTCCGTCCACCAGCAACATGTAGGCAAAAAACTCCAGCCGCCGCGAAGCCGTCACCTTCGGATCCAACATGCGCAACGACCCGGCCGCCGCGTTGCGCGGATTGGCGAACGTCTTCAACTCCGCCGCCAACTGCTCGGCGTTCATCCGCTCGAACGCCTTCAGCGGCATCACCACCTCGCCGCGCACCTCGAACGCCTCGCCCACCCCGGCCACGCGACGGTCGATCGCCAGCGGCAGAGACCGCACCGTGCGCGCGTTTGGCGTGACGACCTCGCCCGTCGTCCCGTCCCCGCGCGTCAGCGCCATGACCATCCGCCCGCCCTCAAAGCGCGCCGAAAGCGATACCCCGTCCAACTTCAATTCGCCGACGTACTCCAACTCCTCCGCACCCACAAGCTCCCGCGCCCGCCGGTCGAACTCGCGCAGTTCTTCCTCGTTGAAAGCGTTGTCCAGACTCATCATCCGCGAGCTGTGTTCCGCCTTCTGGAAGCCCTCTCGCGGCGCGCCCCCCACCCGTTGCGTCGGCGAGTCTTCCGTCAGCAACTCCGGGTGCGCCTCCTCCAACTCCTGCAACCGGCGCATCATCCGGTCATACTCGGCGTCCGAGATCTGCGGGTCGTCGAGAACGTAGTAAAGCCGCTCGTGTTTGCGAAGTTCGCTCCGCAGATTTTCCGTCTCTTGCTCGGGCGTCATGCTGAAACCAACCGTCTTTCCGGGCGTTCTAGCATAGGACTTTGCGTCCTCACTTCCAACGCGCGGCGATCCTCTATAATCCCGCGGCGGGCGGCGGATTGCAGCAGGCCGTCAAGCGCGTGGATGCCGCCGCCGCCGCGCTCCGCCGCCAGGTCCCCAAAGTCGAACTCTTCCCCACCACCCCCGACCGCCGCGCCGATCTCCTCGCTCAAGAAGCCGTCGCCTCCGGCTTCGACCTCATCGCCCCCTGCGGCGGAGACGGCACCATCAACGAAGTCGTCAACGGCATCGTCCGAGCGGGGCCCGGCGCCGCCGTCTCGCTCCTCCCGCTTCCCGCCGGAACCGCCAACGTCCTCGCCTGGGAGACCGGCCTGCCCGTCGACCCCGTCCAAGCCGCCGACGCCCTCCCCTCGCTCCTGCCCTGCGACGTCGACCTCGGCGTCGTCGAGTTCCCGGCCGCCCAGTCCGAACGCTACTTCCTACTCATGGCCGGGGCCGGAGTCGACGCCGGCGCCGTCTACCGCCTCAACGTCGACCTCAAGAAGCGCGTCGGCATCCTCGCCTACTTCGCCAGCGGCCTCGCGCAACTGTTTCGCCCTTTCGACCAGCTCCGCCTGCGCGTCGGCGAAGAGGAACTCACCGGCACCCTCGTCGTCGCTTCGAAGAGCCGACTCTACGGCGGTAAGCTCGTGCTCACCCCGCACGCTCATCTGCTGGAGGACGACTTCGACGTGGTCTGCTTCCGCTCCGCCTCGCCCGTCATCTACACCGGCTACATGGCGGGCGTGCTCACCCGCACAATCCGCCGTTTCCGCGGCGTCCAATGGCGCCGAGCCCGAACCCTAGAGCTGCTGCCGTCGAACAACCCGCACGTCTACATCCAAGTCGACGGCGAACTCGCCGGACGCCTGCCCGCTCGCATCCGCATGGGCGCCGCCCGTATCCGCGTCCTCTTGCCCGCGGCCTACGCGGCCAAGCATCCTGAGAGAGTCGTCGAGTTCGAGCAAGCGCCCGCCTAATGGACAACCTCACCCACTCGCTGGTCGGCGCGCTGATGTCGAGGACCGGCCTCAACCGCACCGTCGACGCGCCCCACGCAACGCTGCTCGCCGTCGTCGCCGCCAACTCCCCGGACTTCGACATCGTCACCGGCCTCGTCAGCCCGGCGGCCTACATCCACTACCACCGCCACCTCACCCACGCCCTCGTCGCCGTCCCCGTCATGGCCGCCGTATCGGTCTTCCTTGCCCGCTGGATCTTCGCCGCTTGGGGCCGCTTCCGCAAACGCCCGGCCGTTCAGTTCGGAGGATTCCGTTCCGAGTGGCTCTTCGCTTCCGTCATCGGCCTCAGCCATCCGCTGCTCGACTGGACCAACGCTTACGGCACGCGCTTCTGGCTGCCGTTCTCCGGCGCCTGGAGCTACGGCGATCTCCTATTCATCATCGACCTCGTCGTCTGGGCCATTCTTCTCGTCGCGGTCGTCTGGGCCCGACGCTCCGCCCGGACCTCGCCCCTGTCCGGCGCCCGCATCGCAGTCGTCGGCCTACTCGCTCTAGCCCTCTACATCGGCTCGAACGAGATCTGGCGCCGCCGCGTCGTCGCCTTCGCCCAATCCCAGACCTACGCGGGCGATCCGCCCCGCGAGGTCGGCGCCTATCCGGCTCCCGGAACGCCGCTCGACTGGATCGCCTATGCCCGCACCGAGCAGGCGCAATTCAGCTCTCCGCTCAACGCCTGGACCCTCGACCCGAACGGCCGCCCCGTCCGCCACGATCCCCCAAGCGACCAAGCCGCGGTCGAAGCGGCGCAAAAGAGCGAACTCGGCCAGGCCTACGCGGGCTTCACCCGCTACCCCCTCCAGCAAGTCGCGCGAGCAAACGGCACAACCCAGGTGACCCTAGCCGACGCCCGCTTCTTCCGCGACGAGACCCCAGTCTTCTCCTGCGTCATCACCCTAGACGACGCCCTCCAACTCCTCAGCGAGCGCTTCGAGTTCTAGATCGAGCCAGCCCGGGCGCCGCCCAGGTCCGATCATCGGCCGCTCAAACGACCACTCGAAACCGCACTCCGGCAATCTGTTCTTCGGATCAACGGATCAACCGTCCACGGATCAACCGCCCTACGCCCCAGCCTTCACCCGCCGCGTAGACCACCGATTCACCGCCCAAAACACCGCCACCAGCACCACCCCGATCCCGACCGCTCCCCAAACGTTGTCCTTGATGAACGCCGTCGTCTCGTCCCCGTACAACCGCGCCACGTAAGCTTCGCCGAAGTACCGAATCCCCCGTCCAAAAACCGTCGCCGCGCAAAACCGCCCCACCGGCATCTGGAACACCCCCGCCGCGATCACGAAAATCTTCGTCGGCAACGGCAGCGGAATCATCATCGGCGGAATCAGCGCCAACGCCCCCCACTCGTCCGTCCGTCGCTCAAGCTTGGCCATCCCTTCGGGCTTCACCCGCTTCGCCAACGCCGCCCGTCCGCCCTTGCGCGCAATCCCGTACAGCACCAACGATCCGACCAACGAACCCAGCACCGCCGCCGAAGCCGCCAGCCAAGCCGACTCCGGCGCGGCAATCACCGTCGTAATCAGCAGCGCGTCCACGCCCTGCGGCAAGGGGATAAACGCCGAGTCCCCCAGCGCCACCAAGAACAGTCCGAGCGGACCCAACGTAGCCGCGCTCTGGACAAGCCAGAGTCCAAACTTCTTCATCGGGGTCGGTTACTCCGTCTTATCCGCGGCGTAACAAAGGTCGTTCAGCCGACACTCGCCGCATTTCGGTTTCCGCGCGACGCACACCCGTCGCCCGTGATGGATGATCTGGTGCGAAAAAAGCACCCAGCGCTTCTTCGGCAGAATCTTCACCAAATCCTGCTCAATCTTCTTCGGATCGTCGCTCTTCGTCAGATCCAGCCGATTCGCAATCCGCCGCACGTGCGTATCGACCACGACGCCGGTCGCCTTGCCGTACCACACGCCCAGCACCACGTTCGACGTCTTGCGCGCCGCTCCCGGCAGCGTAAGCATCTCCTCCATCGTCTCGGGAACCTGACCGTCGAACCGCTCGACGATTCCCTTGGCTGCACCGATCAACGACTTCGCCTTGTTGCGATAGAACCCCGTCGTCTTGACCAGCGCCTCCACCTCTTCCTGCGAGGCCTTCGCCATGTCGTAGGGCGTCGGAAACGCCTCAAACAGCGCCGGCGTCACCATGTTCACCCGCGCGTCCGTGCACTGCGCGGAAAGGATCGTCGCCGCCAACAGCTCCCACGCCGACGAGTGATTCAGCTCGCACTCGACGTCGGCGTAGTCCATGTTCAGCCGCCGCAAGATCAAGCTCAATCGCTTCTTGCGCTCCTCGGCGTTCTTCGGCTTCTTCACGGCAGCCACAATCTTCCGATCCTAGCGCGGTCCCCGCCCAATCCGCCCACACAGCCTGCCCCACCCACGAAAGCCGCCCGCGGGGACTGGCACATCAAGCTCTCAGCACCACGGAAACCACCCAGCGCGTGTGGACTGTCCCCAGCGACTACGAAAGTCCAACCCACCCACATCTTCCAGTCCAACCCGCCCAGAAAAGCCGTCCGCGGGGACTGGCACATCAAGGCTACGACACCACCGCGACCAGCAGAGAGTGCTGCCTGTCCCCAGTCGACTCCAGCAGCCCAATCCACCCACTCTTACCAGCCGGCCCCACCCACAAAAAAGCCGAACTACACCAACGGAAACAGCCAACTCCCCAAACAAGCCGTCAAGAACCCGACCACCCCCATCACCGCCAGCGAGAGCGTCTTCGTCTTCAACGCCTCGACCTCCGTAAGCCCGGTCATCGTCCGGTACACCCAGAAGCCGGAGTCGTTCATCCAACCGCCGGTGATCGACCCCGCCCCGATCGCCATCAGGATGTACACCGGGTTGTACTCTGGCGGCGCCGTCAACATCAGCGGCGCCAAAATCGACGACACCGTAATCATCGCCACCGTCGCCGAGCCCTGCGCGATCCGCAGCATCATCGCCACGCCGAACCCGAGCACCAAGTACGAAACGCCCGCGCTCTTCGCAAACTCGCCCAGCACGCGCCCGACCCCTGCTTCGACCAACATGCCGCCGAAGGCGCCGCCGCCCGCGGTAATCAAGATGATCAGGCCAGCGTCCTTGATCGCCGATTCGGTCGGCTTGGCCAGGTCGCGTAGGCTCAGTCCTTTCTCGCTCGCCAAGACCCACAACGCCGCCGCCGCCGCACACATCAAAGCGAGCGTCGGATTGCCGACGAACTTCATCACCTCGGCCGCCTCGCTGCCTTCGGCGAACGTATTCGTCAAGGTGTTGCCCGTGATCATCGCCACCGGCAAGAAGATCGGAAACAGCGACTTCCAAAACCCCGGAAGATCGTCCTCGGGCCGGTTCGCGATCACTTCCAGCTCTTCAAGCGATAGCCCCGGCGCCTCGCGAATCGGGATCTGCAGCTTCCGATCGATCCACCAGGCATAGGCCCACGAAGCCATCGCCGCCGGCAGCGCCACCATCAGCCCGACAAGAATCGTCAGCCCCAGGTCGACGTTCATCTCTGCCGCCATCGCCAGCGGTCCCGGCGTCGGCGGAACGAAGACGTGCGTCGCCGCGCCGCCCGCCCCGATCGCCAACGTATTCAGGATGTAGCGCTGCCCGCCCTGCCGCATCGTCATCGAACGCGCCAGCGGAATCAACAGGTAGAACACCGTGTCGTGAAACACCGGCACCGACAGCACGTACCCCGACGCCAGCATCGAGAGCGACGAATACTTCTCGCCGAACCACGAGATGAACCGCCGCGTAATCCGGTCCGCCGCGCCCGACTCCATCAAACACTGCCCGATGATCGCCGCCATCGCGATCGCCACGCCGATGCGTCCGACCACGCCTCCGAAGCGCGTCCCCACCCGGCCCATCACTTCGTCCAGCGGCACCTCGGGCGACAGCACGCCGATCCCAATCGCCGCAATCATCAGCGCGGCGAAGGCATTGATCTTCCAGCGGATGATCAACACGAAAACAAGAATGACGGCGAGGAGAAGGATCAGCAGCGGAGACATCGAGGGCTCGAATCGACAGGGTTCAGCGAAACGCTTCGGCGGCGGAAGGCGCTCCATCATAGCGAAAGCCCTGCTAGCCTGACGATCACGATGATCCGACAGGAAAAAGTAGGCTCCGTCGCTCGCCTAACCCTCGACAACCCGCGCCGCCGCAACGCCCTCTCCTCCGAGATGATGCAGGCGCTCATCGACGCCCTGCGCGGCCTCGACGCCGACACTCGCGCCGTCGTCCTGGCCGCCGAAGGCCCGGCCTTCTCCGCCGGCCACGACCTCAAAGAGATGACCTCTGGTTCAGGCGTCGACTTCTACCGCCGTCTCTTCGATCTCTGCACCGAGTTGATGGAGACGATCCAGCAAGTCCGGCCGCCGGTCATCGCCCAAGTCGACGGCATCGCCACCGCCGCCGGCTGCCAACTCGTCGCCGCCTGCGACCTAGCCGTCGCCTCCGACCAAGCGACCTTCGCCACCCCGGGCGTCAAGATCGGCCTGTTCTGCTCGACCCCGATGGTCGCCCTCACCCGCGCCGTCGGCCGCAAACGCGCGCTCGAGATGCTGCTCACCGGCGTCCCGATCGACGCGGCCACGGCGGCCGAGTGGGGCCTTGTCAACCGCGTCGTTTCGAGTGAAGAACTCCCCGCCGCCGCCCTCGAACTAGCCGAGAAGGTCGCCGACGCCAGCGCCCTCACCGTCGGCCTCGGCAAGCGAGCTTTTTACGCCCAGATCGATCTGGACCAACCCAAGGCCTACGCCTACGCCAAGGAGGTCATGTCGATGAACGCCCTAGCCGCCGACGCCCAAGAAGGCATGACCGCCTTCCTAGAAAAACGACCCGCCTGCTGGACCAACTCCTAGCCAACCCGACCACCGACCGTCAGCAAATCGTCTCCCGCACCGTCACCGACTCCCCGTCAAAATCAAACACCGTCAACTCCGCCGCATCCCCCACCTGAAAGAACCCCAAGCGGTCCTCCATATGCATCGCCGCCGCCGCTTGCGTCGATCCCGTCCGCCAAGCCTGCTCCAACGTCAGCCCGGTAAACCGCATCAGGTTCTCCACGCCCCGATCCATGGACAGCGCCGAGCCCGCCAGCCGCCCGTTCGGCAACCGCACCGACTGGTCTTCCGCCAAAATCACCTCGATGTGCCCGAAGTGATAGTTCCCCGGCGTGCTCCCGGCCGGGGGCGCCGCGTCCGTCACCAGCACGATCCGCTCCGGCTGCTTCGCCCGCACCGCCACCTTCACGAACGACGGCGGCAGATGAATCCCGTCGACGATCAACCCGGCGACCAACTCGTCGGCCGCCATCTGCTCGGTGATGTAGTTGTGATGCCGCTGAATCATCGAGTGCGCGCCGTTGCCCAGGTGCGTGCTCATCTTCGCGCCCGCCGCGACCGCGTCGCGCACCTGCTGATCCGTCGCCGCCGTATGCCCGATCGAGACCACCACCCCGGCCTCGACCATGTGCTCAATCACCGCCGCCGAGCCTTCCCATTCCGGCGCAATCGTCAGCAGCCGAATACGCCCCTCGGCCGCGTCCTGGAATTGCTTGAACTCTTCGATGGAAGGCGCCCGCACATGTTCCACCGGATGCGCGCCGCGCGGCCCGTCTTCCGCCGCGATCCAGGGCCCTTCCACGTGGAAATGCTGGATCGACGACGCCCCCGCACACTCCCGCGCCGCCTTTGCCAGATTCTTCAACGATCCGCGAATGTTCTCGTTCGATCCGGTAATCACCGTCGGGAACAGCCGCGTTACGCCCGTCGCCCGCTGCACCTCGATCGACCGGTCGATCTCATCGAGCGGCGTGTCGGGCGAGTTGTAGTCGACCCCCGCGAAGCCGTTCACCTGGACGTCGATCAGCCCCGGCGCAATCCAGCGCTCAATCGAGTCTTCCGCCGCCTCGCAAGGCGCCGCCGAGGCGATACGGCCGTCGACGACCTCGATCTCCACCGGCTTCGAGTCGAGCGGCGACAGGCCGCGATGTTTCGTGCTAGATTTCGTCACTCCGAGTATCTTAGCTTTCCCGTCCGCCCTCATCCCTCCATGCAAACCACGATCGGCGACCGCCGCATCAGCTATGACTCCAGCGGCCAGGGCGTCCCCCTGCTGCTCATGCACGCCTTCCCGCTCAACCGTGCGATGTACGCCGAGCAGCACGAAGGGCTCGCGCACGTCGCCCGCGTCATCAGCTTCGACGTTCCCGGCGCGGGAGGCTCCGAACCGGGGCCGCTCTCAATCGACGGCATGGCCGAGATCGCCGCCGGAATCCTCGACGCCTTACAGATCGATCGCGCCGTCGTCGGCGGCGTCTCCATGGGCGGATACGCCGCGTTCGCGTTCGCCCGCCTGTTTCCCGATCGTCTGCGCGGACTCGTCTTCGCCAACACCCGCTCCGCCGCCGACTCCGAAGAAGCCCGCGCCGGACGCCATGACGTCGCCGCCGCCGCCCGCGCCGAAGGCGGTCCCGCCGAGATCGCCTCCCGCATGCTCGACAAAGTCCTCGGCGAGACCGCGCGCAAGAAGAACAAGAAGCTCGTCGCCCGCGTCCGCGAGATGATTGAAGCGACTCCCGGCGAAACGATCGCGCGCCTCAGCGAAGCTCTCGCCGAACGCGCCGACTCCGCCTCCGTCCTATCGGCCATCGCCGTGCCCACGCTCGTCATCGCCGCCGAAGAAGACTCCATCACCCCGACCGCCGAGATGCGCGCCTTCGCCGAACAGATTCCCGGCGTCGACATGCTCGAACTCGTGCGCTGCGGACATCTCTCCAACATGGAGGCCCCCGAGGCTTTCAACCTCGGAGTCGAGCAGTTCCTCGCCCGCGTTTAGCTTCAAAGCGGTCGATTTTTCGATAGAAAGCTTCGATTCGTCCCATTTGCGGATACCGCTGCGTGCGGGCGGAATGCGCTCGAAAGCCCCTATTTAGGGCCTCTCAGCCCCTGCGCCGACGGGCATAAAAATTCTGTATCGCCTCGATAGAAACGTTCTTGTGGTTTTGTCGACGGCGGGCGTACGACGATATGGTCGTCTCAGCAGAGAAGGGAGGGGCCCATGTACGGCGCCCTCAAGTTACGTAGGAGAGTTCAACGATGAACAAAGACGCCTGGAGGCGATTGAAGGTTCCCGCACTCGTTCTTGGTCTGCCCGCGCTGGCCGCGGCGCAAGAAGCCGAGATCGACACCGGGGATAACGCCTGGATTCTAGTCTGCTCGGCGCTGGTCCTGATGATGACCGGCCCCGGATTGGCTCTGTTTTATGGAGGCCTCGTTCGCAAGAAGAACGTGCTCTCGACGATGATGCAGTCGTTCGCCATGATGGCGCTGATGACCGTCCTCTGGGCGATCTACGGATATAGCCTGGCCTTCGCGCCGGGCAACGACTACGTCGGCGGGCTCGACTATCTCTTCTTGAACGGCGTCGGCATGGAAGCCAACGGCACCATCTCGCACTACACCTTCATGGTGTTCCAGCTCATGTTCGCGATCATCACCCCGGCGCTGATCACCGGCGCCTTCGCCGAACGCATGAAGTTCTCCGGCATGATGCTCTTCATGACGCTGTGGGCCACGGTAGTTTACTTCCCGATGGCGCACATGGTTTGGGGCGGCGGATTCATGGGCGGCGACGGTTGGTTGCCTTGCCTGGACTTCGCCGGCGGCACCGTCGTTCACGCCTCCTCCGGCATCTCGGCTCTCGTCGTCGCCATCTACCTCGGAAAGCGGAAGGGCTATCCTAGCGAGGCGATGAAGCCGCACAACTTGGTCTTCGCCTTCATCGGCGCCTGCTTGCTCTGGGTCGGCTGGTTCGGTTTCAACGCCGGCAGCGCGCTGGCCGCCGACGGCGTCGCCGCGGCCGCCTTCGTCAACACGCACTTCGCCGCCGCTTCGGCCGTTTTGGCCTGGCTGCTTGCTGAAAAGATTCGCGACGGCAAACCGAGCATCCTCGGCGGGATCACCGGCGCGGTCGCCGGACTCGTCGCCATCACCCCGGCGTCCGGTTTCGTGACGCCCATGTGGGCGCTCGTCATCGGCGTTCTCGCCGGTTTCGTCTGCTACTGGTCGGTCGCCTCGATCAAGCCGATGTTCGGCTACGACGACTCCCTCGACGCCTTCGGCGTCCACGGAGTGGGCGGCACCCTCGGTGCGATCTTGACCGGCGCCTTCGCCAGCGAGGCCGTCGGCGGCGCCTCCGGCGCCATCGAAGGCAACTTCGGACAGTTGATCAACAATACGGTCGGCGTCTTGCTGACCTGGGTTTTCGCCGGAATCGCGACGTTCATCATCTTGAAGATCGTCGATGCGATCACCGGCTTGCGCGTGGAGGAGAGTGACGAGGTGAAGGGCCTCGACATTACCGAACACGGCGAGGAGGCGTACCAGCTCTAGAGCCTTCGCCTAACCAGCGCAAGGCTCGGCGCAAGCGCCCCTCGCTAGTGATTCGGGACATCGGATTTTCCGGGTTTGCTAGGAGCAGAGAATGAAGAGAATCGAAGCGATCATCCAACCGTTCAAGCTCGACGACGTGCGCGAGGCCCTCAAGGGCATCGGCGTCGACGGCATGACGATCTATGACGTCCGTGGTCACGGACGCCAGAAAGGTCACAAAGAGGTCTACCGCGGTCAGGAGTACGAGGTCGACCTGCTGCCGAAGGTGAAGGTCGAGGTCGTCGTCGCCTCTGAGCGCCTCGACGAAACCGTCAAGACGATCGTCGAGGCGGCCCGCACCGGCAAGATCGGCGACGGCAAGGTCTTCATCTTCGACGTCGAGTCCGCCGTGCGCATCCGCAACAGCGAAACCGGCGACGCCGCACTCTAGATCCAACTCTAGTCCGGCGTCCGCATACTCATCGCGGCGCCGCGGTCTCACCCCGCGGCGCCGCGCTACGATAGTGACTTCGGGAGTCGGCCTCGGCCGGCTCCCGCTGATTCGTTTCAGGTCTTTCCTACATGTCGGACTTGTCGACTCTGCACGTGCAGAGCATGGACCGCATCAATACGGCCTTCTTTGACGACGGCGACGGCCTCCGAGCGGTCGCCGATCGCACTTCGATGGTGGACGAAGTCGTCCGCGGGCTTTTCCATGCCGAATTCGGCGGCGAAGACGGCATCGCCGCCGTCGCCGTGGGCGGATACGGACGCTCGCAGCTCTTCCCCTACTCCGACGTCGATCTGCTTTTCCTGGTCGCCCGCGAGTCCGACGCCGAACGCTTCAAGGATCGGATCGCCTCGCTGCTCACCAGCCTCTGGGACGCGCACCTGCGCATCTCGCAGTCCGTCCGAACGCCCGCCGAGTGCGGCCGCGCCGCCCGCGACAACGCCGAACTCCACGTCAGCCTGCTCGACGCCCGCTACCTCTGCGGAGATCGACCGCTGTACGAGGAACTGGCCACGACCCGCCTCCCGCGCTTCTTCGTTCGCGAGCGCAAGTGGCTCATCGCCAGCCTCGTCGAAATGGCCGAAGCGCGCCATCAGAGCTTCGACCAGACCATCTACCACCTCGAGCCCGACATCAAAGAAGGGCCCGGCGGCCTGCGCGATTTTCAACTCGCCTGCTGGATCTCGCAACTCGCCCGCGTCGGCCCCGACCGCGTCCCCGAGACCGAGGAAGGCCTTCCCGCGGAGCTGTCCGATTCGCTTCAGGAGGCCAAGCGCTTCCTCTTCGCCGTCCGTTCCTACCTGCACTATTTCAACGGGCGCGACAACAACCGCCTCAGCTTCGATCTCCAAGAGAGCATCGCCGCCGACGGTGCTGGAAAGGCCTTCGGAAAGGTCTCCGGCGCCGCCGACTGGATGCGCGAGTATTACCGTTCCGCGCGCACCATCCATCGCCTCGCGCTGCGCATGATCGAGGAGCACGGCACGCCCCGCAACTCGCTCTTCACCCTGCTGCGCGACCGCACCAAGCGTTTCTCCAACAACGATTTCTCGGTCACCCGCGGGCAGATCTATCTGCGCATCCCCAAAGCGGTCGAAGCGGAACCCGACACCCAGCTTCGCCTCTTCCGCTTCATCGCCCGTCACGGGCTGCCGCTCTCGGTTTCGGCCGAACGCAGCGTCAGCGCGGCGGCCGAGGCGCTGGCCGCCTACGTCGAGTCCGGCGCGGACGTTTGGAAGGCCGTCCTAGAGATCCTCAAGCAGCCGCGCGCCTACGAGGCGCTGACGGTGATGCACGAGACCGGCGCCCTGTTCGCGCTCTTTCCCGAACTGCGCGGGATCGACTGCCTCGTCCTGCGCGACTTCTACCACCGCTACACCGTCGACGAACACACCTTCCTGACGATTCAGACGCTCCACTCCTTGCCGGCCCAAGAAGACGAATCCTCCAAGCGATTCGCCTCCGTGCTGGCCGAGGTCGAGCGCCCCGAACTGCTCTACTTCGCCCTGCTCTATCACGACGCCGGGCGCGAGGCCAACGAGGCCGAGTTCGCCGTCCGCAGCGAGGAACTCGTCCGCCAAGCGCTCGCCCGTTTCGGCGCGCCCGAGGCCGACGTGGAGACCATCGCCTTCCTCGTGCGCGACCAGTCGCTCATGGCCTACACCGCCACCAAGCGCGACACCTCCGACCCGGAAACCATCGACGAACTCGCCCGCGAGACCGTATCGATCGAGAAGCTGCGCCTGCTCACCCTGCTTACCTACGCCGACACCAACGCCGTCAATCCGCAGGCGATGACCCCGTGGCGGAAAGAGCTGCTCTGGCGCCTGTACCTTTCTGTCTTCAACAAGCTCACCGGCGACGCCGAGGATCTCCGCATCCACATCGACGAGGCTCGGCGCCCCGTCCTCGACGCCGCCGACCCCGCCGATCGCGAACGCCTGGCCGGCTTCCTCGAAGGCTTTCCCGAGCGCTATCTGCGCATGCACTCGCCGGAAGAGGTGCTCGAACATTACCGGCGCAGCCTGAAAATTCCGGAGAAGAGATCCGTCGTCACCACCGCGCGGGACGGATCGATTTACCTGGTCGAAGTTCTGGCTTACGACCGCCCCTTCCTCTTCGCTTCCATCTGCGCCGTGCTCTCCGGCTTCGGGCTGAACATCGAGCGCGCGGAAGCCTTCGCCAACGCCGAAGGCGTCGTGCTCGACAGCTTCGCCCTCACCTCGGGCGAGTCCCGCGGCGGATCCGAACTCGACGAATCCGAACTCGGTTCGCTGCGCAAGAGCTTGCGCCGCGTCCTCGACGGCCGCGAAGACCCCAACGACTCGCTGCGTCGCCGCAAGCCGCTGTTCGGGCAGCGCGGCCGAGCCCCGGTCTCCCCCGAGGTCTCCTTCGACAACCGCACTTCGTCCCGCGCGACCATCTTCCACGTCGTCGCCGAGGACCGCGTCGGCCTGCTCTACGATCTCACCAGCGCGATCTCCCGCCACGGCTGCGACATCGAAGTCGTCTTGATCGAGACCCAAGGCCGCAAAGCTCTCGACGTCTTCTACGTCGTCGGCCCCGAAGGCAAACTGTCCGAAGAACGCGCCCAGGAGTTTTGCGACGAACTGCTCGCCGCTTGCCGCCCCGAGAGCTAGCGTCGCTTGCCCGGTCGGACGGGCGAGGCTACCATGAAAGTACGTCCGCAGTTGTCGATTTCGACCGATTTCGAGACGCCCGAGCGAACACTCGCAACCCGCTCTGTTTTAACCGGATTTCAATCCTCTTGAAACGATCCCGGAACCGGCTCGATCCATTCTGGAGTCGTCGGGAGAGGGGATGAAAGCCGGTCGGCGGGACGAAGAGATCGAATGCCGCTCGGGTTCATCTTTGACGGAAGAACGCGACAGCAGACTAGAAAAGCCGTGATGCAAAGCCGCCTGCACTACGTCATTCGAGAAAAGAACGCCGCCGAGGGGTTCAAGACCGGCGTGTCCTTGCACTCGCACACAATGCACTCGAAGGAGAGCACGAGCTTCATCGAGCGCACGACGAGACGCAACCGCTTCTTCAACTACTTCATCCAGTGGCACCTGCGCCGCTACGCCAAGCGCTACAACGATCCGCGCATCAGCGACCTCGCCTACCAGTGCAGTCGGATGTGGTGGACGTCGCCGCTTTCCGCCCGTCAGGCCTACGAACTCGAGGGCGGGCAGATCCGCGAGAAGCTCGGTCTTGATCCGATCGTCTCGCTCACCGACCACGACCTGATCGAAGCGCCTTTGCAGTTGCAGATGTTCGCCGACAACGACCACGCACCGATCTCGGTCGAGTGGACGACGCCGTACGAGAACACCTACTTCCACATCGGCATCCACAACCTGCCGACCGCCTCGGCGTCGGAGTGGATGGACCGCTTCAAGCAGTTCACGGCCGCGCCGGACAAGAAGCGCATGCGCGAGCTCTTCGCCGAGCTGCATGGCATGCGCGAAGTGTTGATCGTCTTCAACCACCCCTATTGGGATCAGCCGCTGATCGGCGTGGACGGCCATGAGCAGGTCCTCAACCGCTTCATGGACGAGTTCGGCGTCTACATGCACGCGCTCGAAATCAACGGCCTGCGCTCGTGGAAGGAGAACCGCAAGGTAGTCCGCATGGCGCGCGACCTAGGCGCTAAGCTCATCTCCGGCGGCGACCGGCACGGCCGCGAACCCAACGCCACGCTCAACCTAACCAACGCGACCACTTTCGCCGAATTCGTCGACGAGATTCGCGGCGACGCGCCCAGCGAAGTCTGCATCATGCCCCAGTTCCACGACCCGCTGGCGCTGCGCATCATGCAAGGCCTGTTCGACATGCTCGACGACTACCCCGAGCACGCTCGCGGTCAAGTGCGCTGGGCCGAGCGCGTCTTCCGGCACTGTGAAGGCGGCAACGTGAAGTCGTTCCACGACTTTTTCGGCGGCAAGGATCCGAGCACGATGCGGTTCGTCATCAACGGCGCCCGCTTCTTGACCAGCGACCGCCTCCGGCCCGCCTGGCAACGCGTCGGCGAGCCGGCCGAGGCCGCCCTGTGAGCCTGCCCCCTCCGCGGGTGGCCTTCTTCACCGACAGCTTCCACGAGGTCAACGGAGTCGGGCTGACCTCCCGACAACTCGACGCCTTCGCGCGCCGACGCGGGCATCCTTTCTTCTCCTGTCACGCCGGCGACGCCGTCCGCATCGAGACCGAAGGGTCGGTCGAGACCTGCGAACTCCGCCGCGGTTTCCTCGCCTTCCCCATCGAAGAGGATCTCTACGTCGATCCGCTCTTCACCCGCTACTACGGCCAAGTTCGTCGTGCGCTCGAAGAGTTTAGGCCCGACCTGATTCACATCACCGGCCCCAACGACGTCAGCCTGCTCGGCGCCTTGCTTGCGCGCAAGCTCCGCGTGCCGATGACGGCTTCCTGGCACACCAACGTCCACGAATTCGCCGCTTGGCGCCTGCAGAAGACGCTCCGCTTTCTCCCGTCGGGACCCGTCCGATCAGCCGCGCGCCAAGTCGAAAACGGCATCTTGTGGGCCTGCGCCAAGCTCTACGGCGCCGCCCGCCACTGCTTCGCCCCCAACCCGGAGCTCGTCCAGATGCTCCAGGAGCGCACCGGGAAAGGCGTCGACGTGATGCAGCGCGGCGTCGAGATCGAACTCTTTCATCCAGACAAGCGCGACCGCGACGACGACGTGTTCGAACTCGGCTACGTCGGACGCATCAGCACCGAGAAGAACGTCCGCTTCCTCAAGAAGCTCGAGGACGCGCTCGTCGCCCGCGGCCACAAGAAGATCCGCATCACCGTCGTCGGCCACGGCAGCGAGCAGCCTTGGCTCGAACAGAACCTCCAAACCGGCGTCTTCCCCGGCGTCCTGAAAGGCGAGGCGTTGGCCCGCGCCTACGCCAACTTTGACCTCTTCACCTTCCCCTCGTTCACCGACACCTACGGCAACGTGATCAACGAGGCGATGGCCTCGGGCGTCCCCTGCATCGTCACCAACGGAGGCGGCCCCAAGTACCTCATCAAGGACGGCGAGACCGGAGTGGCCGCCCGCGACGACGAGCACTTCATCCAAGCGACCGCCGACCTGATCGCCGACCCCGACCGCCACCAAGCGATGCGCCAAGCCGCCCGCGCCCACGCCGTCGACAACTCGTGGGACCGCGTCTTCGAACGCCTCTACGACCGCTACGCCCAAATCGCCTCCTAGTATCCAACCCACCCACGTCTTCCAGCCTGCCCCACCCACAAGAGCAACCCGCGGGGACTGGCACATCAAGGCCTCGACACCGCTGAGACCAGCGATGAGTGCTGCCTGTCCCCAGTCGACTACGAGAGCCCGACCCGACCTCAACCGTGTAGACTAGGTCACCTTCCATGACCGACGCCGACCGCTGGGAGCGCATCTCCCAATCGCCGCAATATCGCGCCATGATCGCCCGCAAGACGCGCTTCGTCTTAACCGCGACGCTCTTCTTCATCGTCTACTACTTCGCGCTGCCCGTCCTCGTCGGATACTGGCCCGAACTGATGAAGCGCCGTGTTTGGGGCGACGTCAACCTCGCCTACCTGTTCGCCTTCTCGCAGTTCTTCATGGCCTGGATTCTCGCCTATCTCTACATGCGCATCGCCGCCAAGTTCGACGCGATGACCGAAGAGATCCTGGCCGCGACCGACCGCCCCGCGGAGGCCGAATAGATGTCCCTCTCGCTCGGCATGTTCCTGGCGTTCATCGCCGTTACGCTCGTCATTACCTACTGGGCCGCCGGACGCTCCCAAGGCGCCGGGGCCTACTTCGCCGCCGGCCGCCGCATCACTGGCTGGCAGAACGGACTCGCCATCGCGGGTGACTACATGTCGGCCGCCTCCTTCTTGGGGATCGCCGGCCTGATCGCCTTCTACGGCTACGACGGCTTCATGTACTCGGTCGGCTTCCTGGTCGCCTATCTGACCGTCCTGTTCGTCGTCGCCGAGCCGCTGCGCAACGTCGGTAAATACACCATGGCCGACGTGCTCGCTTTTCGACTGCGCGAGCGCCCGGTACGCGCCTGGGCCTCGCTCAGCACGCTGACCGTTTCGACGTTCTACATGATCGCCCAGATGGTCGGCGCGGGCGCGCTCGTCAACCTGCTGCTCGCCGACTCGGGCATCGGCTACACCACCGCCGTCACGGGCGTCGGCATCTTGATGATCGTCTACGTCGTTTTTGGCGGCATGCTCGCCACCACCTGGGTGCAGATCGTCAAGGCCGTCCTGCTGATGAGCGGCACGCTCTTGCTCAGCATCCTCGTGCTCGGCCACTTCGGGTTCTCGATGGGCGCTTTCGCCGAAGCCGCTTCGGCCGTCACCTTCCAAGAGGGCGGGGAGACCGTCACGCGCAACTTCCTCGAACCCGGCCACTACTATCGCCCGCCCTACGGCGCGCTCGATCTGATCTCGCTCGGCATGGCGCTCATCTTCGGAACCGCCGGGCTGCCGCACATCCTTATCCGGTTCTACACCGTTCCCGACGCCAAGACCGCGCGCGTCAGCGTTTTTTGGGCGATGCTGCTCATCGGCGCCTTCTACGTGATGACGACGTTCCTCGGCTTCGGCGCCGCCACCATCGTCGGCCGCGATTCGATCACCGCCAACGGCGGGATCAACATGAGCGCTCCTCTGCTGGCCCAGGCGTTGGCGGGCGAGGTGTTCTTTGCGTTCATCTCGGCGGTCGCCTTCGCAACCATCCTCGCCGTGGTCGCGGGATTGACCATCTCCGCCTCGACGTCCTTCGCGCACGACTTCTACACGAACGTCTTACATCACGGCCGCGAGCGCGCCCCGGGCGAGGAAGTCCGCGTCGCGCGCATCACCGCCTTCGTCGTCGGCGCCTTGTCGATCCTCGTGGCGATCATCTTGGGTCCGGGCGCGAACGTCGCCTTCTTGGTGGGGCTCGCCTTCGCGGTCGCCGCTTCGGCCAACTTGCCCGTGATTCTCTTCTCGGTCTTCTGGAAGAAGTTCACCACGCGCGGCGCCGTCTGGGGCATGGCCGCCGGCTTGATCTCGTCGATCGGCCTAATCCTGGTCAGCCCGAGCTTCATGGAAGACGCCTGGTTCCCGCTCAAGAACCCCGGCCTAGTCTCGATCCCGCTCGGCTTCCTCGCCGCCTGGCTCGGATCCCTCGCCTCGACCGAGCCCGACGCCGAAGCCAAGTACTTGGAGCTGAGCGTGCGCGCCAACACAGGACTCGGCGCGGAGAAGGCGACCGAACATTAGAGCTAGTGCTGGAGCTACTCGACTGGTTCGCGGGCGCGAATCCGGTAGTTGCGCGCGCTGCGCGATTCGTGGACGAGTTCGAGGTCCCAGCCGAGTACGTCCGGGTCGAATTCGTACCCGCGATTCACAATGACGTAGTCGTAGCGTCGGCCTCGGGCTATGCGGTCGATCAAGTCTTCCGTGATCTGTCTCTTCCGAGGCCTGCCGCACTCGATGTCCCAAGGCGGGTCAAAGTACAGCGTGGCGCAGTCTCCTAACGCCAGGACTTGCTCTCCCGCCGTCGTCTGCTTCCGCGCTGCGCGAACCGGGTCGTACTGCACCATCGCTCCGTCGAGGTACTCGTCCGCGCTGACGGCGCCTGCCAGGACGCGCGCCTGGGCCCCGCTGTTGAGAATCACCATTCCGCCGGTCCAGCACAGCACCGAAGAGTAAGCCAACGCCGCCCCAATAGCCGCCCGAATTCCGCCGCCGGCGTTGTCCCAGAAGCGGGTCAACGCGCCCGAAAACAGGAACGGCGCGAGCGCGACGCAGGCCGTTACGTAGCGCAGCGAAACGTTCCCGTTCGCGGTGGCTCGGATCGGAATGGTCAGCGCCAGCCACAGCAGTAGAGCGCTCACGACGAACACTGCAATCAGCCGAATCTCGGGCGTCAAGCTTGAGCCGCGAGCGAGCCAAGGCAGGGGCAGGAACAGAGCGAAAAACAGTCCGATCGGCGCGGGGATGATCGCCTCGTAGAGCTTAGGCCCGTCCAAGTGCGCGTCGACCAACGCCTGCGGAATATCGTTGAGCAGGACCCGGCTCGCAGGCGGCGCCTCTCGCGGCGCCTCTCGGGCCCCCTGGCCCGTGAAGTTGGTCTTACCTTGCAAGAAGCTGATCGGTACCGGGTAAGTCGGACTCCCGGTCGCTTGGTAGGTTCGCCAGTACCAAGGGCCCGCCAGCGCCGTGCAGATCACGGCGCCGACAAGCGCCGTACGCCAAGGCCGTTCGGCTCGCCAAAGCGCGTAGAGAGCCGCCAGCCCCAAGACGACTCCGCAGAACAGGGCCGTATGCTTGACGCTGAAGGCGGCGCCCAGCATCAACGCGCCCGCGATCAGCAGCTTGTCGTCTCGCTCTTCGCGCCATCGCAAAAAGCACAGCACGCAGGCCAGTTGGAAGATCGCCGTCAGCAGGTCGTTCTTCACGTTGACGGCGGTAAACAGCGCGGCCGGCATCACGACGACGACCGCCGCCGCGAGCGCGCACGCTTGCGGAGCGAGGCCGCAGCGTCGTCCCACGGCCCAAGCCGCCGCAATGGTCACCGGCAGCATTGCCGCCGGAACCGCCTGCGCCGCTTTGAGTCCGCCCAGAGCGAAACACCACGTCAGCAGCAACTCAAAAGGCTGCGGGTAGAACGAGTAGGTGTGGTGACGAATGAGATCCACGCTTCCCTGGTGCGCGTAGGTCATCGCCAACGGCAAGTGATAGTTGATCGCGTCGAACCCGATCGCCGGCGCCGCGACCACGGCCGTGGCGGAGAGCGAGGCCAGCCCCACGAACGGAACCATGACCCCGACCAGCGGGTGCGCCGAGGCTTCGCTGCGCCCCCAGGCCCTTACGCCCTGCCAGGCGGCTATCGCCAGATCCGCCGACCGGCGATACCCCACGAACGCCGGAGCGGCCAACAGCACGAAGAACGGCGTCGACAGAATCTTGAGGAAACCTCCGACGCCCAAGACGAAGCCGCAGACCGCCAGGCCGGTCGCGAAGGAGAGCACCCAGGTTTCGAGCCCTTCCTCGCTGCGCGTCTCGTTACCCTTCTCGCTGCCCTTCTCGCTGCCCAGACCCAGGGCATCCCAGAGCCACGCGCCGACCGTCCAGCACGAGGCGCAGACGACCAGCGCCACCAAGGCGGCCCGCGGCTCGCGAATCGCAAGAGCGAGAACCGGCGCACCGATGAGCAGGAGCTCGAAGCTGCGGTCCTCCAGCCGTCTCCGAAACCAGGCGTAGCCGAGGGCGGCCAGTCCGACCAGCGGCGCTGCAATGACGATCGCCGTGTAGAACCCCGGCGTCTTGTAGAAGTCCAGCGTCGACTGGAGCGCGGGCCAGGTCCAGGCGATCGTAAACGCCGCCCAGAGAATCCAAAGCCACGGCCCGGCTTTGTCGATCAACGCGCGCATCGTCGATCCTAGGCCAGCCGCCGCCGAAGCATGTCCAGCGCCGTCGTCGACGCCATCGAGCGGTTGCGTCCGCGATCACCGCCGAATTGGCGGCGCACGATCCTCGTCTCCCCGTCGTCGGCCAGCCCGATGAAGATCGTCCCGACGGGCGTCTCGTCCGTCCCGCCGCCCGGCCCCGCGAAGCCGGTGATCGAGACGCCCACGGCCTTGCCGGGGCCGCCCGCCGCGTCGCGGGCGCGCTCGGCCATCTCCTGGGCGCAGGCCTCGCTGACGGCGCTGTACTTCTCAAGCGTCTCGCGTCGGACGCCCAGCCACGCGATCTTCGCTTCCTCGTCGTAGGTGACGAAGCTGCCGAAGAGATACTTCGAGCTGCCCGGCTCGCGCGACATCCGCTCGGCCAGCAAGCCGCCAGTGCAACTCTCGGCCAAGCTCAGCCGCAGTCCCCGCTCGATGAGCAGCCGCCCGACGACGGTTTCGAGTCCGACGTCCTCCTGCACGTAGACGTGCTCGCCGAGTTCGTCGGTGACTTGACCTGCGACCGCTTCCGCGATCGCACGCGCCTCCTCAACCGTCTCCGCGCGCCCTCGGATATGCAGTTGGATGTCGCCGGGCTTGGACAGAATCGTCGTTGCGGCGCGCTTTTCCGCTTCGTAAATCGGGCCGATGCGCTGATCGACGTCGGACTCTCCCAGCCCCGTAATGCGCAGCGAGTGCGTGTAGTACGAGTAGGGCGAAGGCAGTCGGTCTAGGCGCGGTTCGCACTCGCTCTCAAACAGCGGCTTCAGCTCGCGCGGCGGACCGGGCAACAGCATCAGTGCGCCGGAATCGTCCGAGTAGTAGAGCCCGGGCGCGGTGCCGTTCGGGTTTTCGAGAATCTCGGCCCCGTCGATCACGTAGGCCTGGCGCTTGTTGTTCTCGCTCGGCTTGCGGCCGTAGCGTTGGAAGCGCTCCTCGATCCACCCGAGAATTTGGGGCTCGAAATGCATCTCGCGGCCGAGCGCTTCCGCCGCGCCTTCACGGCTCAGGTCGTCGAGCGTCGGGCCGAGGCCGCCGGTGACGATCACGATCTGCGAGTTGTCTCGGGCGGTGCGAATCTCGCGCGCAATGCGCCGCTGGTCGTCGCCGACGACGACCTTGCGCACCACGTCGACGCCGCGTCGCGCCAGTCGTTCGGTCAAGTAGAGGGAGTTCGTATCGACCCGCGCCGGAGTGAGCAACTCCGAGCCGATCGCGATAATTTGCGCTTCCATGGAGAGACTGCCGGGCTCTGCGGGAACCGACCTAGAGTCCTTCGCCGCGGAGTCGATAGATATTCGACGTGGTGGCGACGACCAGGCCGCCCGCCGGCAGAAAAGCCATGCCGACGATGCCCGGACCCGCAACGACCAGCTCGGGATCGGCGTCTTGCGAGATGCGGAAGATTCCGCGCCGCCCGCCGTGTGAGGCGGCCACGTAGAGTCGGTTTTCGAAGTCGAACGCGAGACCCTGCGGCCGTCCGAACCCCGAAACGAACTCTTCCACCTCGCCCTCGGCGTTGATCCGTTTGACGCTGTCGTGGCTGGACGTGGTCGGGCCGGCGACGTACAAGTAGCCGTCGGGGCCGTAGGCCAAGTGGTAGGCAGAGATCGAAGGCTCCAGCGTCGCGAAGACGAAGATTTGGCGGTCGCGCCCGATCTTGAAGATCGTTCCGGTCCGATCGCCGACGTAGAGGTTGTCCGCGCCGTCCAGGGCGATGCCGGTGGCGACGCCCATGCCTTCGGCGTAGGTCTCGACGTCGCCGGCGGCGTCGATCGCGTAGATCGTTCCTTCGTTGCGCGCCGAGACCAGCAGCATGCCGTTCGAGTCGACGGCCAGGCCGGTCGGATTGACGATCTCGGTGTTGAACGGCCGGACCGTGTCGCTCGAATCGATCTTGAAGATCGAGACCGGCACCTTCTCGCCGCGCGTGCCGCTGCGGGTGGTGTAGATGTTGCCGAACGAATCGACGGCCGGGTTGGCGACGGGATGAAGATTCTCGGCGACGCGCCGGCCGATGATGCACGGCGCCGCGTTGCTTGCTTGGCCGCCCGCCTCGATGAGGACGACGCCGTCTTCCGCGTCTTCCGGCACCGTGACGACCACTCTCGACGGCGCGCCGACGACCAGTCGACCGGGCGCGTCGCCGAAGCGAACGACGGGACTGACCATGTCGCCGGTGGAGAACGATTCGCCCCGCAGTTCCATTGTTCCGCCGCTGATGGCGGCGGGCGGACGCAGGCTTGCGATGAAAGGAACGCCGTTTTTTGCTGCGCTAGAGCCCATCGATTCCGTGCTCGCGAGAGCTAAAAAAATCGGCTGATCAGGCCGACGATCATCATAGCGCAGAGCCCCGCGGCCACGTCGTCGAGCATGACGCCGTAGCCGTTCGGTTGCGCTTCGAGTTTGCGGATCGGGCCCGGCTTTGTGACGTCGAACAAGCGGAACAGGGCGAAGCCGACGAGCCAGTCGAGCGGCTGGTCGGGCCGCGCGAAGGTCAGCGCGATCCACTGGCCCGACACCTCGTCGACGACGACCTCTTGCGGGTCCTCGCGGCCGGTGGCTTCTTCCAGTACTCGAGCCGCCCAAGCGCCCACTGGGATCAGCACGACGCCCGCCGCGCCCAGCCACCAAGCCTCGACGCCCGCGGCCCGAATGCCGTAGTAGCCGATCACCAACGCCGCCGCCGAGCCCCACGTCCCCGGAGCCTTGGGCAAACGGCCTACGGCGCCCCAGGTCGCTAGGACCCACGCTAGCTGATACTTCATGGCGCGATTTACTGGACCGGGTCTTCGCGGACCAGCTCGGCGAGATCGTCCGTCTCGCGGATGGGCCGCGAAACGACGTACTCCTCCGAGGACCAGTTGCCGAGGTCGATCGTCTTGCAGCGCGGCGAGCAGAACGGAAACGCCTCGTTCGAGAGCAGCGCCGTCTTGCCGCAGATGGGGCACGAAGTCTTCTTCCGACGAGCCATGTGTCGCTTGATCCTAACCCCTCTACTGGAGCACGGGCAATTCGACCGGCGCCGCGGCGGCCTGGGAGACGCGCGGTCGCTCGTCGAGCGCCGTCAAGACGCCGAAGACGTCGTAGTCGGTCGCCCGCTCGATGCGCACGCGGCCGGTATCGCCCGCGCTCGGCGCGAACTCGCCGAAGTCGGTGAGGAAGGTCTTGCCGTCGATCTCTTCGGCCTGCGATTGCATGCGTGCTTGCCAGAGCAGTTCGGTCTCGGGCGAGGGGCCGCCGATCAAGATCGGGAACTCGCGTCCGACCAAGGCTTGGTTGCTGCGGCGGGAGATTTTGCGCTGGATCGCCATCAGCTTGCGTTGCCGGTTGTAGCTGGTGCGGCCGTCGACCTTTTGATCGAGCGCGTAACTGGCTTGGGTCTCGTCGTCGGAGTAGCGGAAGACGCCGACGCGATCAAACTCGGCGGCGCGGACGAAGTCGCAGAGTTCTTCGAAGTCTTGCTCTGTTTCGCCGGGGAATCCGACGATGAAACTGGTGCGGATCGCGACGTTGGGAATCGTCGCGCGCATCCGCTCGACCATCTTCAGGAAGATGTCGCCGTTGGCGCCGCGCTTCATGCGCTTGAGCACGTTGGCCGAGGCGTGCTGGAGAGGGATGTCGATATAGCTGCAGACCTGCTCGTGCTCGGCGATCGACTCCAGCAACTTGCGGGTGATCCGGTTGGGGTAGGCGTAGAGGAAGCGGATCCAGCCCGCGTTCTCGATCTTCGCGAGACGAGCCAGCAGATGCGCTAGACCGTCTTTGAGGCCCAGATCCTCGCCGTACATGGTGGTGTCTTGGCCGATCAGATTGATCTCGCGGACGCCGTCGGCGAAGAGTCGCTCGGCCTCGGCGATGACCGATTCAAAGCGCCGGCTGCGGAACCCGCCGCGGAAGCTCGGGATCATGCAGAAAGTGCAAGGGTGGTCGCAGCCCTCGTTGATCTTGATGTAGGCGAAGTTCCCCGGCGTGGCGCGTCGGCGCGGGGTGAGGTCGTGGTAGAGGAACGGGTCGACGAGAGGCGCGTCGGACTGCTCGAAGCCGCCCTCGCAGTGGGAGACGATCGACTCGAGTTCGTTGGTGCCGAGGACGGCGTCGACCTCGGGGATCTGTTCTTGCAACTCCGAGCGATAGCGCTCGACCAGGCAGCCGGCGACGACGAGGCGTTTGGCCTGGCCGGTCTTCTTGTGCTCGGCCATTTCGAGGATCGTGTCGATGGATTCCTGCTTGGCCGGGTCGATGAAGCTGCAGGTGTTGACGACGATCGCATCGGCCTCTTCGGCTTGCGAGGTCAACTGGTGACCACGAGCTTCGACTAGGCCCATCATGACCTCGCTGTCGACGAGGTTTTTGGGGCATCCCAGGCTGACGAATCCGATCTTCATGACGGGGCAGCTTTCATCGTAGCTCGCCGCGCTGGGGAAGCGATTCCTGTGCGATTGATGACGGCCGGGGGGCGTCTGTGATTGGGGTCCTGGGACGGAGGTTTCCGGGCGGCGCCGTTGGTACCAAATTGCAAAATGTCATGGGACTGACATTTTTCGTCTGTAAGTTGTTGATTGTTCGTTGGGCGATGTCAGTGTTTTGCACGAAAATGTCAGGTTTTGACAGGGGTTTGACATTTTTTCTGGCGTAAGTCTTTTGGAATCAACAAAAGTACTTCGGTTTTCAGAAATTTCAATTTATGTAAGCGTTTTCATTGGTCTTAACTTGCATTGATTGAACAACTTGCGGCGTGTTCCAAAATGTCATGGTACTGACATGCTTTTTCGATGCGGCGTTGGGACCTTGGGCCTAGGACTATTTGGGGCGGTGCTCGGGTCTAGGCACAACTCCGTTTTTAGGGTAACTGGGGGCTCCAAATTTTGGCGGTTCGGGGAATTGAGAGCCATTGGAGGCGAACGCTAGAGAGAGAAGAGTGGGGCTGTATCGAGTTGATTTTCCGGGATTGCGGGCTGGGGCCCCAAGGAGCGAAACAACGGGTTCTTGCTTCGCAAATCGCCTTGGGGCGGGGCACTCAGGGGGTGTGAAAAATTTTGAACCGGGCGGTCGTGAATGGATCGTCGAGGTCTCCGTTGCTCTTGCCCTTGCGGGATTGGCGAGGGGCGCCGCTAACGGGGGTCAAGATGAATGACGGAAACGGATGTAAGTAATGGACTTTAGGAGTCTCACTTGCGAGGCCATGTCACTGCGGGCGAGGCTTCACGTGCGACCGTGGTCACGGGCTCACGCCCGCGGCACTGTTGTTCGTTCGCCGGCGGCGTGGGGAATGGGATGTTCGTTCTGTTTTTTCACAGCCCCTCACTTAACGGGCTCTGACGGATCGGACCGCCGTTGGTTCTTTCGCAGCCGCATTTGGGGTGCGGGCAGCGGTGCGGGGGCGCGCGAGACCTTCGAGCGCGGCTCGAAGGCGGCACGGCTGGAGCCGTGCGCTACGTCGGGCGCATCGGCGAGATCGTGGGACGGCGTGGCGTTGTAGACGTGGTTGCCGCTTGCGCACGGGCGGACTCGGCATGCCCGGCATGCTGAGTCCCTACAGGCTGAGCAGCGGGCTCTTGCTTCGCAAATCGCCCTAGGACCCAGCACTTACGTACCGGGCTCTGACGGACCTGAGCGGCGGCGGCGGATGAGGGCGAGGCCCAGGAGGCCGGCGCCGGTCAGCAGCGTGGTCGAGGGTTCGGGGACGGCGACCGAAGTTACGTCGTCGACGCCGTAGAGGAAGAAGCCGCCGCAGCCCGAATCCGAGCCGCAGGTGCGGATCTGCGCCGACGAGAACGGGTTGTCGGCGACTAGGCCGACGAAGTGCAAACGAGTCACGCCGTCGCCGAGCAAGACGGAGTCGGAGGCTAGGTTCGAGACCGTGCCCTCGGTGGTGGTGAGTTGGAAGTCGCCGTCGAGGATGTCGTCGACGGTGGTGAAGAAGAGGCCGATGGCGATGGTCGGGGCGGAGAAGCCGAGGTCGAAGCCTTCGGCGTCTTCGATGAGATTGAAGTTGCCGGCGAAGTCCGTGCCGAGGAACTGCGTGCCGGAGGTGGTTTCCTGGCCGGCTTCGGCGGTTTCGGTGACGCGCAGGGAGTCGCCGCTTGAGTAGGAGTAGTTGAAGGTCGTGCCGTCGATCTCGTCGCCGCTGTTGATGATGGTTCCCGCGGCGAGCGAGTCGAAGTCGATGACGGTGGTGACGCCGCCGAGGCCGCCGAGGGCGGCGTCGAAGGCGAGGGGGTCGGTGAACATCGTCACGGCCGAGGCGGGGCGCGGGGCGGCGGAGATCAGAACGAAGGCTAGGAGACAGCGCGAAAGCATGGGAGTTCCTCGGGATCAGTCTTGTGAACCGGTATTGGGCAAGGGCGGCGCTAGGCGCTTCCCGTGCGGAAGCGCCTAGCAGGGCAGCCGAAACAGGCGTCTACGGTGCGGGGGCGGGGTCTCCGCAAAGAACGCCGAGGGTCACTCTGCGGTCACGACCCGAGGCGTTTTCCGCCCTGCATGCCCAGATATGGGTTGCGGTGCTGACGGGGCCGCTGTACTGCACGAAGATGTCGTTCGCGGAGCCTTCGTCGCCGCAAGCCCCCGCTAGGGCTCTCAAGGGTTGTTGGCAACTGACGAAATACTTCTGGCTAGTTCTCCCCGCGAGGGTGTGCGTTGCAAACTTCCAGCCGCGCGCGGCCGGGCCTGGCGGTCCTTCCGGGCCTTGTAGTCCCCTCGCACCGACCGGTCCTTGCGGCCCCCTCGCACCGACCGGCCCGGTAGGGCCAGCTACGCCTTGAGCTCCCGCGGGGCCTTCTGGACCGGTGGGACCAGTCGCGCCTTGGGGACCGGCGGGTCCTTCCGGGCCGATGGGGCCGACTTCGCCTTGCGGCCCGGCAGGGCCTTCCGGGCCGATGGGGCCGACTTCGCCTTGCGGTCCGGCAGGGCCTTCGGGACCGACAGCGCCGACTTCGCCCTGGGCTCCAGCGGGGCCCTCTGGGCCGATGGGGCCGACTTCGCCTTGCGGCCCGGCAGGGCCTTCAGGGCCGACGGGGCCGACGGGGCCGACTTCGCCTTGCGCTCCGGCAGGGCCTTCCGGGCCGACGGGACCGACTTCGCCTTGAGCTCCGGCGGGACCTTCTGGACCGACCGGGCCGACTTCGCCCTGGGGACCGACTGCGCCGACGACGACTTCAAACGCGTCGTATTCGAGGGCGCCCTCGACAGTATTGCCGACGATCAGCAGGTAGCTGGCTGGGATCAAGCCGGCCGGCAGCGCGGCCTCGATGCGCGTGTTCGTCCACGTCAGTATGGTCAGGTCCTGTAGGAGTGACGCCTGGCCGAACTGGATGCGCTCGGCGCCCTCGCGCACGCCGAAGGAGTCGCCCGTGATGACGAGCGTGTCCGGGACGGAAGCGATGGTCGTGACTTCGACGTTCGAGATCACCAGACCATCGCTGGGGTCGGCCAGGCCGGCGACTTGCTGCTGAAGCGCCTCGACTTGGCGCTGTAGCTCCGGTATCGAGACACGCTGTGAGAAGGCGGGAGCGGCGGCGAGAGCCAGGCCTAGAGTCCAGCCGAGCAGTCGGACTCCGAGCCGGGACGATTGATTCTTGGATGAAGACGTTGGATGTTGCATACTTTCCTCTTGATTTGGACAGGCCGCTGTGGCGATAGTCCGGATCATCTCGTTTTCGAGTCTTTCCCCCTTAAGCAACTTTTCCCGCTGAAAGCGGTACCTCCAGACGATCCTTTTTTCGTTTTCTAAGGGGGGACTTCTCGACGGGCGGAACTTTGGGGGGCGCGGCGTTCTTCCTCGAGCGTGTCGGCGCGGCCAGAGATCGCGAGGCAACGAAATGTCGCCCTGCGGGCTGGGCAACGGGCTCTTGCTTCGCAAATCGCCCTACACCCGCTCCATGACTGTCGCGGCTCTGACGGATCGGGCTGCCGTCGATTCTTTCACAGCCCCCCAGTGCGCGGGCCCGCGTATCCGGTGCTCGGCGGAAGCGACGCGCCGGTCGGTAGAGATCGTTCCTATTGGCCGGCCCGCCGTTTGCGGTAGGCGACGGCTGCAAGCCCGAGTACGACCAGCCCTAGGGTGGACGGTTCCGGAACGGGGGCCGTGCCGTACGGCGTGTCCGTCACTGTGATCCTGGCGTTTGGGTTGTCCTCGTAGACTCCGATGTTGTAGTTGGCGAGATGTGCGCCGGGGACCGTGAGTACGAAAGAGCCGCTGGTGGGAAAGACGTCGCCTATGGTCAGGATGGTGCTGAAGATATAGAGATCGTCTCTCGATGGGTCGTAGTCCGGGCCCACACCCCAGGGACCCGAGCCGACGACTCCACCGACGCCGTCACCGAATCCTCGAAGCGAACCGTCCACGTAGACCGCTGAAAACGGGTCGCCGACGTTCTTCCAATGGATCTCTAGTCGATCCGGACCCCAAGGACCCGCTGCGACCTCGCTGCCGACCGCCGGGTCCATCTGGTCCCATGTATAAGAGAAGCCGTCCGCGCCCGCCAACGAGTCCCACTCGACGGTCCAGACTATATCGGCGAGGTCCGCACTGGGTTGAATCGTGACCATGACGCCCGCTGATGCGGCTGTCGTGAGCGTCAGGCTCAGCGCCCAGCCGAGCAGGCGGATTCCCAGCCGGGACGATCGATTCTTGGATGAAGACGTTGGATGTTGCATACTTTCCTCTTGATTTGGACAGGCCGCTGTGGCGATAGTCCGGATCATCTCGTTTTCAAGTCTTTCCCCCTTAAGCAACTTTTCCCGTTGAAAGCGGTACCTCCAGACGATCCTTTTTTTGTTTCCCGAAGGGCGGAACTTCGGGGGGCGCGGCGTCCTCCGCGAGCGTGTCGGCGCGGCCAGAGATTGCGAGGCAACGGCTAGAGACAGAGAAGAGGAGGGGGGTATCGCGTTGATTTCCCATGGCTTGCGCCATGGGCTAACGAAATGTCGCCCTGCGGGCTGAGCAACGGGCTCTTGCTTCGCAAATCGCCCTATACCCGCTCCATCACTGTCGCGGCTCTGACGGACCTGACCGCCGTCGATTCTTTCGCAGCCCCCAGTGTGCGGGCCCGCGTTTCCGGCACCCGGCGGAAGCGGCGCGCTGGTCGGTAGAGATCGTTCCTAGTGGCCGGCCTGGCGTCTGCGGTACGCGACGGCTGCAAGCCCGAGAGCGACGAGCGTTACGGTGGACGGTTCCGGGACGGGGGCCGTGCCATACGGCGTGTCGGTCACCGTGATCCGGACGTTGGGGTTGTCCTCGTAAACTCCGATGTTGTAGTTGGCGAGATGGGCGCCGGGGACCGTGAGTACGAAGGAGCCGCTGGTAGGAAAGACGTCGCCTAGGGTCAGGATGGTGCTGAAGATCACGAGGTCGTCGCTGGTGGGGTCGTGATCCGCCCCAACACCCCAGGGGCCTGAGCCCACGACCCCGCCTACGCCGTCGCCGAATCCTCCCTCCGTACCCAGGTCGTAGGTCGGCGCAAACGGGTCGCCGACGTTCAACCACTGCGGTGCTAGTCGGTCCGGACCCCAAGCACCCGCTGTGACCACGCTGCCATCGCCCGGGTCCATCTGCGCCATCGTAACGAATAGGTCATCGTCTATGCCCGCCAGCGAGTCCCACTCGACGGTCCAGACTATATCGGCGAGGTCCGCACTGGGTTGAATCGTGACCATGACGCCCGCCGAGGCGGCTGCCGTTAGGGTCAGGCTCAGCGCCCAGCCGAGCAGGCGGATTCCCAGCCGGGACGATCGATCTTTGTTTGAAAGCGATAGATGTTGCATTTGGTTCTTGATCCTGGACAGACCGATTCGGGACGAGTCCGGGGGGCCTCGTTTTTGGGGTCTTTCCCCGTAAAGCAACGTTTCTTGCCGAAGGTGGTACCGCTGGACGAGTTTTTTCGCGTTTTTTTAGGGGTATACTTCCCGAAGAGCGGTACTTGGGGGGATGCGGGGCGTCCTCCGCGAGCATGACGGCGCGCCAAGACATCACTGAGGTCCTTCTCAGGGTCAGCGGGGGAGACTCCGCGGCTTCCGATCAACTGTTTTCAAGCATTTACCCGGAGTTCAGGAGGCTGGCCCGGTCGTATCTCGCTCGCGAGTCGCCGTCCCACACGCTGCAACCGACCGCCCTGGTTCACGAGGCTTACTTGCGTCTGATCGATCAGACGCGTACGGACTGGAAGAACCGAAGCCACTTCCTGGCCGCCGGCGCCACGGCGATGCGGCGGATTCTGGTGAACCACGCGGTTGCGAAGAAGCGGCAGAAGCGCGGCGGCGACGCGACCCGAATTCAACTCGACGAGCGGACGATGTCGGTCCGTGACGACCAAGACGTGCTGGTCGTGAACGAGGCTCTGGAAGAACTCGCGGGTCTCAATCAGCGTCACGCCAAGCTGGTGGAATGCCGCTTTTTCGGCGGTCTCACTTGGGATGAGACGGCGGAGGTCCTCGGCGTCAGCGACGGCATGGCGCGGCGGGAATGGCGCGCTTGCCGCGCTTGGCTGCGGAATCGTTTGGAATCGTGAGCGGCCCGAAGGAACAGAGCGACTACGATCGCGCGTCGGAGCTGTTTCTTCAGGTTGCGGAGTTGCCCGAGGCGGATCAGGGCGTGTTTCTTGACTCCTGCTGTGCGGACGACCCCGAGCTTCGCGCGGCGGTGGAGAAACTGCTTGAAGCCGACCGAGGCGGAACGTTGCTGGACTTTGAGGACGGCGACGCGATGGTCGACGGCGATCTGGCCGGATCCGAGCTGGGACGTTACCGCATTCTGGAACGGATCGGCGAGGGCGGGATGTCGGCCGTTTACCGAGCGGAGGACAAGACGCTCGGGCGGCCGATCGCCCTGAAGTTCCTCTCCTCACCGCTCGCCAGTAGGGCCGAGGCGCGGGAGCGATTCCTACGGGAGGCGCGCACGGCGGCGGCGATCGACCATCCGAACGTCTGTCCGGTCTACGACATCCAGGTCGACCATGACCGGCCGTTCATCGCGATGGCCCTGCTACAGGGCGAGACGGCGGCGGACCGGCTGGCGTCCGGGCCCATGCCGGTGGACCAGGCCGTCGACACGGCGATCCAAGCCGCCCGAGGGCTAGAAGCCGCTCACGCCAAGGGCGTGGTCCATCGCGACGTCAAGCCGTCGAACCTGATGCTGGTGCGGCCGTCGACCGGAGAAGAGAACGACGTCGTCAAGATTCTGGACTTCGGCATCGCGCGCTACGAGCGCGAACACACGATCACTCAGCCCGGCGCCCAGATGGGCACGATCGCCTACATGTCGCCCGAGCAGATTGCATCAGACGACGTGGATGAGCGGACGGACCTGTGGTCGCTCGGAGCCACGCTGTACGAGATGCTGGCCGGGCGGCCGCCGTTCGGGAGGTCCGGCTTGCGTGAGCTGGCGGCCGCGATCGTCGGGGCGGAGCCTGCTCCGATACGGAAGTTTCGCGGCGACGTTCCGGTCGAGCTTGAGCGGATCGTCGAACGGCTTCTATCGAAGGACCCGGAGAAACGCCCGGACTCGGCACAGGACGTGGCAGACCAGCTTACGCGGCTGCGAGCCAGTGCTCCGGGCACGACCGAGCGTCCTTCGATCCGCGGGAGACTATGGGCGGGCGCCGTGGCGGCGCTTCTGGTCGCGCTAGCGCTCGCCGGCTGGCGAATGCTCTCCTCGGAGACGGATTCGGTCTCGCCCGAGGCGCTCGAAGTCCGTACTATCACGTCCTTTCCGGGCGTGGAGACCTCTCCAGCCCTATCGCCCGACGGCGAAACGGTCGCGTTTCTGTGGTGGCGCCCAGAGGAGGACACAGGCGGCTTGTACGTCCAGCGCCTTGGCGAGCATCAGCCTCTAGAGCTAGCGCGCGCACCCTTGTTTCGGAGCCCGACCTGGTCGCCCGACGGCCGACGCATCGCGGTCATCAGCGTAGAGGAGGGGGCGGCCCGGCTATTGACCGTGCAGGTCGAGACCGGAGCAGAGGACGTGCTTGCCGTCCTACCGGGCCAGACCGATTCGTCCGCGTTGCACGCGGACTGGAACCCGAACGGCGAGTCCATTGCCGTTGGCCGGAATGGACGCGTGTTCGGAATTAGCGTGTCCGATCCCGGTGCAACGCCCGTCGAGTACTCCTGGGAAGACGCCGAGGTCGTGTTCCCCCGATTCGATCCTTCTGGAACGCGGTTGGCGTTCGTGGCCGAGCACCCGATGGGCGGGCGGGAGTTCGTGGTGATGCCTACGAGCGGCGACCGCTCCGCCGCTAGGACGTACCAAGACCCGGAACCGAATCGATGGCAGCGCACTACCCCTTTCGCATGGGGACCTCGGGGAGAGCACTTGATCTACGCCGCTTCCCGTTTCTCCCATCTCTATAAGCTGCAACTGTCCGACGGAACGATTGAGCCGCTCCCTATCGACAAGGGCAATACGACATCCCTCGATGTTCTCGGGGACCGCCTGGTGTTCGACCGGTCCGTCGACTTGAGGAGGACTATCTGGACGGTCGATCTCGCCCCTGACGGGACGGCTATTTCAGGCAGCAGGCGCCCGTTCTTGGAGTCCTCGAACGGTCAGTTTTCACCCGCGTTCTCGCGCGACGGCCGCTGGATCGCCTTCGCCTCCGACCGGACCGGTCCGACGGAGATTTGGCGTATCGGGCGGGACGGCTCCGGCCTCAAGGCGCTCACGTCTTTTGAAGGTTCCTCGCCCGGCTCGCCCGCATGGTCGCCCGACGGACGCTCCATCGCCTTCAGCGTTCCCGCGACGCAGGATCTCCCTGACATCTATGTTGTCGACGCGGGCGGAGGGGAGCCGCGAAGGATCACCCAGTCGCCAGCGCGGGATATTCTACCTAGCTGGTCGTCCGACGGCCGTTGGATCTACTTCAGCTCGAACCGAGGCGGCGAGCAGGATATCTGGAAAATTCCAGCCGATGGGGGCGAGGCCGAGCGGGTCACAACCGGCGGTGGCTGGGAGTCGATCCCGACGCCGGACGGGAAGTATCTGTACTATTCGCGACCCCAAGGAGACGGTCTTGTCGTTCGGCGGGAGACGGCAACTGGCGAGGAGGTCTTCTTCCCCGAGCTCGGCAGCGCGGGACACGATCGCGCATGGAGCCCGACGCCCGAGGGGATCTACTTCATCGATCGATCGAGCGATCCAGACTGGATTCGTTTTCTCGATTTCGAGACCCGATCCGTCCGTCGCGTTGCGCCTTATGAGTCTCTGGTTTGGGGACCGCGGCTCCTCACCGTCTCTCCCGACGGCAGGATGTTGTTGTTTGTTCAGTTGGACGGCTACAACCTTGATCTGATGCTGGTCGAGGGCATGTTGTGAACATTGAGGGCTATTCGAGCGCTGACTGTTGTTGGTAGACGTCGACGGGTTTCCAGAGGCGCTTCTGTTTGAATTCGTGGTAGAGGTCGGGGTCGGCGTTGGGGTTTTTGGTCGGCATTTGGGCGCCTACGGATGTTCGCCAGGCTTGGAGCTTAGCTTTGAGTTCACGGGTCTTTTCCGGCATCGACTTAGATAGGTCGGTGGTTTCGCCGACGTCTTCGCGGAGGTCGTAGAGTTCGGTGCGGCCGTCCTCGTAGAACTCGATCAGTTTGAATGGTCCTTCGCGGACGGCGCCGTAGGGGGTGCAGGTTTCGACTGGGGTGTGCGCGTTGTAGTGGGGGTAGTGCCAATAGATTGGGCCGCGGCTGAATTCTTTCTCGGCCTCGAGTAAGGGGCTTAGGCTTTTTCCGTCGACTTGGGGGGCGGGATCGATTTCGGCGAGATCGAGGATGGTGGGGGACAGATCGACGCTGGTGACGGGTTCGTCCACGGTGAGTCCTTGCGGTGCTCCCGGTCGGCGGATGATGAGCGGGACGCGTACGCCTCCTTCCCAGGCCGTACTCTTTTCGCCGCGCAGGGGCCAGTTGGAGGTGATGCGGCCGCCCTTGGAGAGGCCGCCGTTGTCGGAGGTGAAGAGGACGACGGTGTCTTCCGCGAGGCCGAGCTGTTCGAGCTTGACGAGGACGGCGCCGACGCTGTCGTCGAGAGCTTCGACCATGGCGGCGTATTCGGGATTGGTTTGGCGACCGGTCGGCGTCTTGCGGCGGTAGCGCTCGACGACTTCCGGCTTGCCCTCGATGCTGGTGTGAACGGCGTAGTGGGAGAGGTAGAGGAAGAAAGGCTGGTCGCGATGGGCGTCGAGGAACGCTTCGGCTTCGCGGGTGATGCGGTCGGTCAAGTATTCGCCGGGGCGCTCGTCGGGAAACGGTCGCCAACCGAGGCGTTCGGTTTTCTCCGCGGGCCAGTAGGGAGGGAACATACTGCCGTGCGAGCCGGCGTGGCTGCCCCCGATGCTGATTTGGAAGCCGTGATCCTCGGGCCACCAGCCCTCTTGGCCGAGGTGCCACTTGCCGACGGCGGCGGTGGCGTAGCCTGCGTCTGAGAGCGCTTCGGCGATGGTGGTCTCTTCGTGCCGGAGGTAGTTGGTCCACTTGGGGATGTTGAGTCGGGCGCCGGGGGGCGTGCGGCCGGGGATCCAATCGGTCAGGTGCGTGCGGGCGGGGTATTTGCCGGTGAGGATGCTTGCGCGGGTGGGCGAGCAGGAGTTGCCGGCGGCGTAGGCGTCGGTGAAACGTACGCCTTGGGTCGCGAGCCGGTCGATGTGCGGCGTCTGATAGTAGTCGCTGCCGTAGCTGCCGAGGTCGCGCCAGCCGAGGTCGTCGGCGAGGATGAGGACGAAGTTGGGCTTTTTTGCCTGGAGAGATCCGGCGGCCGCGCAGGCGATGAGGAGGAGTTGGAGGGCGGCTGCGGGGCGGCGATTCCTGGGCATGACGTGTTGATTGTAGGCTTGATGATTGCAGGCCTTGTCTCGCGCCTGGGAGCTAGGCGTTGATTCTCCAATTCGAGTGATTCCAAAGACGTCACGACCCGCGAGTCAGCGCCTTCTCTCGATTGAGGGGCGTGTGGGGTTGTGCCTAATTGCCCTCATGGCGGCTGCGACGTGTGCCCGGAAGCCGCCTATCCATTCGGCTTCAAGGGCCGGCGTCGAGGTTTACTACTTGTCGCCCCAGGTCCTCAGGCGGGCGGCGCTTTCGGCGGATCAACTGATGGACTCCGAGTATCGGCTGGCCAAGGAGTTGGTGACTCCCGCGGTTTCAAATGAGCTGTTGCGTGCGCTGGATATCGGGGGGCCGGTCGAGGGGTGGCGATCGGTGGAGCGGGCGGGAGATTTGTACGACTATCGGCTGTGTATCGATGACGGGACGCGCGTCAGGTGGTTTTCCGGGAATGCGCGGGTCGTTTTGGAGGACGGGCGGATTTATCGGCTCTCTGGAGGGGAGGTGCTTGCCGTCCAGGCGCTGTTTCGTGAGTTGGACAGGGCGGTGGGGGCGGAGGTCCGGTGAAGGTCCTGGATGGGCTGCGGATCCAGAAGGCGAGCATCGGGCTCTTGCTTCGCAAATCGCCCTGGGACCCGGCACTCACGTACCGGGCTCTGACGGATCGGGCTGCCGTTGATTTTTTCGCAGTCCCTCGGGGGAGCGGTTTTGGGTGGTGCGGGGGAGACGCGATAGAATCTTAGGCGCTATCGATTCCCGAGAATGGCTGGTTTGAACTTTATCCGCGGCGCCGCTTTTTGGCTGATCTTGTCGTTGGCGCTTCCTTGCGGCGCGGCGGACCGTGAGGCGCTCAAGGCCCATGCCGAGGAGGCTTTCAGTGAGCGGGTGACGCCGTTCATCAAGGAGTACTGCTTGCCTTGCCACCAGAACCGACGGCCGACGCAGGCCGGGGTCAACTTTTCGCCTGCGTTGAAGGCGCCTGGGCATGCGGCGTTTCACGATCAGTGGAAGCGGGCCGTCGCCCGGGTGGGCGCGCACGACATGCCGCCGCCGGGCGCGCCGCAGCCGAGCGAGGCCGATCGGCAAATGTTCGTCGAGTGGATTCACGAGCTGAAGTACCTCAGCGAGAAGGATCCGGGGCGCTTCGTGATCCGGAGGTTGACCAAGACCGAGTACGGCAATACGTTGCGGGATCTGTTCGGCGTCGATCCGTCGATCGCCGACGGGCTGCCGGACGAGGTGAGCGGCGAGGGGTATCTGAATTCGCTTTCGCCGCTGCAGTTGGAGCAGTACCTGGAGATCGCGAACCGGGTGCTGGACGAGGTGAAGGCGTCCGGGCGCGGTAAAGGGCTGCTGGTCGGTGGCGATGCGCGCGAGGTTGCGCGGACGCTTGCGAAGCGAGCGTACCGGCGGCCCGCGACGGAAGCGGAGTTGGACGTTCTGGTGGAGGCGTATGAGCTAGGGCGGCAGAACGATCTTTCTCACGAAGACTCGCTGCAGTTGATGCTGAAGGCGGTCTTGGTCTCTCCGCAGTTTCTGTTCATTACTCCTGCGATGACCCCCGCGAACGCGGCGGAGTCGGAGACGGGGATCGTCGCGCTGGACGACTATCAGCTCGCTTCACGCTTGTCGTACCTGTTGTGGGCGACGATGCCGGACGCGCAACTGACGGCGCTGGCGGATGCCGGGACTTTGCATGAGCCGGAGGTCTTGCAAGCGCAGGTCAGGCGGCTGATCGACGACCCGCGGTCTCGTGCGCTGTTTGACGGGTTCGGCGCGCAGTGGTTGAGCGTCGGCGGCTTGGACAGCCAGGTCTTTGATCCGGCGTTGTTCCCGCAGATGAACGACGAGATGCGCGCGGCGATGTATGACGAGGTGCGGCTGTTCTTCGAGAGCATCTTGCGCGAAAACCGCAGCGTGATCCGCTTTGTCGACGGCGACTACACGTTTCTGAATGAGACGCTGGCGGCGGTGTACGGCCTGGAAGACTCGGTCGACGGGGATGAGATGCGCCAGGTCGCTTTGAGTGATCCGAATCGCGGAGGGGTTTTGGGCATGCCGGGG